>TARA_R110000851_G_scaffold97378_1_pt1 | contig 39026 bp, 52 predicted proteins | sample TARA_R110000851 | Tara Oceans TARA_R110000851 (sample SAMEA4397627) | marine metagenome | biome: Polar Biome; feature: [DCM] deep chlorophyll maximum layer (ENVO:01000326); material: water (ENVO:00002006), including particulate matter (ENVO:01000060) such as... | depth 17 m
GTGAGGCACAACGATCTTGCGGGTTCTGCTCGTGGACGGGGCCATCGCTATAGTGCGCTTTGCATGCTCCGCGAACCCTATGCGCGTGACCAAGCGTCACTTCGCGGTGTCTTTGGCGCATTGTAGGGAAACAAAGAAACCTGCAGTAACCGGGATTAAGTGGGATCAAGCGGTATTGGGCGGTTAAAGGCCTTGTTTTAAAGGGATTATAGCCGTCAATCTGGAAGCCTGGGCGGCATGACGAATGTTTTGCAGTAGGGGGTCAAACGAGCGCATTGTAGGGCATAAGGGCCGTTATGTTACAAAACAGACTGCAGTAACGCGATGTGTTCGAATGGCCTTATTAATAGCGTTCGAATGGATGTTTGAAGCGCATTTTCACAAGCTTTGATGACCAAAATGATGCCGTGAACTAGGACGTGACCGTCCAAGTTATAAATTGCGCGTCCAAGTTCGCAGTTTACCCATATTTAATTGGTGTTTTAGCGATTTAGACAGCGCATTTCAGCGCCTCGAACTTGGACGCGATTTTGGATTATTTGCCATGGTCGGCTAGGGCATTATGCAGTGACCGACTGCAGAGTTCGTATAGCTAGAAGTTGCATGTCCAGCGGTTTGCGCTGTATGCATAGTCAATAAAATATAGGAAAGGTATCTTCCAGATGTCTGATGTACAGCGGCAAGCGGTACCTGTGAAATGGCGTAAGCATACGAATGTTGAGGAAGATCAAAGGCTTGATGTTATAGAGGCTCGGATTAGTCGAAAAAAGGCTACTCTGGCTGAGGCTATGGCAGAACGGCGGAAAATCATGATGACGGCAATCAAGAGGATGCGCCGCGCAGAGGGGAAGGGGTAATGAGATTCGACATAGCAATTTTGGCGGGCCTTTTGATGTGCACATCAGCTGCAGCCGACGTGTATGAGGATTGCGCCAAAGCAATCAGGGATGACGACAAGTCTGCGGCGAAATGGGCCGGGCGATCCATGATTAACGAAGATCCTGTGCCCTATCTACGGCTCTCCGAAATAAAAGAATGTCTGATTTTTTCGACCGGTACTGAGCATGTCTATTCGCCGACATTGGGCAAGATCGTCCCCATAGGAGAAGATGTTGAAGCCAAGAAGAAAGCTGAACAAGAGAAACGAGACGAGCAAAACTGGCAGGCTGCTTTGAAGGAAGTTCAGAGTATTCGAAATGATAGGGAGGCAAAGGTTCGTAGACGCCTACGGCAGGCATGTGATGAAATTTACATTCAGAACCCAAACGAAGCGATCACTAATAACCTGTGCTTTAGCGTATTCTTGGAAACCGGACTACCTGCAGAATAGCACGAATTGTCAAAGCCATTGCTCATAGGGTTTCTTAGGTTTCCGGCGAGGAGTTTGGCGTTGACGTGGAGGTCTATGACTGTGGCTAGACCAAGCGAGTCGGCCTATAATTCGAACTCTATTCGCATCTTCGCCAATCCGTAATTCTGAGGGGCAGTCTGGATTCTCTGATCTTAGAATTATGCCCTGATCAACTAGTTCGATCCGCTTGACCCTTATGTCACCCTCAATATCTACAATCCCATAAACCTGACCACTGGTTAATTCTGAATGTTGACGGTTCAATAGCACAAGATCGCCTTCGAATAACATCGGTTCCATGCTGTTTCCAGAAACGCCAGTAACCACACAACGATCGGCACGCAAATTTTGCCCATCAAGCCAAGCTTTGCGAAAGGCCACTGGTGCGAGTTGCTGGGCATTGTCGCCATCGCTTCCCGGGCCTGCTGACAATTTCACATCGAAGCGCTGGACTAATTCAAAATCGTCCAGGGATGATCGCTGTTGTTCTCTCACGATTGGATCCGTCGAAGGATCCTCGTTCCGAGGTAAGCCTAGATAGCAATCTAGGCCGAGCACCTCAGCCAAGCGAGCGACCCGAAGATAAGATGGCACCGATCCTCTTCGGATGTTCTGTAGCGACGTGTCCTTCGGATTGCCGAACGCAGCACTGCCAAGCTCGGCCTTTGTCATGCCCAGCTTCTCTCGTCTTTGATCGAGCAAAGAAAATATCTCTTCAGGTGTCATACTGTAAAAATACACCAAATTCTTGTCGGCGAATAGGCACCGATAGGGAGATACATTGTTTCTGTAAATATACATTGACAATGTAATGTATATTTACAATATTGGGGTCATGACAAAACAACCGTACACCCCAATCGACTATCAGTACTTGACCCAGCTGGCAGATTTGCTTGCGAGGTTTTCTGGACGGTCAGAAGCAACGATTTCGCAAAAGATAGTAGGGCACGCTCGTCTGTTCTCCCGGCTTAACAGTGGGAGCGGTTGTAACGCTCATACTTATCAAAACGCGATGAATTGGTTTTCCGAACACTGGCCAGCTGACCTCGAATGGCCTGCTGACATCCCGCGCCCTGATGTTTCCCGCAATGAAAGGAAGGCATCATGAGAGATCACGCGCCTGACACATCGAACACCGGAACCCCCGAGGTATTATCCGAAGACCTTATGATCTGCACCTCGGGCAAACTTGCTGGCGGGCCTCATCGCCTGCCAGCACCTTTATTCCCATACCCTGCCGCGCTCCTCCCAGATGAGGCAGGGGCAGGGCGCGCGCCAATCACCTCCTCCCGTAGTGAGCGCGCGCCCGACCATTCTCGCAAGCAGCTGATCAAAGACCTCGCGGGTGACTGCGTCGGCGTCTTCTGCCTGTTTTTCATCCTGTTCGCAGGCCTGTTTTTCGGAGGTATCCAATGATCAAATCATTCACATTCCCGGCACGCCGCTGGCTTGCGGGGATGATCTGTCCCGAAACTATTGAAGCGCATCCGGAAACTGGATTGTCGCCAGCGGTGCAGTCGATTGTCCCAGCAGTAGTTGCATGCGCTTCACCCAATCCTGTGGGACCAACGCGTACTGCGGAAGGTCTTTTCGAAGCTGATAAAGATGTTGATGATCAAGGATCTTTTTCACACGGTGCGCCTGCAGACCGACCATTTGTCGCTCGCGTGATTTCAGGGCCGTCAACCAGGCGCTATCGTTATCTTTTACCTGACCAACAGCCGGTAGGCCGTTGGAGATGAGTGCCTCGAATTCATCATCGTCGAAAGGCGGGTGTGGGTACGCGTGTTCACGGCAGGCCCAGATCACATATTCCAGCTCTATCACCAAATCTGCGATCGTCATGAGGCGCAGACTGGTTTTCATCATCCCGGCAACAATGAGGTCTGTTGCTTCTGTCTCGTTGTCCATTGGTCTTCTCCGTTTTTTGCTTGGCAGCTTTGACGGTAGAGGGGTTCGCGTCGCGCGGGAAGTATCCGCGCGGGCGGCTCCCCACTTGTTGGGGAGGGCGATGTCATGAGCGCAGCACCCTTTGGGCCGATTGGGGCAGATCAAGAACAGATCAGGAAGATTATGGCGGCAGCGCAGGCCTTTGAAGAGGCTGTGCTTGCCTGTCAATCAGTGGATGGCACTGTGAACGCTGAAGCCCGCGCGAAGCTCTCGTACCTCTATGACTATGAAATGTTGCGGGTCGCTGATTGTGCCGTGACCTTGCAGCATAATGGTGTGTTTAAACGTTGCCTTGAAGCTTTGGAGGCGCAGAGCTGATGGTTAAGTTGCTCGGCACCCAAGAGGTGAGAATAAGCGATATAGACGTGTCTGGACGGATGCGGCCTGTTTCAGAGTTGGCCGTGGTCAGCCTGATGGCGTCCTTGCAAGAAATCGGTCTGCAATCAGAAATTCAACTGCGCAAGGTGCGTCACCAGGGTGGTCGGCTCAAGCTGATTGCGGGTGCGCACCGAATTGAGGCGCACATACGGCTGGGCTGCACTTCGATTTCGGCTAAAATCTGGGATTGTACGGACGACTGGGCCGAAATGGCCGAGATTGACGACAATTTGGCCCACGCAGAACTAAGCCCGCTTGATCTGTCAGTCTTTCTGGCCCGCCGCAAGGTGGTCTATGAGCGGCAGTATCCTGAGACGAAGAGGGCAACTGGCGAAGCGTTGGCTGCCAAGCGCTGGAATGCGTCGGACATTATGTCCGTCGCATCCGACACAATGTCATTTTGCCAAAGTGTGGCGGAACAAAAGGCGATGTCGGAGCGGCAAATTCGCCGTCTTGTGGCCGCTGGTGAAGCTCTGGACCAAGAGGCCATCGCGCTTCTACGTCTGTCGCCTAACCGGGTGACGTTGTCGGATCTACAAACACTGGGTAAGTGCGGCGATGCCAAAGCACGCCGTGCGATCTGCGAAGCTCTTTCGCGGGGCGAATCCAAGAACGCAGCGGCTGCGCTCAAGGCGCATAAGGCTCCTCCGGGACAAAAGGCCATTTCAACCGTTGATCGGCAATATGGCAAGATCGACGAGGCGTGGATCCGTGCCAGCAAGGCCGCAAAGCGCCAGTTCGTTGATCGACACGCTGCCGAGCTGCGCGCTTTGCTCCTGGACGCCCGCGAGGAGGCTGACGATGCCTCTTGAGCCGCGCAAACTTTGGTGGAGCATTGACGAGCTTGTAGCAGCTGCATTGCCTGGCATGCCCAGCACCAAACGCCGTGTGAACGAGCGCGCCAAAGAGTGGCGTAGGGTTCCGGGTGGTGCACGCAAGCGTTCTGGGCGTGGCGGTGGTTGGGAATACTACTGGACTGTTCTGCCCTTGGCGTCCCAGCGCGCGTTGCTGTCCGAACTGACGACGCCTGAGGCGGGAAAACCGGTCAAGGATGCACCGGCAGCCTGGGCAGCATATGAGAGCCTCACACAGTCCGCAAAGCAGACGGCAGAGCATCGTTTGCGCTGCCTTGACGAAGTGGAACTGCTTCAGGGTGCTGGCGTGACCAAGGCGCGGGCTGTTTCGGAGATTGCCGAGCGCTATGACGTCTCCACCCGCACCATCTTCCAATGGTTTGCGATGGTGGACGGGGTCAATCAGCAGGATCGGCTTGCTTACCTTGCACCGCGTCAGCAGCTGGTGAAGCGGAAGCCGAGGGTCGTGATTGACAGCACGTTCTTTGGTCTTGTCAAAAGTGACTTCCTGCGGCTGGAAACGCCAAGTTTTACGTCCTGCTATGATCGCGCCGTTGAAATTGCCGAAGCTGAAAGCATTCCGGTCGCGCCGATCCATCAGGTTCGCAGATTGTACCAAAAGACGATCTCCAAGCCGACCGAGATCTACATGCGCGAGGGCAGCGAGGCGCTGCACCGGTTCTACCCTCATCAGACCCGCGACAAGACTGCGATGAAGGCCCTTGAATGTGTTCAAGGCGATTTTCACAAGTTTGACCTCTGGGTCCACTGGCCCGGTGAAGAAAAGCCTGTGCGTCCGCAGGTCGTATTTTTCTCGGATGTGTATTCGGGAAAGATGCTGGTTCACAGGCTTGCAACCACGGCCAACAGTTTCACCGTCAAGCTTGCGATCGGAGATATGGTTGACCGCTATGGCATCCCGGACGCGGCCCTTCTCGACAACGGTCGAGAGTTTGCGTCCAAGGTCATAACCGGAACTGCGCCCACACGGTTCCGGTTCAAGATCCAAGAGGATGATATTCCGGGCCTCCTGCCTTTGCTTGGCGTGAAGATCCATTGGGCTACACCCTATTCCGGCCAATCCAAACCGATTGAGCGCGCCTTCCGGGACATGTGTGACCGTGTGTCGAAACATCCAGCGTTTGCAGGGGCCTACACGGGCAACAAACCTGATGCAAAGCCAGAGAACTATGGCTCTCGCGCAGTGCCGTTCGAGACCTTCACAGAGATCCTTCAGCAGGAAGTGGCACGGCACAATGCGCGGCCAAACCGGCGGAGCGAAGTGGCCTTTGGCCGGTCTTTCGATGATGTGTTCGAAGAGAGCTTCAAATTGTCACCGATCCGCCGCGCGACAGAAGAGCAGAAACGGCTTTGGCTGCTGGGTGCAGAGGGCGTCAAGGCCCACAGAAGCAACGGCGCGATTAGTTTCATGGGCAATCGGTATTGGTCCGAATGGATGTACCGGATCGCCGGGCAAAAGATTGTTGCAAGGTTTGATCCGGATGCCCTGCATGACGGTTTGCACGTCTATGAGATGGATGGTGCCTACATCGGACATGCGGCGATCTTCGAAGACGAAGGCTTCTTCGACATCGAATCCGCTAAGGAACACGGACGCAAGCGCAATCAGCAAAGCAAAGCTTGGCGTGAGGCAGCGAAAGCGGAGCGCGAGTTCACCGCAGTCGAAATCGCGGCCCGTTTGCAGCGTGCGCGGCCCGCAATCGAAGCTGAGCGACCTCAGGCTGATATTGTTCGCATGGCGACACCTCACCCCCGTGCGCCCCGTCCCAATGATCGCCCGCCAACGGCGGATGAGATCGACAAGAGCGAAGCGATGAAGGCCAACGTTCTGCGCCTTCAGGACCGGCGCGAAGCGCCAAAGGATGAAGCGCAGGAGCCGGAAGAGAGGTTCCGCCGCGCCATCGAACTGGAGGCCATCCTTGAAGATGGTCACCCCCTGACCAACGACCAGCAAAGTTGGCTGTCCGAATACCAGCTGAGCACCGAATACCGTGGGTTCGCCCGCACTCGCCGCATGTTTGGCGGCAACACCGATTGATGAGGAGAAGAACATGACACCAAATATCGCACCATTGCGCAACGTCGCAGCACTCATCGGCATGGTTGACCAGGTCCAGTCGCGGGCCTTTGGCTTGCCCGGCATGGCCACTTTCTACGGCCCGTCGGGCTGGGGAAAGACCACTGCCGTGACCTTGGCTGCCAATGAGTTTCAGGCACATTGTGTCCAGGTCAAGGATTGCTGGACGCCAACCTACCTTGCAGAGGCGATCCTGCGCGAAATGGGCCTGCCAAAGGTCCGGGGCGTGGCGGGGATGGTCGACGCGATCGGTGCGCAGCTTGCACGCAGTGACCGCCCCCTGATCATTGATGACGCCCAGTATCTGTTGCGCAAGCGGATGATTGAATTGGTGCGTGACATCTATGAGAGCAGCCAAGCGCCGGTGATTTTGGTTGGTGAGGAAAAGCTGCCAAACGATCTGACACGTTGGGAAAATATCCACAACCGGATGCTGACATGGGAACCCGCGCTGCCGTGCAACCTTGCAGATGCAGCCCTATTGGCTCCGATTTATTGCAAGGGTGTCGAGCTTGATGATGCCCTGCTGCAAGATATCGTTGATCAGTCCAATGGCTCGATCCGTCGGGTGGCAACGAACCTTGCCCGCGTCCAGGAACTGACCCGCCGTCAGGGTAAATCACACGCAACCAAAGAGTCTTGGGGCGACCGCGCGTTTCATACAGGTCAGCCCCCTGTGCGGCCAAAAAGAGAACAGGCCTTTGCTACGGGCGCGGTTGTTCCAATGAAGAAGAAGGCGGCGGGTGAATGAGCTATCTAAAACCATCAAAAACAGAATTCGCGGTGTGGGATCATGCAAAGAAGCTGCCGGAGTTCCGACCGTCTGATCTGGTCAAATACGGTGTGCAGTTGAGCACAGCACAAGGCTTTGCCAAGTTCTGGCTGCGCAGAGGCTGGTCCCGCATTCGCCGTAAAGACGATAGCAACAATATCTTTTATTGTTCCGTGAAAATGTTTGAGGCCGAGTTCGAGCCCGTAACGGGGGAGGCTTCGATCGAGGGCAATATGTGGCGTGCAATGCGCCGTCTGCCCTCCTTTACGCCGACGGATATTGCAACCCATGCCAATGCCGGCGGGGTCGAGGTTACGGTGCTGAAGGCGCGGTATTACTGCCAGCGTTTGTTGGAAGCCGAGTATTTGCGGGTGCGCCAGACAGCGATCCCTGGTCAGCGGGAAGCGGTCTATTCGCTGGTGTCCAACACTGGACCGCGTGCGCCCAAGACGGCCCGTATTCAAGGCCTGCTTGACCCCAATACATCGTCGTTTTTTCCAGCTGACAGCCGGGTGAAATCATGAGCGCCCTCGAGACAGCCCGCAACGCTTACGACGCACATCCGCAATGGGGCGCAATGCCGGAATGGGTCGGCGTGCTGGCGCAAGAGTGCGACCTGTCCTCGCAAAGCCAAGTCGCAAAACGCATCGGTCGGTCACCTTCTGTCGTCTCGAACGTGCTGCGCGCCAGCTATTTGGGGAACATGGAAGCGGTCGAAGACATTGTGCGCGGTTCACTCATGAACGAGGAAATCGAGTGTCTGGGCCTTGGCCGAATAAACAAGCGTGCCTGTCGTGACTGGCGCTCGCGGTCCCGCCAGTTCGAAAATCTCAACAGCCTTTATGTGACCATGTTTCGTGCCTGCAACCGGTGTCCCGTTAACAAAAGAGAGGAAGTCTCGGATGAAAAGTCGATCAGCTGAAATCGTATCGCTCGCTTTGTTGCGGGTACCCCCAAAGATGATCGCGCAACAACTCAGCGTGCACCCGAATACGGTCTATCAACGGATCCGGGAGGCACGTCGGGCGGGTGAAGTTATCCCTGCGTTCAAGACAACATCAAAGCCTGAGGCTGCTGGGGACGCACCACAGCCAGCGGCGGTCGAGACTGCACCGCTTACCAAACAGATTGTGGTGTCGATACGCCTTTATTCGCTACTGACGATCGAAGCTGAACGGCGTGGTCTGACACCCACCGAAGCGGCGCAGCGTCTTCTTGAGAAGGCCCTTTTGGGCACGGTGGTCGCATGATGAGTAATATCTTCGATCCTGAAACTCTGCCCTCTGATCAACCATGGTGCGATCTTTACTTCGCTTCCGGTTTAAACGTGCTCGGTCGGCATATCACCCGTACGGCGTCGGGCTTTTCCGTCCGTGACATAACAATCTTGAGCGTAAACGCCGGACTTCCGGACGGTGAAGATATCGCCAAGGACATAGCCGATGCTCTGAATACCTCATTCGCAAAGGAAGACTCCAATGTCCCACTTCACCCCCAGCAGCCTCATCCAGACTGTCATTGCGCCAGTACCCGCCTCGCTTTCGAAATGTCCGCAGATGGTTGAGGACCCAATCTTTGTATCAATAGCGTTTTGGCCGAGCATCCTTTTTCCAAAATCCCGTTCAATGGAGGATAATAACAATGAGTGATTTCAAACCTGCACCAATTCCAAACGGCCGCAAGGAAATTGATGGCAACATTTACATGCGTGACGGAAAGGGCGGCCTGCAGCCGATCGAGAACATCGCCGCCCGCGATCTGCTTCAGGACGAAACCACCCGCAAGATCATCGGCCATGCCATTCCACTGTCCGATCAGGTGGCACGCTTCAAAGAGCATACCTTCGAAGACATCGGTGCTTTTGAGGCGATCCTGGCACAGGAATATAACGCGACCTTTGGCGGTAAGAAGGGTAACAAAACGCTGATGACCGTCGACGGGCTCTATAAGGTTGAGGTCCGGGTTGCGGACCATATTGATTTCGGGCCGGAGCTGCAGATCGCCAAGCAGCTGGTCGATGAATGCCTGAATGAATGGTCTGCCGAAAGCCGTCCAGAAATTCGCTCGATTGTGACCCGTGCGTTCAACACCGACAAAGAAGGACAGATCAATCGGGCTGAAGTCTTCATGCTGTTGCGTCTGGAGATCTCGGACGCCCGCTGGCAGGAAGCCATGCGCGCCATTAAGGATGCGATCCGTGTGGTTGGGTCCAAGACCTATGTTCGCTGTTCCAAGCGCGACAGCCATGATGCTGCTTGGCAGGCTATCACCATCGATCTGGCAAAGGCATAGATCGATGCTTTCAGGCGGCGCACCAACAAGCAGTGGCGTTCAGGTGTCGGATATCCGCACTCATGTTGCTCTTCATTTTGGAGTGACTGTGGGTGAGTTGATTGCACCCGGCCGCCAGAAGCATCGTGTCGAGCAGCGCGCGATCTGCTACCAGCTGTGTCGCGAGCTTTCCGACGCAAGCTACCCCCAGATCGGGCGGTATTTCGGAGGGCGCGATCATACGACAATCATGAATGGCGCTAGTCGCAAGCTTCCGCTGAAGATGCTTCTGGCTAAGTTTGCGATCCGCACACAACTGGAAAGCGGATCGGCGCATTCCCGACAGCTGGTGCGTGCGGTGCCCTTCAGAACCAATCGCAACCCGGTACGGCACGCCAAGCATCTGACATATCGGCCCGAAGGGATTGAGCTATGAATAGGCCAGATCAAAAGAGATTTTCAAAGCTAGAACCGGTCGCTTCGGCGGGTTCTGACGGATACAGATCGGTTATCAGGAGGCTCAAAGGGAAAGAACGTGTCGCAGGGGTTGCACCTGCGCCCCGTACCTTGCGGCTGCAGGAAACTGCGCTTTCCGTTCTCGGCACAATCGGGGCAAATGTAATGGTCTGGGCTGGAGGACGGCTCATCTGTGCTCAAAACCAATACGAGCGCTCCGCCCCCGGTTTCGAACGGTTCGTAGGTTCTCTTCATTTCAAGGGTTCGGTCAAACTCTACCATTTCCTGTTTTGCTTCCAACAGAGCATCTATCAGCGCAAGCTGGCTCTCTCGCGCCCCGATGAGCTGATACTCGAGATCGCGAAGGGCGAGTTCCACTGTTCGGGGATCCGCGCCACCCCCGTCAGAATTGCGGAGAGCCTCGCGCGCTACCTTTACAACACCGAAACTGCTGCGAACGAATTCAGCCGTCGCCTTACCGCTCTCGATCAACTCATTGTAGTCCATCCGAATCTTCCTATCCCTGCAATTTTGAAACAATCTACCACCCCCGGGGCGGGCGACCTATGACCCAGCAGCTCCGCAAAACCATATTTGTCGCCTGTCGCCAGCTTGGCATCGACAGTGACACCCGCCTGGACCTTCAGCTTGTGGCAACGGGCAAGGCCAGCATGTCTGACATGAATGAGACCGACCTGAAGAAGGTGCTCGAGCAGCTGAAGGAGCGCGGCTTCGAACCCAGTTTCAAGGCCGCTTCTAAGAGGCGTTTCAAAAAGGCGGCACCGCGCGCTGATCTGCGCTATGTCCATGTGCTTTGGGGATTGCTGGGAGCTGCTGGCAAGCTCAAGAAACCCGGTCGCGCTGGTCTTAACGCGTTTGTTCGGTCTCGCTTCGAGGGCAAATGGAGCTCTGTTCCGATCGATATCGACACGATCCAGAATGCCAGTCAGATCAATGATGTGACACGCGCGTTGAAGGATTGGTGCAAGCGCGAAAACATTCCGACGGAACGGGGTGATCGCACATGAAACCCCGCCTGGAGACCGTCACGGATCACGCTGTCATCCGCTATCTCGAGCGGGTCTACGGTGTCGATGTGCAAAGCCTGCGCCGTCGGATCATGAAGGCCACACAGGGCGCGCGGTCAGCCGGTGCGGGATCAGCAAAGGTGGACGGTGTGCGATATGTGCTGAGCAATGACGGGCGCGTGGTGACGGTTCATGGCGCACAGGACGCGATTTCAAAGCGGGGCCAGCGTTGGAAGGCGAAGCGCAAATGAGGGGTCAGAATAAATCATCTGCGGTCATGCAACAGCGCCAAGAGGCGCGCGACGCATTGGACGATTTTCCGACGCCGATGTGGGCAACGCGCGCCCTGTGTGCTGCACTCATTGCCAAGGGGTACGATCTGGGGGCCTGCGTCGTTAGAGAGCCCTGCGCAAACCGGGGTTACATGGTGCACCCGTTAGGTGAATATTTTGGAGACGTGTTGGCGTCTGACGTACATGATTACGGTGCCGGGTTTCAGGTTATGGACTATCTCTTTGGATTCCTGCCTGACAGCGTTGATTGGACCGTCTTCAACCCGCCGTTTCGATTAGCTCAGCAGTTTATTGAGCGCGCCCGTGCTACGTCCGCTGGCGTTGCGGTTTTCGTGCGAAGTGCATTTCTCGAAGGCGAAGAACGTTACAAAACTCTATTCTCCCAGGATCCCCCGGATATTGTGCTTCAGTTCAGCGAACGTGTTGTGATCCACAAGGGCGTCATGCGCCAGGCGGGTGAGAAATACTGGGATCCAGACGCAGACGAGGGTCGTGGCAAGTGGAAGTCGGCATCCAGTGCAACGTCTTATTGCTGGATGATCTGGCTGCCAAAGTCCGGCACCGCCAAAGAAAATCAGACCACTTTCAACTGGATCGCGCCCTGCCGCCCCCGGTTTGAACGTGAGGGTGATTACGCCCCGCTTGGTGATTTGTCATGAGTTCGCATGTCGGTCTTATTGATGAGCTGGAGCGCGACCTTGGCCTCTCAGCACGGCTGCGTATTTTGGCAAATGCCGGCGGGCAGAGAAGGTATGTGCCGATGCCAGACCATGTTGAAAATTCCAGCCTTACTGCTGAACTTGGGGAAGACATCTGTTGCTGGCTGGCGGGCCGCTACGGGGGCGAAACCGTTATATTCCCATCACGAAAGGGCTACGAGAGGGAAGACGACGCAACGCTTTTACGGGCAGCGGTCTTGGATGCAGGCTTGACCGAACCGTCGAGATCGGCAAACGATATCGCAGCCGAGTTTGGCGTCAGCGAAAGATGGGTGCGCAATTTGCGCGCCGAACTGCGTGAAGACATGACGCCCGCCGACCTTCCCCTTTTTACAAACAAATAAGCTGACCCCCGGAACCGCTTCACCCTGAAATCTTTCAGGCCAAAGTGGCAAATCTGGACCATCATGCGGGCGAGGCCCGCACCATTGATGGGGCCGGACATGAAATTCAAAAATCGTATTGCTCAAGGTATCGAATACAGCAGTGCCGCCAATATTGGCGGTAAGATTGTTCCGAGCATTGTTGTATTGCATGACACTGCCGGTCGATTGGATAAGGGCAATTCTGCGCGATACCTTCAGGCTGCTCCACGCGGTGTCTCGGTTCACTTCATCGTGGAGCGGGACGGCACGGTATCTCAGCAAGTACCCACCAACCGTCGTGCCGGCCACGCAGGTACGTCGCACTACCACGGCCGTAATGGCGTCAATGATTTTTCCATTGGTATCGAAATTGTGAACCCCGGCCGCATGACGGATGCTGGCAATGGCAAGGCGCGCGCCTGGTACAAGCAGGAATTCGACATTGTGGAATTTGGTATCCAGACGTTGACTACCCCTGAACATGGCAGCGGTCTTTGGATGGATTATACCGAGGCGCAAATTGCCGCCGTCGAAACCTTGTTGAACGGGTTGTTCGATTATATTCCCACGCTGACGGACGTAACGAGCCATTGGTATGTCTCGCCGGGTCGCAAGGTCGACACCAACCCGCTGTTTCCCCTCGCGAATATACGTGCGCGGGTGCTCGGGCGTGACGACATCCAATCGGCTGAGGCAGATGAGGCTTCACAGCCAGCACCTAGTGAAGATGAAATGGTCGCGATCAATGTGCCCGGCGATACGCTGAATATGCGCCAATGGCCCTCGTTCAATCCCAATGTGATTTCGACCATTGCCGATGGCGTTATCGTACCCGTCATCCGCGAGGGACTTTTCGGCAGTCGGCCCTGGTTGAAGGTGCGTCATGGCGGCCAAGAGGGCTGGATCGTCAAGGCCCACGCCGAACCCGTCATTCAATACAACTGAAACTCTGAGGAAAATATCATGTTTAACGAAACGAAATCCCCTTTCTTGTCACTAGGTGTCCTTGGCGGCAGTGGAGCCGTCATCACAGGGCTTGCGCAACTCGCGGGATATGCCGTGACACCAACGGATGCCGCAGAACTCGGTACCTTGGTATCTGGTTTGGTAACCTCGGTTACAGGGTTGGTCGCTATTTGGGGGCGCATTCGCGCCAGCAAGCGGATCCAGCTGGGTTGATGGGCTGGGCAGGCGGTTTTGCAGGTCAGGCGCACCGGTTCTTATTTTGGGATCCGGTGCGTCTGATTGAGCTCTTTTCGGGGTTCAATCTGATGGCATGGGCTTCGCTGTTCTGGAGACAACCTGAGCTTTTGGCGCGGGACACTTACGCCGCGTTTCAAGGCTTGGGCGCATTGCCTTGGGCCGCTTTGTTGCTGACGGTTGCGCTAAGCCAGCTTGCACCGGTTTTCTTTCGGTTCAGGCATGCGGCGAACCTGAGGTTTGTCGCGATGGCAGCTGCATCTGGGGCGTGGTTGGTGATCGCCTCTAATTTCATTTCGACAGGTGTGTCTACGACCGCAGGGGCGAACTATCTCCTCTTGTCTTGCGCCTGCATGGTTTCGGGAGCCTGGCTTGGATGGATGTCACGGAATTCATAAAGCTGGCCTTTGCCCGTGGGGATGTAATCGGACTGGCTGTTGCGGTGCTTGTTCTAGGTGTTGGTGCCTATCTCAAGATGTCCCCGGGCCTTAAATCAAACCCGCACGAGAAGTCACCGGCTGCTGCCGCTAGCAGAATTGATCGCCTTGCGGCGCAGGTCGAGACCGTCGACCAACGTTTGGGGCGCGTTGAAAGCGATCTGGAACATATGCCGACAAATAAGGACTTTCATGCGATGGAAATGAAATTTGAACGCATGAGCGGACGCATGATGTCAATCGAGCGGACAACGGAAAGTACGGGTCGCGCGGTAGGGCGGATAGAGGATTTTATGCTGTCGATGAAGAGGGACAAATGATGCCAAATTCCAATGTGTTCGAAGGATACAGCGATCACTTTGACGCTGAGGTCCGCCTGATCATTCTCAAAGCATTGCAGGATGAGCCGGGAAAAGCACTGACGGACAGTTTTATCATTTCGCCGGTGTTTGCAGAGTTTTCCATCCGCCGCGATCGAGATTATTTGCGCACGCAGTTGAAGTGGATGGAGACCCAAGCGGGGGCGGTCCGTCTCACGCAGGCGGGAACGGCCATCATCGTTCATCTGACCGAACGCGGAGCCAACCACCTGAGCCGCATCTCCGAGATATCGGGCATCAAAGCCCCGTCTCTGCCGAGGTGATGGGATGGCAAAGCAAGGGCGTGGTCGCCTCTCCTCAATTGATCTTCTGCCACCCGACGCAGACCCGATCGTTGCTTGGGCTTTTCAGGAACTAAAGGCGCGCGAGCGGCTGCAAAAGGACATCCACGAGGAGTTTAACGAACGCCTCGATGCCGTCGGCGCGGGGCCGATATCGATGTCTGCGTTCAATCGGCATTCGATTTCTATCGCGCGCATTGCGCGCCGGCATGAAGACGTGCGTCAGATGACGGCCGCGCTGACAGAACGGTTGGAGCCCGGTCAGACGGATGATCTGACCATCATGGCGGCCGAGACCATCAAGACGCTTGTGTTCGAGCTTCTGCAAGACGAGGACCTAAAGCCCAAAGAAGCGATGGAGCTGTCTCGTGCGCTCCAGTCGGCGGTGAATTCCCAGAAAGTACCGCTCGATCGCAAACGCGCCCAGATCGCCCAGTTCGAAAAGCAGGTTGATAGCGCCTTGGGTAAGGTTGCGACTGAAACGGGACTTGGGTCCGAGCGCATCGCCGAGATCCGCAAAGAGTTCCTTGGGTTACGCACATGACCGTTCCTGACTCCACGGAGGTTGCGGGCCCACCGGTTCTGTCGCGTGATCCTGATCACTTGCCAGAAGGGTTAACACGTGGTGCAGACATCCCTGATGACTTAGATCCATTTGCCGATGGCATATTGATGGATCATCAAAAGGAATGGCTGGAAGATCAAAGTGACCTTAAATTGGCTGAGAAGGGACGCCGCACTGGCATTACATTTGCCGAGGCCCTGGATGACACGCTAATTGCAGCGTCGAGCCGCTCGGCGGGCGGCGATAATGTCTTTTACATCGGTGACACCAAAGACAAGGGGCGGGAGTTTATCGGCTACGTTGCTCATTTTGCCAAGGTCGTCGCGGGGGAACTTCACCAGGTCGAAGAGTTTCTGTTCAAAGACGAGCGCCCCGACGGGACCTCGAAAGACATCTCGGCTTTTCGGATCACATTCGCCAGCGGGTTTCGGGTTGAAGCGCTCTCGTCGAATCCGGCGAACATCCGGGGCCTGCAAGGCATCGTCGTCATAGACGAGGCGGCATATCACCGCGATGTGCGCGAAGTCATCGACGCGGTGAATGCCTTGTTGATCTGGGGCGGCAAAGTGCGCGTGATCTCAACCCACAATGGTGTGCTAAACGCATTTAATGAACTGATTCGCGAGTCGAGGGCAGGGAAGAACCCGTTTAAAATCCATTTCATGCCGTTTGGAAAAGCCGTTGAGAACGGCCTATTCAAACGGGTCTGCAAGATGAAAGGCAAAGTGTGGTCGCAACAGGCACAGGATGAATGGGAAGCGTTGATCCGTGGGTCTTACGGCCCCCGCACAGCAGCGATGCGCCAGGAACTCGATGCAATTCCGGCAGAGGCCGAAGGATCAGCCCTTTCACGTATCCAGATTGAAAAGCGGATGGAAAAGGGCATTCCGTTCAGACGGTGGGTCCAGAATGATGATTTCCGCAACGCGCCCGATCACCTGCGTAAACTTCAGGCGTTGGACTGGTGTGCGAAGACGCTCAAACCAATCTTGGCATCGCTTAACCCGAATCGACGTCACTACATGGGCGAAGACTTTGCGCGCTCCGGCGATGCGACAGATATTGTCATCCTGGAAGAGGGTGACGATCTGGTACGTCGCCAGAAGCTGATCGTGGAATTGCGTAATATCCCCTTTGATCAGCAACGTGACATCCTGTTTTACGTCTGCGACCGCATCCCGCGTTTTTCTAAGGGGGCGATGGATAAGGGCGGCAACGGGGCCTATCTCGCCGAAAAGGCCGTTCAACGCTACGGCGAAAAGATCATTGAAGTCAGCTTCTCTCAAGAGTGGTACCGCCAAGAAATGCCACCCTACATTGAAGCATTCGGTGATGGCACTATTGTTTTATGTGAACACGCCGACGTGCTTCAGGACCATCAGGCGCTGCAATACGTCGATGGTGTGATCCGAATCCCGCGCGACTTTCGGTTCAAAGGCTCGGATGGATTTGACCGGCACGGTGACAGCGCGGTCGCAGGTGCTTTGGCCTTCTTTGCGAGCAGGCAAGACGTCGAGGAATTTGGCTACGAGGGCACAGACACGGCTGACCGCTGGCGGTCCGGGCCAGCGACCGGTGACGATGATGACGAAGTTGTTGGACGCTTTGGCAAAGGTGCCTGGTGATGTCCCAAGGTAGCATTTCGAAAGGATACCCAGCATGATCCGAGCGCTACATTTTACAGACTTGGCCGAATTTCGGAAAAAGGCGTTTCCAGGAAGCTTTTATCTTGAGCGTCGCGAGATGCCAGGTCTTTTTGAATTCCTCTACTTTTGCCCCTGCGGTTGCGGAATCGAAGGCAGGTTGTTGGTTGGCAAAGGGCAAAAGCCCGGTGGCGCTCGACCAAGCTGGAACTGGAACGGCTCGGCGACAGAGCCCACGTTGAAACCGTCTGTGAACCATGTGGGCCATTGGCACGGCTTTTTGCGCAACGGCTATTGGGAGGCTGCATGATGGCTTTGGTTGATCAATATGGTGCGCCTTTGAAGGCCCCTTCGAAAGAGACTCTAGTCGAGGAAACGGGCGGGCCCATGATGGGCGGCGTGCGCCAGATCCAATCTGGCCACCCAGCGGATGGTCTGACCCCGTACCGCCTTGGAGCATTGCTGCGTGAAGCCGAGACCGGCGACGCTACGGCCTATCTCGAGTTGGCCGAGCAGATGGAAGAGAAGGATCTGCACTATGCAGCGGTTCTAGGAGTCCGCAAGCGTGCCATCCGTCGCCTGAAGGTCGTGGTCGAGGCGGGAGCAGAGGATGATGCTTCCGAGAATGCGGCAGGGTTGTTCCGTGCGGCGATGGGGTCATCGGCGATCACGGATGATCTGATCGACATGCTGGACGCGCTTGGTAAAGGATTTTCGGCGACGGAAATCATGTGGAATGTTAGCAAATCCCCCTGGACGATCGGACGCCTCGAGCACCGCGATCCGCGGTGGTTCCGGTTCGACCAGATCGACGGGCGAACACCGCTTTTGCGTACCAACGAAGGCGATGTGCCCCTCCCGATGTACCGATACGTTTTCCATACTGCGCGTCTGAAGTCCGGTTTGCCGATGCGGTCCGGTCTCGCCCGCCTGGTCGCATGGGCTTATGTCTTCAAGAACTACACGCTGAAAGACTGGGCGATCTTCATGGAAGCCTATGGCCACCCGCTGCGGATTGGCCGGCACGACGGCAATGCGACGACGGCGGACAAGGCAGTTCTTCTGCGTGCCGTGCGGAGGCTTGGCGTTGATATGGCGGCGATCATTCCGAAAAGCATGGACGTCGAGATCGTCAACGGCAACATCACCGGTGCCGACAAGATGTTCGAGTTTTCCGCAAGGTACTGGGACGAGCAGATATCGAAAGCGGTTCTGGGTCAGGTCTCGACCACGGATGCGATCGCGGGCGGTCATGCGGTAGGCAAGGTTCACAACCTGGTGCGCGAAGACATCCGCGATTCCGATGCCGGCCAGCTGGCATCCACGTTGGAGCGTGATCTGGCGTTGCCGATGACGGTCCTGAATTTCGGGACCAAAGCGACACCGCCCAAGATCCGTTTTGAGGCCGAAGAGCAGCGCGATCCGCGTCTTACCATGCTTGCAATCAAGACATTCGGCCCGATGGGGCTGGCGATCCCGGAGAAAATGGTACGTGACACGTTTGGGATTCGAGAGCCGGGCGACGGGGAGGCCGTGATGGTGTTCACGGCACCGGCAAACGGAAATGCGGGTAAAGATGCTCCGGAAAACATGCCACCGATTCCGGCGTCATCTTTGTTCACAGCCCAGAGTGAAATCAACGCGGTGGTTGACCGTATGGTGGGTTCTGGCCGCGCTCAGACCGAAATGGACGGACTGCTGGGCGGTTTACTCGAGGCGATTGAGCAGGCGAGTAGCCTTGAAGACATCCGAGACATTCTCGCTGAAGCTGCAGACGCGGCTCCGGACGAGACGCTGCGCGAGCTTTTGGCGCAACTTGGTTTCAATGCACGGCTTGCCGGTGAAGTCGGCGCGGATCTGACCTGATGGCAAACGGTATAGAACTGAGCCCGCTAGCACCTCGCGAGGCGATTGCGTTCTTTCGGTCCAAAGGCTTTGCACCGGCGCTTCAGCGGTTTGACTATCGCGATCACTGGCGGGAAGAGCATGCCCGCGATTTTGTTGTGGCCAAGGCCATGCAGGATGACGTGTTGGCAACCATTCGCGAAGATCTGGACAAGGCGATATCCGGGGGAACTACACTGGACGCCTTCCGTGACGGGTTAGCTCCAAAGCTTGGCGCACAGGGATGGTGGGGTCGCAGCGTTGAGCGGGACCCCCTCAATGGCGAGCTTCGGGATGTCGAACTTGGTTCGATGCGCCGTTTGAAGGTCATATTTGATACCAACATCCGAACCGCTTATGCGGCCGGTCAGTGGTCAAGGCTGCAGCGCACCAAGGCGTTTCTGCCTTATCTTGAGTATCGCCAGATCAAGCGGGAGACCGCGCGGGATGAACACAAGCCCTTTGATGGGCTGATACTGCCGATTGATCATCCAATCTGGAAGAAGATATTTCCGCCAAACGGATGGTTCTGCGGCTGCTACGTGCGGCCTCTCAACCAACGAATGCTGGACCGTGAGGGCAAGCGATTGACCACGGATGCAGAATTGGAGGCTCTCTCCTCTCAGCCTTGGACAAACCCGCGCACGGGGCAAACGGAAGACTTGCTCGATGGCATTGATCCAGCCTTTGCCTCGAATCCTGGTGCGGCGTGGCTTGATGTAGAAGATCGTCATGCGCAAAGCAGCCTTAATCTGCCCGATGACTTTGCGGCCTACGATCGGGGATATGTTCGAGAACTGGCAGCGTTGCGTCTGCGCGATAACCGAGATGCGGCCCTGGTCTATTCGCTGAAGGACCTGCCCGACGATCAACCGATTGGGATGACCCGCACCGATCCTGACGCAATTGGCCCCGCACCCCTGACGGCGGCAATGCGTGAAGCCATGATGCGCACAGACGAGGAGGCGGTGCTGCTCCGGTCGGGTGCGACTGGCTCCGGCGTGCCGCTTGATGATCTCAAGCTCATGTCCCAGTCCAACGGGCTTGCGCAGGTGGCACTGACCTCTCCGGACGGCTCAATCTTCAGGATAGGCCGCATGCCGGGAGCAGACTTTCCTGAGCGATCCTATCTTGATGCGACCTATGCTGTGCTGCGGGCTCGGGCTGAAGAACGTGCCGCCGCACAAGGGTTCTCGGCATTGGAACTGGATCTGCTCGCGCAGCATGCACTTGCCCTGGCACTGCGCGATGGGGGCAGGCTGCAATATGCGACCGCTCCGAGCGGTCAGGTGGCCGTTCTGTTGGGGCAGGCGGCCGAGCTGGTGATTGAGCTGATGGGGCTGGTGTCGTGAGCATCGGGGAAGTGAGTGTACATGCGTAAAGGCAAGAAACCGAAAGTGACCTATCGAAATGTCGGATGGTGGTGGTGGATTATATCGCGCCGCCCCAAAGCGCTAATTCCTCACACGTGTTCCGGCTGTGGTTGGGTCTGTGGGCGAGCTGAGTTTCAGCCAATCATCAATTGTCCGAAATGCGGGCCAAAGTCCGTTAAACCCTCAACCCAAAAAAAGCGCCCGTAGAGCGCCATGAACCTCAATTCCGGCCATAGGGTCGTGAAAATTCAGGTCGGGCATTTCTACCCCGTTTAAATGGTATTCGAATCGCGTCCTGTTTTACTCGGTCGGACGCGATTTACAGCTTTCCGAAGCTGAAGCTTGATTTTGCGCTCGGCACGCCGCAAGGTCGAAACATGGACGCGGGGCCGCAAGTGATGCCCCCGGAAGTCCTTCACCCTGAGATGCGTTGCGTGATCGCCGTAGTTTCGGGGCATGAACAAACAACAGACCTTTACCTGCGATGCGCAATTTGTCCCCGTTGAAAGCGGGCAAATTCCGACACGCATTGAATTGATGCCCACCGGGGATCTGAACTTGGCCGATGAGCGCGGCCTTGTTGGTCAGGTCACGGATGCCCAAGCCCTGATCACCCGCAGCATGGCGGCTGCAAAAGGCGGCATGCTGCCCATTGATTTTGGGCATGGCATGGACGGCTTGAGCGGCAGTGACAGTCGCGCCGCCGGTTGGATCACCGGGCTTTCGCTCAACGGTGACCGCATCATGGCCAACGTCGAATGGTCCAGCGCTGGTGAAGAGGCCCTGAAGGGTCGTGTCTACCGTTTTATTTCCCCCACGTTCACCGTCTTCGAAGGCACCCGCGAAGCCGGGCTGATCTTGCGCGCCGGTCTAACGAACAATCCCGCACTTCCTCAACTCGCGATGGTCGCATCAACTCAGGAGAAAGACACCATGCCACAATGGCTGAAACAGCTCGCCGCCAAACTCGGGATGCCCGATGAGGCGGACGAGGCAAAGATCACAGCAGCCGCAGAGGCGGCGATCGATCAGGTGGTCCATGCGGCCAGCATCGTCACCGCAGCTGGTCTGACAGGCCCGCTCACAGAAACAGCGGCAACCGCAATCACAACCAAGATGACTGCAGCTGCAACACCCGCCGATCCCGATCCTGCCAAGTTCGTCCCGATGGCTGCGTTCCAGGAACTATCCGCGCAAGTTTCGACGCTGACTGCATCCACCGCGTCTGACAAGGCGCAGACTGTCGTCACTGCAGCGATGCAGGAGGGCAAGGTCACACCCGCTCTGAAGGATTGGGCCACGAAGTATGCGGCATCCGACCTTTCGGGCTTCCAGACATGGCTGGCCGGCGCGCCGGTTGTTGTAGATGGCAAGGCCGCGACGCCAAAGGGTGCTCCGATCCTGGCTGAAGGCGAGCTGACAGCGGAAGAGAAGGTCGTTTGCGCGGCCACCGGTGTTTCGCATGAGGCATTCCTTGCAACCAAGCAGGGCAAAGCGCCCGCTATCGTCAAGAAGGGGGCCTGATCATGGCGAACCTGACAAAAGACCGCATCACTGCTGAACTGGCATCGGGTGGCAAGACGTTCCGCGATCCGGTCGCAGCAGCCACCTCGCTGTTCATGGGGAGCATGGTTGGCCTTGATGCGGCCGGTAATGCCGTCAAGGCCGCACCTGCCGTCGCCACAATGCGCGGTGTCGCGGTTGCTGCGGCTGACAACACCGGCGGCGCTGCGGGTGATGTGAGTGTGGAGATCAAGCGCGGTGTCTTCCAGTTCGCCCAGACCGGGCTGGACCGCACGAAAATTGGCACAGCCGTTTTTGTTGTCGATGACAACACGGTCGGCGCAGCCGGCACACTGATCGCAGGCAAGCTTCTCGACATCGAGACGGCGGGTGCCTGGGTCGAAATTCTGTAACAAGGACCACACCAATGCTCACCACTGCAGCAAGCTTGGCGGCGCTCAATCTCGCCTTCACGACCTCTTTCAACACCACTTTGTTTGGTGCTGAGACCACCTATAACCGCATCGCGATGACCGTGAACTCGACCACGCGGACCCAAAGCTATCCAAAGCTGTCGGAAATCCCCGGCATGCGCGAATGGATCGGTGACCGGGTTATCAATCGGTTCCAGATCGACGGCTTCCAGATCACGAACCGGAAGTTTGAGAACACCATCGCGGTTTCTGTCGATGATATCGAAGATGATCAGGTTGGCATGTATTCGACGCTGGCCTCCGACTTTGGCCAGACGGCAGCGGAACTGCCCGATGACTTGGTCTGGGACAAGCTGGCGGAAGGCTTCACAACTGCACATTACGACGGCCAGAACTTCTTTGACGCGGATCATCCCGTCGAAGATGCAAATGGCGTCGAACAATCGGTTTCGAACCTGACAGCCGGTGCAGGTGCCGCCTGGTACCTGATCGATACCAGCCGCGTCATCAAGCCGATGATCTTTCAGGATCGGCAGGCAGCGACATTCAAGGCCCTGACAGACATGTCGGATGCAAACGTCGCGATGGCGGATGAGTACATGTGGATTGCCAAACGGCGTTGTGCAGCGGGTTTTGGGGCCTGGCAGACCGTTCATGCGTCAAAAGCGGCTCTGACGCCGGCAAATTACGCAGCCGCGCGTCAAGCCATGCTGGAAATGCGCGGTCATCGGGGCCGGAAGTTGAACCTGCGTCCGAACTTGCTGGTCGTGAGCCCAGGCAACGAGGGTGCCGCGCGCGAAATCCTGATGAATGAACGTGATGCAGCCGGTGCCACCAACAAATGGCGCAACACGGCCGAGCTGCATGTCGAAACCCGTCTGAGCTGATCAGCGGTCGATTGAAGGAGCGGTCCAGCTGGACTGGACCGCTTTTATCAACCGATCCAAGAGGAGAAGAAAATGTCTGACCGTGAACTGCTTGAAAAACAGGTCGAAGAACTGGGCGTGCAATTCGATCGTGCTATTCCCGACGATGATCTGCTGAAATTGTTGGAAGCTGCCAAGGCGCGTGCGGCGCTCGAAACGCGGGCCGAAAGCTTGGGCATCAAGTTTCCACCCAACATTGGCGACGATAAGCTTTCGGAAAAGATCGCCAAGATCGAAGCCAAGGCGGACCCGAAAGTCCCGGATGCACCTGACCAGGGCAACGCCAGTACCGATATCAAGACGTCGGGTGAGGTGGATTTGACACCACCTCATAATGGTCGTGTGAAGGTCGTTTGCGCGATCGCCGCAGGCCGTCGACGTGCCGGTCGTCGCTGGTCCGGTGGTGAAACCATTATCGATGGTGACGATCTGACTAAAGCCGAACTGGATGAGCTGAAGACTGATCCGCTGTTTTCGGTTGTGACCGCCGACTAACGGTCACCGAAATACCAAGGGGCGGCTGGTCCGGGCCGCAAGTCCGTCAGCACCCATAGACCGCCGTCTGACCGGCGCAGGGAACCTCTCGAGGTAGAAGCCAAAGCTTACGCCCCACCATTTTACAGGATCAATCGCCGTGACCTATGCCCTTATCACCGATCTGAAAGCGACAATCCCGAACCGGGACCTTGAGCTGTTGTCGGATATGGACGGCGCTGTCGGCACGGTGGATGATGCCCGTCTTGAAGCGGCTTTGCGAGACGCGGCTGCCGAGATCAACGGCTACATTGCAAAGGCCGTTCAACTACCCCTTCAAAGCCCCCCTGATATGCTGCGTGTCGTATGCCGCGATCTGGCCGTACACCGGCTTTATGCCAATGTCGGCCGCGTCACTGAAACCCAAGACAAGTTGCGCGATTCCGCACTCGCCTATTTGCGCATGGTCCGGGACGGCAAAACGTCAATCGGGGATGCCGACGGCGGCGCTGAAATCCAGACATCCGACGGCTCGATGACCATTGAGGGTCCAGATCGCGTCATGTCGCGCGACAGCCTGAGGAACTTCTGATGGCCGTCACACTCATCGCGAACCTCGAACTGATGGGCATGAAGGCGGTCATCGGTGCCTATGCGGCAGCAGGCGAAGATCTGACGCCACTCATGGATATGTGTGGCGCATTGCTCGAGGCGTCGACAAAGGACCGGATTCGCGACACGAACCAGTCGCCTGACGGTGTGCCTTGGTCGCCGTCCTTCCGTTCGGTGTTCGACGGCGGCAAGATATTGAGCGACAGCGGCCGCCTCGGGGATAGCATCACGCACATCGCGGGCCCCAACAGTGTCGAGGTCGGCACGAATGTGATTTATGCTGGCATCCACCAAACTGGGGGGATCATCCAGGCGAAAGCCGGTTACGCGCTGGCCTTTGCTTTTCCGGGCGGTGGTTTTGCCGTGGTGGAAGATGTCAGCATTCCCGCGCGTCCCTATCTGGGCATCTCTACCGAGGACCGCGGAGACCTGACAGCGGCTGTTGTCACCTATTTCGACAGCAAGGTGGCGCAATGAAACCCGGTATTCTTGATCTCACCCCTATTGCCGCTGCTCTTCGCAGTGCGATGCCCGATCTGGTCACGGTCGGCACAGCCGGTTCATTCGGGGCGCTGACCCGTGAAACCATCCGTTGGCCGTCCGCCTATCTGATCCCGTTGGCCGAAACGCCCAGCCCAAACCGCTACGAAAACTGCAATTTGCTCAGCCAGCGCGTGCTGGCCCGGTTCGGTGTTCTTTGGGCTGTACGCGATATCGGCGACAGGGCGGGTTCGATCGCGAACGGAGATATCCGCGCTGTGCGTCTGGCTGGTATGGTGGCGGTTTGTCAAATCCAACCAGTGGATGCTGAAACCGCTTGTGAGCCGGTGTCCGGCAAACTGGTCAGCACCGTGGACCGCAACGGCCAGATGATCTGGCAAGACGATTTCACCGTCACTCTCAACCGACACATTCCCCTTTCCTGAGGATCCCATCATGGCTAGCACTAAATCCCGCCTTATCCGCCTTCTCTCCGGTACCCGCACTCTTGTCGGTGACATTCCGGCGTATGACACCGCAGCACCGCTTCTTGTGAAAGACCTGACGGTGCGCCGTCTTGAAGGTGATTATCAGGCCCAAGACTTCGTGACCGGCTTTGAAGGGGCCCAGGGCGACCGGCTCTACAATACGTCGATGGGGTTGGATTTTACGATTGATGCAGCATTGCCCGAGGCCGGGTCCGCGCCGCTTTTTGGTGAGCTTCTTAAAGCATGCGGGATGACGGAAACCCTCGTTGCTGTGACATCAGCCAGCTACTCTCTGACCCCTGAGGGGACACCGAAGGGCGAGGTTGCACTTCAATATATTGATACATTGACCTCTCAAGTGACCGAAAAGGCCAGAGGCGCGCTGACCTTTACGGCCGAGACGAAAAAGCCGCCGATGTTTGGCTTTAAGTTCATGGGAGAGCATTTTGATGGGCAGCCGACCGTAGTGACCGCTCAAGACTTCTCCACGTGGCCGGATGCGCCGGAATGTTCCCCGCGCAATATGACTGCATTCACCGTGAATGGTACAGAATTGTGCCTGCAGAGCTTTACCTTCACGGACGGCCGGGCCCCGACGCGTGCCAAGTTCATGAACTGCGATGATACGGACATCACGGGCCGCAATGTCACGGGCCGCATGGTGGTTGAAATGGTGACGGCCGCGACGATTGATCTGATGGGCCTGTGCAAAAGCACCGCAAAGCAATCCATGGTTTGGGAGATCAGCAATGGCGCGGGCCGCGCGCTGCGCGTTGCTGCCCCTGCGGTTCAGCTGAAGTACGGCGGTGAGCAGGACATCAACGGCGAAATGGGGATCGCCATCGACCTCGTCTTTACCTTTGACCAGGGCAACGACGAATTCGCAATCTCGTTCAGCTGATGGAGCCGCAGCCAACATACGGCTGTGGCAATGAACCGATGGTTGGCGATCTGATTGAGTTCGGAACGCGCCACGCACGGCTCTTGGTCTCGCGCATCCATGAGGATGCTGGGACCTTCAGCATCTCTTGCGATGGTCATGAGTATCAAGCGGAAAGCTTGTCTCTCATGAAGCTGATCGCCCGCCACGGGGTACCGGTCCCAAACAAAGGAATTACCAAATGAGCTTTCTCTTCACTGACAACCAACCGTTCGAATGGCCGGTTAACATCTCCGTCCCGCAGAAGGGTACCCATACGACTGTGACGATTACAGGCCTGTTCGAGCAGGTCGATGATCATGCGTTCCTGAAGCCGGCCGAAAGCTTGATCAGCAACGGCGATGCGATCGACTTCGAGATCGAGCGCCTGTGCGAGGTCTTCAAAGGCTGGAAGGACGGAGACGTCCTGGATGCCAACAAGGCGGAGGTCCCCGCAACCCCTGAAAACCTCCGCAAGTTTCTGGCGCAGCGACCCGTGCGATTGGCTGTGCTCGACGCCTATCAGGAAGCGGTCACGCCGAAGAAGGGATACCGCGCAAAAAACTGAGAGCCGCTGCCGCCCTCATATGGGGGCGCGCGGCGGTGAACGACGACATGGCGAAAGACTATGCGGTTCTGAATGGGACCACGGTGGACGAAGCAAAGGACAGATTGATGGCACTCAGAGGATCACAGGCGGAGGAAATGGTTTTGCCGGTCACGTTTCGCCCTGCAATCGAGCTTGCCATATACAGCCATGATCAATTGCGTAGTGTGGCCGGTTTTAGTGAGGTGGCTCATCTCGCGTTCGACCAGACTGCTGTTGAAGCGGTAGCGCGGATGCATGCCATCACCATCACACCACAGATCGCGCGGGATCTTGCGGTTCTGCAAGGTGAAGGCCTACGCCTGATGAGGGATGCGCTATGAGCCAACTGGAAACCTCTCTCATTTTGACCGGCGACGCCCGAGGATTGATTGTGGCGTCAAAGCAGGGTCAGCAAGAACTGGATAAACTAGGCCAGTCGGTTATCGGCCTTGGGCGGGATCAGAAATCCGCACAGGCCTCTGCGGAAGTGTTCAACCGAGAGATCGACCGTCAGGTCGCATCGGTCAACCAGTTGCGGTCGAGCCTTGATCCGGTATTCGTGGCCAACCAGCGGCTGGAAGCGGGGCAGCAGACGCTGACCAATGCCGTCCGGTCAGGTATTATCTCGAACCGCGAATATGAAAGCACGCTGGAGCTACTGCAGGCTCAGCATCGACAGGTCACCGCTGCAGCTGAACTGCAGTCGCAGGCGACGCGCCGGCTCACAACATCGACGGCAGGCGGTGCGGGCGGTATGCAAAACTTCTCGTACCAGCTTCAGGACATCTTTACCCAAGTCGGGATGGGCGTGCCTTTGCTGATTTCGCTGGGTCAACAGGCCCCGCAAATTCTGTCGGGCTTTGGGACCATCGGTGCGATGTTCGGTGTTGCAGCAGCTGCAATCCTGCCGTTGACAGCGGTCATCTTTGGTCTGGGCTACGGGGCCAAAGAAACTGCTGAAAAGGTGAAGTCGGCGTCTGAGTTAATGCAGGAAGCATTTGATGCGATCGGGAATGCGCAATCGATCCTGAAGTCAAATTCAATTGATAATCTGGATGCCGTCAAAGACAAATACGGGGAAGTGACCCGCAGTGTTTTGACGCTGCTACAAGCACAAAACGAACTTGCGTTGCAGCAGGCCTTGACCACCACACGAACCGGACTCGAATCCACCTTCGGTGAAGGTGCCTTTGCAGATCTGGAACGTGAAGATCAGAAGCGGCTTGCCGATATTCAGGAACGCAAAGATATCATTGCGCAGGCTCTAGGTGACATCGAGTTGAACGTGGACGTCGAAAATGCCCGCGCAGCGATCGAAACCATGCGTGAGGAGATCGCCGGTCTTGAAGCCGGAGCCGATCTGCAAAAACTGTTTCAGGTGGACGGAGACACGCTGAGCCGGGTGATCACGTTGAAGGATGAGATCAAGTCCACCTTCGCTGCAGAAAATTATGAAGGCATGGTCTCGTCTGTTACGGAACTGCGTGAAATTCTCCAATTTCTGCCGGATGGCCCCCTGAGGGATAATTTAGAAGGGATGGTAAACATTGAGAGCGCGTTGCTCGAAGCCGTGCATACCAGCGAATCTTTTGAAGAGATGCAGAAGCGGATCGCGCTTCTGGCTGAAAGAACAGGTGGCATCGACGTCTCGTCAAATATTGCTGTTGGTGGAGACCAAGCAACCCGGATGGCTGACGAATTAGGCCGGGCATTGTCAAACGCGATTGCACTGGCGAACCAAGGCGTGGGGTCGGTTGATCGGGCGCGCATCAACTATGAGTTCAGAGACGACCCTCTTGGTCGAGCAGGTGCCTTAGCGGGGGCGGAGTTCGATGCCCGTGCTAGTTTGCCCAAGGGCACGGATAGCACGATCCGAAATGTCGTTGAGAAAGAGAAGCGGGAGTTTGTCTCAGCCCGCGTCGAAGCCGAGCGCTATAATCTCAGCCTTCAGCAGTGGCGCAAGGAACAAGCCGCTGCTGCACGAACCTCATCCGGTTCCAAGGGCGGCGGAGGAAGCCGTGGCCGCAGTCGTGGACGTGGGCGATCTGAAGAAGAACGTGTCATCACCGACATCGGTAAGCAGATGGATCGCTTGGCCCCCAGTTATGAACGTGACATCGCGTCCCTCAATGAGTGGCGCGACAATGCGCTCTCCACCCTTAGTCCAGCACGTGAGGGGTATGAGAACTTCGCACGAGATGTTGAGACGATCTTCGACGAGCGGTTGGCGGAAGCGTACCGTGAGGATCTGGCCCGGCGCATTGATTGGGCTTCGGGTGTCGAGCGGGCTTTTCTGGATATCAACGACGATCTGAAATCCTGGGCAGATGTTGGCGAGAGCATCGCTGAAAGGTGGTCCAGTGGTTTGGAAGACGCCTTCGTCCAGATGGGTCGTACGGGCAAGATTGAAGTTGGTAGTCTGGTCGATTACACGCTCGAGCAGTTTCAGCGCATGGCCTATCAGCAGGCGATCCAACCGGGCCTCCAGATGGGTTTCAGCATGCTCACAGATTTTGTGGGCGGGCTCTTTCCCGGCGTTGCCGCTGCAGGATCGACGCCGATGACACAGTCTCATGCGGGCAGCACCATCGGTACAGGCGGTGTGCGTCGCAGCTATGGCGGCGGTGCTCCTCTGCGCGCCGATGAGCGGTTGACCGTGACCACGCTGGGACAGCGGGTCTTCACACCCGAGCAGATCGGAAACGGTGCGACCGTCGTTGATGCACTGGCAAAAGCTGCAGCCAGTGGCGGAGGCGGTGCTGGATCCGTGACCTTTGCCCCAACCATCCAGATCGAAAACCAAGGGTCGACGCCCGTTCAGGGCCGGATGGAAGAGCAAAGCGACGGGCAGGGTGGTCGGAGCTATAAGCTTGTCCTGGCGGATCAAGTCGGGGTTGCCCTGACCCAACCAGGTGGTGGCGCACGCAAAGCCCTGCGCCGCAATGGCCTGAAGCCGAAAAGGGCGCAGCGATGACCGTGCCCGTCTGGCCCACAGATCTGCCCAAGCCGCTTCGCGCTGGCTATTCGCAGGAACGGCAGGACACGCGTCTGCGCAAGGCATCAGGTGGCCCTCCGGGCTATCGGCGGCGGTTCTCGTCCGCTGCAAGGTTGGTGACCCTCAGCATTGAGGTGACCCGCGCACGCAAAGCCATCTTCGACAACTTCTATGAGGTGGAGACAGTGCACGGATCGAAGCCGTTTCAGATGCCTGATCCGACAACGGACGGCGTGGCGCTCCTCTCCGGAGACTACCTGCCGATCCTCACGTCTGAAGGCGAACCAATATTGCTTTCGGCACAATGGCTTTGCCTCTTCGGGGAACAGGTCCCGAGTGAGCGCCTTATCGGAGGGCGCTTTGAAATCAGCTTCTCCGTGGCGGTGTTGCCATGAGACGCGTTTCTCTCAATGCCCGGAACGCATTTGACGCGGCGACGACGGATGAGGTCGAGGTGGCGCTCATCATGATCGAACACCCGGATCTGGATGAGCCTGTGCGCCTGTCAACGGATCCGTCAGAGCGGATCTCGACAGATCCACTGATGTACGGCACCCGCACGTCATGGATGGGCAGCAACCCGGCAACAGAGCCATTTCTGTTCATCATCGCATCGGCAGAACTGCCCAGCGATCTGGAAGACGCACCGGCAGCCGCCAGCATCATCATCGAGAATGTGGACAGTGATATCGCTGGATTGCTGCGGTCGTTCACGGATCGCCCAATCGTTCACATGGCCGTCGTGCTGGCCAGTTCGCCGGATCTCATCGAAGTTGAGTTTCGCGGGATGGTAATGACGGGCTCGAGCGGCAATGCGGGTGAAATCACGATCGAGATCAGTCGTGCGCCTATCGAAGAGGAAAGCGTGCCGATGGACCGCTTCACCAAAGACCGCTTTCCGGGGATATTTCGATGAGAGGGAGCAGACTGATATGCAAAACGCAAATTCACCCAAGTTCAAAGAGGGCGAATTTCACTGCCACGAGCGCGTCGTTGAGGGCGTTGACCTCCCTTTGGGTATCTGGAGGGACATCTATCCTGAACAGTTGCCACCTGATCCGCCTGGTTGGTCAGAAGCTATTCAACTGTGTGGTCATAGCCAGACTTCAGCGGAACAAGGAATTCGAATACTCCGCCGCCGGCCAATTCAATCTGAATAAGGCTGCGGCCTGTTTCGACGTAGTTTGTACGGATCAGTCGTTTGGCGTCGATCGGCCTGCGCATATTTGTTGGTTGCAGTGGGCCATCGTCCTCCGCCGAACCTGCCGCGACAAGTTCGGCTTGAGTTTTGGCATTCATCAACTCCGCGGCCAAGAGCGGGATCATCTCGGGAACCATGTCTACCGTCATTTGACGTCCATCAATGGTCTCAATGGCCAACCTCACAAGCGTTCCATCGTCAGCTATCTTTGTTCCCTTCGCCTTGCGCCACGTATCATCCATTTCCTGTCCTCCCGCTGTTGTTTCAGTCTTCTCAGTCAACACGGGCTCTTAAGTGCATCACAAGGATTCGTTGAGCGATGAGCTGGTCGAACGCATATGTGGGCATTCCCTACGCCAATATGGGGCGCAGCGCGCTGGGCTGCGACTGCTGGGGCCTTGCGCGGCTGGTCTATGACGCCGAGCTGAACATCACTCTGCCAGCCTACACCGAAGGCTATGCCAGCTCTGAAGAACAGGCCGAGATTGCCTCGCTGATCGGACAGGAAACCAGCACATCGGTATGGGACCGTGTTGAGGATCCTGCCGCGTTCGATGTGCTGTTGTTTCGCCATGGCCGGTTTGAGAGCCACGTCGGCATCTATGTGCACCAGGGCGTCATGCTGCACATGGCGACAGACGATCAGTCAAAACATGAACGCTTTGACCAGGGGCGCTGGAAGGCGCGTCTAGCCGGGTATTTTAGACATTCGAACGTGCGTTTGAAGGGGGCATTATGACCGGTTCAACGCTCTCTGTTCTCTCGGCTCCTCTGCTGGATCCCGGAATGGCCCGGCAACGCCTCAATGTGCCATTCGGCTTGAGCGTGGCAGAAGTGGTCGCACGGGTGGCGCCGCGCAGGCAGCCGGCTGCAGGTCACCTGCGCGTGTTGCTGAGCACCGAGAGCGGTGTCGAAGTCCTTGAAGAACGGTACTGGGGCCAAGTGCGGCCCAAGCAAGGCACCCGGATCATCATTCGGGCGGTACCGGGTAAGGATGCGCTGAGATCGGTCCTGCTCGCCGTTGTGGCTGTAGGCGCCAGTGTCTTTGCTCCTGGTCTTGCCTCGGTCCTGTTGCCTGGACTGTCACCTACGCTCGGCGCCGCGATCATTGGCACGGGGATCAGCGTTATCGGCTCTCTACTGATCAATGCTCTGATCCCGATTGAAACGCCGGATGCCCTAGAGCGACGGAACGTTTATAAAATCGACGGCTGGCGCAATGATCTGCGCCCGGGTGCGCCGGTGCCTTTGCCACTGGGCAAGCACCGCTATGCTCCCCCCTTTGCGGCTCAGAGCTACACCGAAATCGTCGGGGATCAGCAGTATATCCGTGCTCTATTCTGCCTGGGCTACGGACCTATTCGGATCTCTGACTTGCGCATTGGCGAGACGTCGATCGGTGATTACGAAGATATCGAGACTGAAATACGTGAAGGCCGTCCGGACGATACGGCGGTAAGTCTTTATCCCGAACAGGTTCTCGAAGAGGGTGCCGGTGTTCAACTCGTGCGGCCCCGGCCACGCGACTTGAATGGGAACATCATTTCAGACGCACCCAGTGAAGAAACGCCGGTTATTCGCTTTACCGCCAGCAATTCGGCCCGGGCATCAGTTATTCTCGGCTTTCCGGCAGGTCTCTTTACGATCGATGACAAGGGACGACGGCGGGCTCGAACGGTCGTCGTTCGGATCCGCGCCCGCCTGAATGGCACAGGAGTCTGGTCCGATGTCGTCACGCTCAATGTTTCGGCTGAAACGCAGGAAAGCTTCTTTCGACAGCACAGCTGGACCTTACCCTCGCGCGGTCGGTGGCAAATCGAAATTACCCGCATGTCTGAAGACAGCGATAGTACCCAGGCGTCTGACAAGGCTGTTCTTGCGGCCATTCAGTCGATCCGTCCCGAGTATCCTATCAACCTGGACAAACCTCTTGCCCTCATCGCTGTCAGGGTCCGCGCCACCTATCAGCTGAACGGGTCACTCGACAGCTTCAACTGCCTGCTCGAGCATCAGGGACCTGTCCGGGAAGGTGGCGAGTGGGTTCAGGGGTACAGCCGCAATCCTGCAACGGCCTTCCTGTCTGCTTTGATGGGCCCGCACAATCCTTACCCGGTTGTCGAGACTGAGATCGATATGGAGCAGATCGCTGACTGGTATGATTGGTGCGCGGCAAAAGGCCTCAAGTATGACCGTGTCCACGATGCCCCAGAAGGCCTCGGGGACATGCTTAACGCAATATCCGGCGCTGGGCGAGCCTCTCCGCGTCATGATGGTGTCGAATGGGGCGTCGTGATTGACCGGCCCCAGACGCTGGTCATTGACCACATCAACCCGCGCAACAGCGACCAGTTCGAATGGTCTCGGGATTACTTCATCCCGCCAGACGCGCTGCGGGTCAGGTTCCTGGACGAGACCAACAACTATGAGGAAGCGGAGCGCATCGTCAGGTGGCCGGGCCATGAGGGACCGGTCGTACTGACCGAAAGCATTGATTTGCCCGGCAAGACGGATCCGGACGAGATCTATGTCGAAGCTCTCCGGCGCATGTACGAGCTGCAGTATCGTGCGGATAACTTTGCGGCGATGCAGTCAGGCACGGCACGTGTCGTGACGCGCGGCGATCTTGTTATGGGCAGCTTTGACGTTCTCAGCCGCACCCAGATGGCAGCGCGGGTCAAGTCGGTTCAGGGCCAGCTGGTCGAGATTGACGAGGAGGTCACCGTCGGCGCTGAATATGGGGTTCGCTTCAAAGCATATGAGGACGCAGAGGATCTCTACGGCACATCGTTGGTGCGCCCGATCGCTGAAAACGCTTCTCCCTCACGCGCTCTTCTTCTGTCCGGTACCGGCGATCTGCCGGAGATGGGAGAAATACTGCATATCGGCCCAATGATAACCCAATCACTTGCCCTGCGCGTGCGTGGCGTTGAAGCGGCCGAGGACTTTCAGTCCCGTATCTTGATGGTCGCAGCGGCACCGGAAATCGACGATCTGGTCGATGCGGCCGAGATCCCTGCATGGGACGGCCGTGTGGGTGCGGAGGTTGATCTGGCCGACGTCATACCTGCTGTTCCGGTGTTTGTGTCGATCGCCAGCGGCGTCGTTGGCACGGGGGATCCGGATGGCCTGCAGCTCATCTTGCGCCCAGGGACAGGATCGACGGCCGCACTCACAGCGTTCGAGCTGGATCACCGACTTCAGGGCGCCAGCACCTGGACAACTGTCATCATTCCAGTAGCCTCAGCTGGGGCGTCCTTGGACGTCTATTCCGCCACCGATCAGGTTGAGCTTCGCGCGCGGGCCTTGGCGTCGACCACACCGGGAGAATACACTGGTGTCGCCTCGATCACCATCGGGGCAGAAGATCCCGATGTTCCAGAAGCGTTGGCCAGCGACGCCGTCATGGTGATGGGCTTGCTGGGGTATGCAGCGATCACAATCTCTGTTTCCGCAACCGACGCGCCCTCTCAGATCCAGATCTATCGTGTCCCGGCGGGCGACCCCCTTGATCGCGACACACATGCCGTCGGTTCGCCAGTGCTTGTGGCTGCGGGCTCTACCGTCTCCTATACAGATGGAGACGGCACCCGGTTCAATCTGATCTCAAACGGTACCTTCGCGACCAGTGCTGATTGGACGGAAGGTGATGGCTGGGCCATCGCAGGTGGGCGGGCAGAGCATACGCCTGGAGCCGCTGGCCCCTTGTCTCAGGCTCTTACTTTGGAGGCAGGGACGAGCTATCGCGTGGCGTTCACGGTGTCGGAATATCTGGCTGGCAGCGTGACACCGAGCCTCAGTGGTGGAACCACCGCCAGTGGTTCGGCTGTAATAGCTGACGGATTGGTACTGGACCGTATCACTGCGCTGAGCGGCAACACAGAATTCGCGCTGGACGCAGCCTCTGATTTCGACGGCGCGATTGAAGATCTCGTTTTGTTCCGGGAAAGCGTGACCAGTGTCCCAGCCGGTCAATGGGACTACTACTTTGAACCTCAAAACAGCGAAGACATAGCGGGCCCGGTTTCCGGCCCGTTTGTCGTCGTGATTTTCTAGGAGATAGAAAATGGCAGAAAATGGCGTAAAAACGGTAAACATAGATCTATCATCGACAGTTGATGAATTGCTTGGCAACAAGGCTGGGGACACAACCCGGATCGCAATTCAAAACCTGATCCAACTTATTTTGACCTCCATCCTGGACGAAAATAGCACCCTCGAGTTCTTGCACTCAAACACTGTCTACTCGCAGGTTTCGGGTGGCTCCGCACCAAAAACAATGAACTTTTTCGATCCAGCGACAGGTTGGTCTGCAACGGGGGGGTCTGATCCGGAACTGACCAACGATGAGCGGGGTTTCGTTCAAGTTGCACTAGATAAGATCGGGCTGGGGAATGACGTCTGGGGGACACCGGGTCTGCGCGGACGTTACTCGACCGCCTCTCATCGGAACGGCCTATCTTACGGGACGTACTCACATACTGCTGTGCATGATTGCGGAGCAACCGGGACCGGAGGCACTGCCGATGGTGCCGGATCGTTTACGGGCAATCCCTTCGATCCGGACAATGTACTTTATGCCTTCTGGGCATATCTGGCGAAAAACTACGGAAAAAACAATCTCCTGACAGCAGAAAAGAGTCTTTGCTCTGGTGAAGAACATATTGGGCACGGACGCGCTTCTGTTTTGAATGGCTACAAAAACCGCACTGGCAAGAGAGAGCAGGAACGGATCCTCGTAGAAGGTGTTCCGACACTTGTTCCGGTGGACCTGCGATTGATTGACTTCAAACTTCCTGAGAACCGAACCCGCGATATCGTAATTTCGACGGAAGGTATCGGGAATGTTGCTGACGGGTTCGTCTGTGAAGCCACAGGCGAGAACGGCGGAACAGGCTCGGTCGCCAAAGGTCGCTATGTCAGGGCGCATGACAACCAACTGATGGGAAGTGGGATCAACGAGGGCAGCCCTCTTACTGCAGAACCTGATCGGGTCGGTTTGGGCTCAAACGTTACAAAGCCGACAATAGAGGCGACGCCCGGTCCTGGCACAACAGAAGGCCTGGGTGAGATTATAGCGAGAATTGCCGACGAGAGCGGCTCAAAAGCACTAAAGTTCGTCAGTTGGAATGAGGTTGAGCGAATTGGCTTCGTTCCATACCAAGCAAATAGCGGGGGTGGAACAAGCTGGGGGATGAAGGTTCGGCAGATGATCCTGGGGGTGATCGCTGACACTTGGTCCTTCGATTATAATGGAGTTCCCTCCCTTATGCCGTCAGAGGGTAGCGTCAATCGGATTGGATCGGACGCAACGCGCATCGGTTTTATCTTTACGGATAATATTTGGTCGACAAATGCGGTGAATGTAACCTCAGACATAACAGCCAAGAAGATTGTCCGCGATGTCACGAAGGATGAGCTTGCCCCTTGGGGAAAAATAAAGACGAAGAGCTATTATTTGCGCGATGGGGACACGCGAAAAATGTATGGATACATCGCTCAGGAGATCATTTCGGCTTACGAAGACGCCGGTCTGAACGCCTTGCATACTGGCGTCGTGACAATGGGCGAAAATGGCAAGTACGCTGTCAACTATTCAATGTGTGAGACTCTCAGGTCAGAATATTTGGATCAGAAAATTCGAGAATTAGAGGCAGTTTGAAGGCACGTAGCCTGCGACGAAGACACCTCAGAAAGAGCTGTGGCAGCTGAAGCTTTCCAGCACCCCTCAATTGTGAGACTGTGAATGAAACTGGAGGTGAAGCATGGGCGCGAATTCAAAGATCGAATGGACCACGCATACGTTCAATCCTTGGTGGGGCTGCACGAAGGTCTCAGAGGCGTGCAAGCATTGTTATGCTGAAGCTTGGGCAAAGCGGGTTGGGCAGAATGTTTGGGGGCCGAAGCCTGAGCGCCGTCTTCTAAGTGACAATCATTGGCGTCAGCCTCTTAAGTGGAACCGTGACGCCGCAAATGCTGCGGAGCGGCCTCGGGTATTCTGTGCTTCAATGGCGGATGTCTTCGAGGATCGTGACGAGTTGATCGAGCACCGCGACCGTCTTTTTGATCTTATCGAGGCGACACCGAAACTTGATTGGCTCGTGTTGACGAAACGGCCCCAAAACGTGGCTCGCCTTGCGCGCTGGACTGATAACTGGCCCGACAATGTTTGGCTGGGCACAACAGTCGAGCTGCAGGCGCGTGCTGAGGAGCTGCTGCCATATCTTGAAGCAATTCCGGCCAAGGTCCGGTTCATCTCGGCAGAACCATTACTAGGGCCGCTACAAATTCAGAAATGGCTGGGATCAACCATCGATTGGGTCATTACCGGTGGGGAAAGTGGTCCGCATGCGCGTCCAGCGTCTCCGCGCTGGTTCAGCGATCTTCACGCGCAATGCATGAAGAGCGAAGTCGCGTTTCACTTCAAGCAATGGGGCGATTGGGGACCGGGTGATGGGATCAACATGCTTACGGCCAAAAGCCCAGCACGCGCTGTTGCAGATGATGGCACTGAGATGCTGCGTGTAGGGAAGAAGCTGGCGGGCCGGGTGCTGAAAGGGAAAGAATGGGATCAGCTTCCCCTTAGGGTTGTCGCGACCTGATGATGCTGCCTTAATGGGTTGATAGCCCGCAGAGGATTCGTATCTTGCCAGAAGAGACATACTTTGATCGTGAACAAACTGAAGCAAAGCATGAGATTCTTAGGCGATATCTGACCCCGTTTGCGAACAAGATATTGAGCTAATGGGCAAGCATCGACTTTATAGACTGTTTCTCAGGCCCTTGGCAAAACCGCGACACTGTTGATCTAAGCGACACATCTATCGGGATTTCTTTAGCGACCCTTTCAGAAGTCGCAGAAAAATTTAAACACAGTCCTGATGATCGACGAATCCGATGTATCTTTAACGAGAAGAAACCGGCGTCCTTCGCGCTGCTGAACGATTATGTGCAGCGCAACAAATACAAGTATCCTTTATTGAAAATATCGGTGTTTAAAGGACCCTTCGAAGGTAATGCGGACTCTATTAGTAAAGAGGCCAATCATGCCTTCCAACTGCTATTTGTAGATCCAACTGGATATACTGGCTTTCCGCCATCCGCCCTACGAAAGTTCGAAGGGCGTTCCAGCGAAATCATCGTGAACTTCATGCGGTCCTTTATCGAGCGATTTGTTTCAGGAGAGCATGAGAAACGAGAGGCTGGTTTGATCGGCCTAGTAGGTGAGAAGAGGGCACGCTTCCTGATTGATACAGGCATAACGATCGATAGCGTTGAGGCCGAGTATTTGAAGATGTTGAGAGCTGACCTTCGTTATAAATACTCTGCGTTCTCACCCATCCATCACCCAGATCGAAACGAGATACACTTTCACCTTGCGTATGCCACGAACCATTTTGCTGGAATCGAAGTGATGCGGAGTTCGGAATTCGGGGCATTGTCCCAACATGATCGCAACCGGTTCAAGAAGAAGCAGCTTGAGACAGGTGGGGATCTTTTCTCCAACATGTTTGAAGATATGGAGATTTCTGGCCCTTACTTTAAAGCTAGGAAGCGGCACCTCGATCAGGCTGCGGATGTTTTGGGGCGCATCATTTCACAGCAACCTAAACACTTGGCGTTCGGGGACGTTGCTGCACTAGCCCAGCAGGAACTTTACCTCAAGCAGTCTGAACTCAGCGACGTTATTGTCGAGATGGCACAGAGCGGACTTGTGCATCCGACTTGGCTGGATAGGCGAGGGCGAAAGCCAAACGCTTCAGATATGATCATCCCAAAGTAGCAAGAATATTTTGCTGCAGGTTTCTCTGTAATTTACTGCAGTTTTCTTTGTCACGCTACACGCATGTAGGAAAACAACACCGTTGGCATGTAGGGAGAGAGCATAGCTTCGCGACCATGGGATTTCGTGGGACACGGAGAAAACGCCCTTTGTATCGAACGAATATGATTCGGCCAAAATTAGCCGATTAAAGGCCATTGCCCTTGAAACTTGTTGCAATGAGCAGGTGTCATGTGGAACAAGTCGGGAACACGTCTTGTGGATAACTATGTGGATTCTTTTTTTACGGGAAACCGTGGGAAATTTGTCCCGGTTTAATAAATT
>TARA_R110000851_G_scaffold16046_2_pt1 | contig 38625 bp, 44 predicted proteins | sample TARA_R110000851 | Tara Oceans TARA_R110000851 (sample SAMEA4397627) | marine metagenome | biome: Polar Biome; feature: [DCM] deep chlorophyll maximum layer (ENVO:01000326); material: water (ENVO:00002006), including particulate matter (ENVO:01000060) such as... | depth 17 m
ATCACTCCCCTCCGTCCAGTTCGCAGCTAAGGATGCCAATCGGTGATTTTGCATGTTCTTCTATCAAGAGCTCAATACAGTCCTCTCCAGTGAGCCCTCCATCCAAAACATCTACAATCGGTATCTCCGCGCCCCAAAGGGTCAGTAGTAATACAAACTTCATTTTTACATCCAGTTCTTAAGTCTAAGGCATAGTGCCAATAATAACACAGTGGCAATAATCATTGCATCGGCAGGGTTGCCGCCTACCCAAACGGCGGCGTCGGCAAAGTAGGCGTCGGCGGTGTTAGGCGCATAAACGGTTTTCATACCCTGTCCCCAATGCAGCTACGTAGATCGGCGGTAATCTCGGCTGGCAGGATCGCGTCCAACGTAACCATTATATCGCTTGCCTTTTTCTGCTCACCCTTGGCGTGGCTACGGCTAGTTCTGCACTCGCTGTTCTGTTCCGCTAGTATACCTTGCACTAGCTGGCTGACTGCTTTTTTGTAGTTCTTAATTAACTGTTCCATGTGGTAGCCTTCCAAGTGTTGCTGTCTGTACAATTGTTATGCCCTAGAATTGTGGCGGAATTAAGGCGGATTAGGCTTGGTTTGGAAACACACTGTTTATGAGTTTTGTTATTTTATGGGTTTACATATGCCGCCATTAATTGCATTGTGAGTACATAGGCAGCGCGGCACTAACGCCAAGCACCTAACACAAGGAACTAAACAGATGGCTACCACAAACAAAGCACCAAAAGCACCTACCATTAAGCGTACCGCACCACTGGCCACAGCGGCCACAGGTAGCGGCACGGTGGCAACCACGCAAACGCCAGTAGGTAGCAAGGCCGCGCAGGCCAGCACCCCACAGGCACCCCTGTTTACGGCGGGTACTATGCCACCAGTGCGTCCAGGTACGCACCGTCACTACGCCCAACAGGTAGCAGTGGCACTGGCCAAGGATAGCAAGGCTGGGTTCACGCTGGCTGAGTTCAAGGTGGCACTGGTGGCAGGTGCAGCGGCATCCAGCGTGGCACCCCCACGCGGTGGATGGGCCGCGCATAACATGCCAACTTGGATGGCCAACATCAACCAAAGTTGGCTCGTAGCAGTTAAGTAACACACCACTAGGGGGCGGGCCACAGGGTCCGCTCTCCCACCCACCGAACAGACCCGCCCCCCTCGACGGAGCTGACAGGACGTGTGCTGGTGCGGGGGTCGTGTACCCAGAGTCCACCCACTTTCCTCGTATCCTCCAAAAGACAAACGAAAAACGACAAAAACACCTTGTCACACAAAACCCGATATGCCAAAATAAAAACATATCAGACAACTATTAAGGATCTGGATTAGTGGCCGACGTAACCGTAAAGATGAACAGTGTGCAATTTCAGTGTATAGTGGGAGCAATGATGGACCGAAAGAAGAATGCTGTTCCACCGCTCAACAGGTTTGGAATGAAGCTCCATGATGACCTCCTACAAGCGATGGTCAGAGAAGACACAGAGGTGGACCTGCGATGAAAATCGACGTAAACGGATTTTTGAAGCCGTGGTGCGCGCGAACGCCCTTGGGTATGAATTTCAGATGACAGTTGAACAGTTAATCGAGAAGTTACGGGAGGCGTCTCCGAAAGCAGGAGTGTACTCTGCGCAATATACTTGTGGACAAGAGTTTAATGATCCTGTGGAGTTGGTGCGGATTGACGAAGCTGGTGATGTGATTATTGGGGAGGCCGTGAATTGAACTACTTTATCGAAAGAATGACTTGGTCGGAGGCGTGTCCTTCCGAGGTGGACAAGTCATGAATCCCGCAGAGATAATTGGTGCTCTTTGGGCTAAGGCACTTGATGAGTTGGATTGGAACCCAGAGAAGGGAGCGCACGTTCTCGAAGTTGGGATGGAAACTCACATGTGTTTGAGGAAGGAGTCTTATGGCTGGTGGAATGTGAACATAGATTATCGCGATGGGTCGTGGTGGTTCCGAGGAACCTTCCTGGTGAAGGTTATACATGAACCTCTTCCGGAGACCTTCGCGTTCACTGAGGAAATCACACTGACTCGAGACGATATCCCAAGGTGGCACCACATGGCGATTCATGTCCAACGTGAGAACGGTCGGATGCGTTACATTGACTGGGAGGGCAACGATGAGCGTTGCACATAGCCACCTCTTAGGGAAAGTGTTTCGACGCGGAGGCGGTAGGTATCCTGGAGTATGGATAGTTATCGCCGTGAATCCTGGAGGAGGCTGCATCTGCTTGGGTGTCGGTGACGATGGATCTGTTATTGGAGCCTGTAACTATCAGCATTACTATGTTGAAAGGAAGGAAGCTACCGACCAGATCAACATCGAAGACATAAGGTTCCTGAACCCAGACAAGACACTCAATTGAAACTGTCTCGACCAATCACCCATCTAGTCGCTGACAAGCGTAGACATCTAGTCTGTCTCCCGTATTCCATCAAGAATCTGCACATAATGGCGGCGCAGATTGGTCTCAAGAAGCACTGGTTCCACAGAGATCACTATGATATGCCGGTCACTAAGATAACAGTCATAGAACAAAACTCTTTACTTGTCAGCTCAAAGAGTATAGTTAGACTAATCCGAGCACACAACAATCCAGTGAGGTCTCTACGAATGGCAGACTTACCAGCTAACACCGAGTCAGAGAACCACGACCACGAATCTCGCCTCGCATTAGCCTTCAAAGAGCAGGGAAGAGCAGGAATACACTTCTGTCCCAACTGGCACTATATGGTGATACATGACAAATCACCAGAGTTTGAGGCTTGTCAGTGCGACCTTCTTGGGCTAATGTGAGGATACAAGTGAATGGTGATTTCAAGGTAACTTTGATAGATGCAAACTAGGCAGTATCCCAAGAACGTAATCTGGCGTCCAATGCCAGGAAGTCAAGAAGCTTTCTTGGCCTCAACACCTATCTTCGAGGTCCTCTTTGAAGGCACACGTGGAGGCGGTAAGACTGATAGTCTGCTGATGTCCTTCTGTATGCACGTAGACAAGGGACACGGCGCTGGATGGAAGGGTATCCTGTTTAGACAGACCTACAAGCAGTTGACCGACGTTATTTCCAAGACTAAGAAATGGATCCCGCAGATTTGGCCTCAGGCTAAGTTCAACCACTCCGAACACACGTGGACATGGCCGACTGGTGAACAGCTTCTGCTTCGTCAGTTCGCCAAAGAATCAGACTATGATAACTATCACGGTCACGAGTATCCATGGATTGGATGGGAAGAACTCTGCAACTGGCCCGGAGACAAGGGATACAAGAAGATGATGTCCACATGTCGCTCCTCTGTTAAGGGGATGCCGCGTATGGTTCGCTCCACAACCAATCCTTCTGGTCCCGGTCATAACTGGGTTAAGAACCGCTTCAAGCCTCAGTCGTTGAACATGGTAGTTCGCAGAGACATCATGGACGAGGATGGAGCTAAAGAACCCGCACGTCTGAGCATTAAGTCACACATCGACGAGAACCTCATACTGCTCGAGGCTGATCCCGAGTATAAGCAGAAGATTGCTGCTTCCGCTGACAACGAAGCTCAGAAGAACGCATGGCTGCACGGCTCTTGGGATATCGTCTCCGGTGGTATGTTCGATGATGTGTGGGATCCTAAGTACAATGTTGTCCTACCGTTTAATATTCCGAGCAATTGGAAGATTACAAGGAGTTTTGACTGGGGAGCAAGCAAGCCTTTCTCTGTGGGCTGGTGGGCGATCAGCAATGGAGAAGATGTGCAGCTACGGGATGGAAATTGGAAAAGCACCATTCGTGGAGATATCTTCCGCATCAAGGAATGGTATGGGTGTCATAAGAACAAACCGAACGAAGGTCTTAATATTCTCGCCTCCGAGATCGCAGAAGGTATCGTTCAGAGAGAAATGGAGTGGGGATGGCGTGAGCGCGGCACTACTTGGTGTCGAGTGAGAGCTGGAGTAGCTGATAGTCAGATCTTCGCAGCGGAAAACGGCAATTGTATCGCCACAGATATGAAAGTTAAGGTGAGACTTGATGATGGGAACAAATATCCTGGAATTCAGTGGCTTCCTGCAGACAAGCGTCCTGGATCTCGTGTGACTGGCTGGACCCAAGTGAGACAGCGTATCCGTAATGCTGGTCCGAACAAGAAATTAGGTAAAGATAATGAAGTTATGGCGATTTTCCCTCGTGAGAAAGCTGCTTTATTCGTCTTCACCAATTGCACAGCGTTCATCGAGACCCTTCCAGTGCTACCTCGAGACGACAAGAACCCAGATGATATAAACACGGAGGCAGAGGACCACGTCGCTGACGAGGTTCGCTACTTTGTTCGCTCTGTTGGGCAGACCGGAACGACCGGAACCACGACAGGTAATCAATAAGCCCTCAGGAGACAAAAAATGATTGTCAAACTGGTTGGATGCAGGTATATTCTTCTTCATGGATAATTCTCTCACTCAATATCACCCTTCGTACACTGAACATCTTCCTGATTGGAAGCAGATGCGCGACACGTACAAGGGTCAAAGACGGATTAAGTCACAAACGACGACTTACCTACCAGCTACGTCTAGCCAGATCATAGATGGGTACGGCGATAGTAATTCTAACTCCGCTGGGAATGTAGCTTACTCATCTTACATAATGAGAGCTCGTTATTCCAACTTTGTGCGAGAAGCCGTGCAGATGGCAGTCGGCATGATGCACAATCAGCCTCCGAAAATAGAATTACCTGAAGCGATGAAAGAAATTCGCTCCAGTAAGGGTGAAAAACTCCCTGATCTGCTGCGTCGCATCAATGCTGAGCAACTTCTGGTTGGTCGGGTCGGTATTATGGCTGATTTGCCGCTAACAGTGGGAGATGGGCCTGATTTACCGATTTTGGCGCTATATGGAGCCGAACGTATCATCAATTGGGACTCTGGTAACACAGATCTCACCCAAGACGCGCTGAATATGGTTATCTTGGACGAGACTACCAATGTTCGCAAAGATAACTTCATGTGGGACCTCACGGCGCAACATCGTGTCCTAATTATCGGTCAACCAGATGATAATCAGCCAAATGGCACTTATCAGCAGGGTCTGTTCCGAGAAAAAGCATTCAGTGAAACTGGACTGATGAGACCCTCTTATAAGGGTCAGGAACTCAACGAAATTCCATTTGTGATCGTAAATTCAGTTGATGTCACTTCAGAGCCTGATGATCCAGTTCTTCTTGATCTAAGTAACCTCTGTTTGACTCTATATCGCGCAGATGCAGATTATCGTCAAAATCTGTTCATGCAGGGTCAAGATACCTTCGTCACAACAGGTGCCAATTTTGAAGAAGACGATGAAGTTAGAACTGGTTCTGGAGCTAGGATAGATCTCCCCTTGGGTGCGACTGCTGAATATGTAGGTGTATCTGGCGAAGGTCTTCAAGAACAAAGTAGTGATATCGACAAGCTTGAGGGTCGCGCTGGTACGATGGGGGCGCAGACTCTCGACAGCACCAGCCGCGAACGTGAAAGCGGCGACAGTATGCGTATTCGCGTCGCAAGTCGCACCGCAGACCTGAATCAGATTGCTGATGCCGGAGCCATGGCTCTAGAAGACATACTCAAAGTGTGTGCCAGATGGATGGGTGAGAACCCAGACGAAGTGTCCGTCATTCCGAATAAAGAGTTTGGTGAGATGGCACTCACAGGACAGACTATGGTGGAGATGGCTACCGCTCGCTCCTTGGGCTTCCCGATCAGCGCGAAATCACTACACACTCTTGCTCTCAAACGCAAAGTCACTGATCTAACCTTCGAGGAGGAACAGGCGGCGGCTAAGTTGGAGGAAGGCGAAGAAAATCCGTTTAAGATACCTGATAACTCTGACTCTGCAGGCGCAGATCAAAACAAAGACGGAGACGATACAGACAAACAAAAGTCTGCACGAAATAAAGCTAAGGAATGATCCTTAGATAAACAGCGGCGTGGATCGCTTTATACTGGAGACCGGTTATGGAACTGGAACTATTTTACGAAGACTCGACTAAGATCCCAGTGGGATTTGAAAAACTCTACACAATCACCGATGGAAAAGCCACGTTGACTGGTGTTAACGGAATGAAGACCCAAGGCGACATTGATCGTGTTCAGGAAGGTCTCCGTAAAGAACGCGAAGAACACTCCAAAACCAAAGATCTCCTCAAGCCATTCAAAGGCATGGATGCTGCTGAAACGAGAGCAACCTTGGATCGCATCGCTGAATTGGAAGCTGCGAATGGCGGTAAGTTGGATGACGAAGCTATCAACAAGATTGTTGAGAGTCGGATTGCCCAGAAGACCGCGCCGCTGCAACGTCAGATTGATGATCTGACCACTACCAACACAGATCTGACCAAAGCCAACGAAGGTCTGACTGGCACTATCTCGACTGGTTCCCGCAACGAAGCTGTTCGTAAGATCGCCGCTGAAATGAAAGTCCATGGCACTGCGATTGCAGATGTTGAATTGGTCGCGGCGAACTATCTTGAGAAAGACGAACACACAGGAAACTGGATCGTTAAATCTGATGCCCAAGGGGTGACTCCTGGAACTGACGTGAAGCAATTCATGAAAGAAATGCAGAAGATTCGCCCTCACTGGTGGCCCGCTTCTACTGGTGGTGGTGCTGGTGGCGGACTTGATGGTGTAAACGGCGGCAAGAACCCCTTCTCAGGCGATGGTTGGAACATCACAGAGCAAGGCGCACTTCTGCGCTCTGATCGCGCTCTGGCTACACAACTCGCCACTGCTGCTGGAACTAGCATCGGCGGCGACCGACCTGCTGCAACTCAGAATAAATAACCTGTTGCTATCTTCTGCAACTTGATGTAAACAATTTGTCATGCGCTTCCATGGGACGCGCCTGACATTCTTCTCGGCTGGTCATGGGACTAGCAATTTTCTAGCCATGACATCTTAGGAAAGGACACTCTCCATGGCCTCTGGACATACTTCAATCTCGGACATCGTAGTCCCGGAAATCTTCACTCCTTACGCACTGAAGGAAACTGAAGAAAAATCTCGCCTTATTCGCTCCGGCGCTGTAGTCTCTGATTCAGAGATGGCAGATAAGCTGAACGGCGGCGGTTTGACTTTCAATCTGCCAACATACGACGATTTGGACAATGACGTTGAACGCGTCGCTGATGAGAGCATTCGCAACACCTTCACTGGTGGTGTGGTTGATCCAGATCCAAACAAAATCGGCACCTTCACCGAGGTCGCCGTTCGTCTGGAACGCAACAACTCTTGGACAGCAACCAAACTGGCGAAGCTTATGTCTGGTGATGATCCAGCTGCTGCGATTCAATCTCGCGTCGCAGACTACTGGGTTCGTCGTCAGCAAGCATGTTTTGTCAATGTGGTCAATGGCGTCTTCGCAGATAACGCCGCTGCTCCAGTCGGCGCTGAACACGTTCAGAACGATATGACTAACGACATCACTGGTGGTTCTTATGTTGCTGGTGTGACAGACTTCTCAGCCGAAGCTTTTGTTGACACTACGTTGACAATGGGCGACAGCATGGAAGATCTTTCCATGATCATGGTTCACTCGGTCGTTTATGCACGTATGCTGAAGAACAACCTGATCGACTTCATCCCTGACAGCATCAACGGCAACGCAGTCACTGTTCCCACCTTCTTGGGTCGTGAAGTTATTGTTGATGATGGTCTGCCAGTCGCGGGTACAATCTACGAAAGCTGGGTCTTCGGCGCTGGTGCAATCGTCTTTGCGCAGGGTTCGCCCGATAAACCGACCGAGGTTGACAATCAGCCTGGAGCGGGTAACGGCGCTGGTCAGGAAATCCTCTATAACCGTGTTCGCTGGGGCTTCCATCCCAAAGGTCACGCTTATTCTGGTGCGACTCCTGCTGGTGGTCCAAGCAACACAGTCTTGGCCGCTGCTGCTTCTTGGCAGCGTGTGTTCCCAGAACGCAAGCAGATCAAGATTGCCCGCTTGATCTCTCGCGAGGCGTAATCCTGAAACAGGGCGAGGCTTCGGCCTCGCCTAACTCTCTTGAAAGGAGAGCATTATGAAAGGTTATCCTCGTGGTCTGGCTCGCGGTAGTGCGCAAACTCAGGCAGTTACGAAAATCCGGTTGCCAATCAATCACTCTGTCGTTGTCTCTGCCGCTGGTGCTGCCATTGGTTTTGGTACTGTCGTCTTGGGCGGTCTACCAGAAGGTCATCTGAAGATCATGGCTGCTGCTGTTCAGGTCCAGTTCTCTGGCTCCGGCGCAGATGCCAATCTCACCGATACTTTTGATGGCGACTTCGGCGTTGGTTCAACTCCTGCGTCAGATGCAACTATCACCGCTGGTGATGTTGACTTTATCTCAAGTACCGCCCTCGGTGCCGCAACGACTGAGGTCTCTCCTCTGCTTACCGTGGCAGATGGTGTTGATCTGGTTCTGGATAATACGGCTGGTGCCTTGGAACTCAACCTCAACGTTCTTATCGACGCTGCCAACATCACCGACGACGAGTCGGTCACGTTGACAGCAGAAGGTATCATGGAGGTCACTCTGATCACCATGCTGGACGCCTAGTAACAAACAGGGGAAGCCTCTTGGGCTCCCCCACCCAAATCTCTTGAAAGGTCGATAGAATGCAAGATAAGATCATTGAAGCCCTTGGCCTGATGGACGCCATGGATGACGAGCAATGGACTGCAGATGGTGCGCCCAAAGTGGACGCGGTTAAGGAACTCGGCGACTTCGAGAACCTGAAACGTGATGACATCATCAACGCGGCTCCGAAGTTCTCTCGCGAAAACCCCGATGTCTCTGCAGAAGAGCCTCTTGAAGAGGAAGTGCAAGAGCCCGAGGTGAACGACCAAGGTCGCAACCACCCTGAGATCGTTGAAGCCCAAGAGGCATACGACGAAATCATCAATGTTGAAACTCAGGTGAAACTTGAGAAGCTGAAACGCGGTGAAGCACTCACAGAAGCAACCAACCGTCTGATGAACGACTCCACTGACAAGCTGGCCAATCAGCGTGGTATCATGGAGGTCATTCGGAAATCGAATGAAGCTCGTGCGGCTCGTGCTGAAGGTTTCCAGCGGAACCGTGCTCTGTTGATGGGCCAGCCTCCAATGTCGGCTCTCGATGCCTCTCAAAAGGGTGCGAAGAAAATTCGCCCTAAGATGTAAGGAAAGAAAATGACGAAGCGCAGAATTAAATCTCTCGGAAACAGACGGATGGCTGCTGCGCTTTACTACGCTCGTGAGAAGAGACTCGTAAAACAGATAGCTTCATCACTTTTTGGATATTTCTTGTCAGACTATGTTGAGTCTGGGTATATGGAGAACTAAATGGCACTGATCACAAGAACAGCTAAGGGTTCTCCTCTCACGACAGCTGAGATGGACGGTAATCTAAATTTCCTAGATAAGAAGATGGGATGGGTAGACTACAACGATGCTGCGACAGCCGTCACTCCAATTCCCTTAACTCTAGCCGACACATTCTATCCCATGACAAACGATGGACTAGGTCCATTCACCAACAAGACTTACAAGATTCCGACCCATGGTGAGATCTGGAATGCTGGAACTGGTCTGTTTGATTTCTCCAGTTTGAAGCTCGGTGATACTGTTGATTACAGACTTGATCTAACGTTCATCACCTCTGGTGCAAACCGCGATCTGGCGGCATCAATCGAACTGGGCATAGGAACTGCTGGACCGTACTCCTTGACCATAGGTTCCAAATCGTATAAATCTGCTGGATCTTATCAAGAAGTTGTATTTTCAGGTATCTATATGGGTGACGCTAACACCTTGTCCGGCGGAGGAAGATTTGTAGTCAAGAGCGACGGCACTGGGGATGAAGTGACAGTCAATGGGTTCTATATAAGAACAGCAGTCTGGTGAGAAATCCAGACTACTGAGTAACAGGAGAGACCGATGCCAATTATCGTAGAAGACGCAACAGGTCTCGCAACAGCAGAGTCCTACCTTTCGTATGTTGATTATGTCGCCTACTGGGCGGCTCGTGGTGTTGATACCACTACTGAGGCTGGCACCGCCGATGAAGCTACTACTGAGCCGAAGCTGCGTCTAACAACAGAATACATCGATATCCGCTGGGGTAAGTCTGCTCCCGGATTGCCGATCTCTGATGATCAGGCTCTGTGCTTCCCAACAGATTACTTCATCGTTGATCCCGTGGCCCTGCCCATTCAACTAGAGCGAGCCACAGCTGAATATCTGCGATACTCACTGACGAACACACTGTTCATTGATAATGATCGCTCAAGCGGTCCTGGAATAAAACTCCTCAAGGAGAAAGTTGGACCTATTGAAACAGAGACTGAATATACTGGATCAGGTCTAGGATCGGTTGGGGCGAAATATCCAATCGTAACTAAAGCTGACGGACTCATGCGTCAGATAACACAAGGTTCTGGTCAGGGAGGTGTTTACCGCTAATGGTTGATTACGTCAAACTCGCAGCCACATCAGAACGTCTGATCGCAGCTAACGGGCGGACTATTACGTTCACTCGTAAATCAGGGGTTCCTGCAGATCCAACTGAACCGTGGGGAGCCCAAGCGGGACCAGACGTCACCTTCACAACGTCGTCTGTATTTGTGCCTCCGAACACAGTTCGCCAGTTCGGTCTCACCGCCCTTGGGCAAGGAACTGAGTTCGATGATCTTATCACATTCTCTGATTATATCGGTATCTTCTTTCCTGGAACTATCGACTGTCGTCAATTCTCTCATGTCATTGATGGAGCCGAAACATTCGGCGTCATCGGCTTGCAGATCCTAAAGCCTGGATCAGTGCAGCTTCTTGGATTTGTGGGGATACGCCGATGACCCTAACTTATGCCGAAGCGGCGAAAGACATAGGTTCTTTGATGCTGGCCGTATGGACACCAACTGGACACGATATTCACTGGGACGATGTCAGAAACCAGAGAAATCTGTCAGACGACCCTTGGGCCGTATTCGTCATCAGACACGCTTCTGGTACACAAGATAACCTCGGTGGAATTGGAAATCGCAACTTCGTGAGAACCGGAACAGCCATCGCATCTATATTCACTCCAAGTGGAAATGGCTTGTCAGAGTCTTACGCCTTGGCTAAGGTGGTGGCCGACGCATATGAGGGTCAGAGCTCCGATAATGGAGTGTGGTTCAGAAATGTCCGCCTTCAAGAAATCGGTCGTGAGAGCCAGTTTTATCAAACCAACGTACTCATTGATTTTGAGTACAATGAAACAAAGTAAGGAAGCCTTAAATGGTACAGGTCAATAAGATCGACTCCAATATCACGGGCCTCGCGTTTGCCGAGGAAGCCGTTCTTGGTAGTCTTCCAGGAGAGAATGGTAACGCAGGAGCGCCTGTATGGTATTCACTCGCACCGAACAGCTACAACGACTTCGGTGGAGAAATCATTACCGTAGCTCCAAATCCAATCAATCCTTCTCGTCAACGTCGTAAGGGTGTGACTACTGATCTCAACGCATCCGGCGGCATCAATCAGAACTTCACGTTCTCGAACTTCTCCAACTTGATGCAAGGTATCATGTTCGCAGACACCCGCGAAAAGGGTTACGAAGAACCGACCGCTGTCACTGCATCGGTTTTTGAAGTCGCCTCTACTACTGGCTTCCTTGTGAATTCACTGATCAAAGGTCAAGGCTTCACCAGTGCTGGTAATGATGCTCTGCAACTCGTGACCGCAGTCGTAGCAGATACGTCTATTGCGGTAGGAGCTACGGTCGTTGACGCTGCCCCTGTTGCTCGTTCCAACATTCGCAACGTGGGACATCAAGGTTCAACTGCGGATATCGATGTAGATAACTCAGGTACTCTGCCCGCTGTGACTTCAACTCTTCTGGACTTCACCACTCTTGGGCTCGTTCCTGGACAATGGGTGTTCGTCGGCGGTGACTCTGCATCGAATCGCTTCGTAACCGCTGCGAATAACGGTCTGAAGCGCATTCGCTCAATTGCAGCTACTCGTCTTGAATTTGATAAATCAGACGCAGCGTTCGTAACTGAAACTGGTACAGGTTTGGATATCCGTATCTTCTTCGGAGATGTTGTTCGCAACGAAACTGGTGCTCTTATCAAGCGTCGGTCCTACAACGTCGAACGCCTCTTGGGTGCTCCTGACGACGCTGCTCCTGCTCAGATCCAAACTGAAGTTCTGGTAGGTGCAGTTCCAAACGAGTTCACCCTGAATGTTCCATCAGCGGACCTACTGAATGCAGACGTGACTTTTGTGGCTACGGACAATGCCCAACGGGATGCATCTGTCGGACCCAAGCAGACATCAGTTCTGGCACCGTTCTCAGCTAAGGAGTACAACACCTCCTCAGATGTGAGCCGTATTCGTCTGTCGGTCGTCAGTGATACAGATCCTGCTCCAGTTCCATTGTTCGCTTTCGTCACAGAGGCAACTATCAGTCTCAACAACAACGTGACACCCAACAAGGCAGTCGGTGTTCTTGGTGCGTTTGATGTGACGGCTGGTACGTTCACTGTCTCAGGTAACCTCACAGCCTACTTCTCCAACGTGTCAGCGGTTCTTGCAGTTCGCAACAACTCAGATGTCACACTGGATATCGGGTTCATTCGCGACAATCAGGGTGTGATCTTTGACTTCCCTCTGATCTCACTTGGTGATGGTCGTCTGAACGTAGAAGTTGATCAACCGATCACTCTGCCACTAGCTACTGACATGGCTTCTGGTGAAGATATCGACGCCACACTCGATCACACAATGCTGGTGACTTACTTCAATTATCTACCTAACGCAGCATAATCTCATGAGGGTGGCTCAAGTAGTCACCCTCTAATAACCCAAGAAGGAAATATGAAATGGGAATGTACGACACTTTTGAGACCGATCCAGCTCTAGAAGCCGCTGGTGTTTGGCTCGACTACGGTGATTTTCGCGTATTGCTCGCCTCTGCTGGTCAGGGAAACAAGAGCTACGTTCGCTATGCTGAAAAGAAACTAAAGCCTGTTCGTCGCGCTTTGGAATCTGGCGCGTTGAGTAACGAACGTTCTCAATCATTGATGGCAGACATCTATGCTAAGACCATCATCCTCTCATGGGAAACATCTCAGGGAACTGGCGACGAAGCCAAGATGGTTTCAGGTATTGAAGCCAAGGATGGAAGTCTTCTTCCTTTCAACGAAGCGAACGTAGAACAGGCTCTTCTTTCTCTGCCTCGGTTGTTCATGGATCTGCAAGAACAGGCAGCTTCTCTGGCCAACTTCCGCAAGGGAGAATTGGAATCTGAGGGAAAAAACTCGTAGAGTTCCTGTCCTATCAGTTAGTACAGGGACCATCCGAACAAATGATCATCGAGCAGTGCATTAGGACTGGTTGGGATCTACCTGAAAAGATAGCCAATGCCCCTAGTCTTTTTCCGGGCCTTGAGCTATACTACATCGGGTTCATGGACCTTATCGCCTCAAGACAAATGGGGATGAGCGCGGGTCCAATATGGTGGGGAACGGTGCAGGAATATTGTGAGAAGAATGGCTTTGATGAAGATCAGTTAGAAGCCATGCATCTTCACATAAGGGATATGGACTTAGCGTATCTTAAGCAAATCGGAAAGAAGTGATGGCTACTCTGGCTCAGTTCTCTAGAAACATCAGGAAGCGGGGTTCTCAGATCGAGAACTCCGCGACTCGCGTTGTTAAGGCGGTGTCTGTGCGCGCACTGAAGAGTCTTGTCCAGAACACACCTGTTGATAAAGGTGTCGCTCGTTCCAATTGGCGTGTCGGCATCGGAGCTCCTACTCGTTCAGTTATCGGGGCATATGCTCCGGGAAGTAAACTCGGCAGAGGTGAGAGCGCCAATGCTTCTGCGGCCATCGCCGCTGGTAGAGCTCGCATCGCTTCTGTTAGAGGAACCTCCACTGGGCTCTCGACAGCTATATATATCTCTAATGCCGTCCCCTACATCGGTCGGCTCAATAATGGCTTCTCAGGTCAAGCTCCAGCCGGATTCGTTGAAACGGCTCTACTTGAAGCAAGATCTGAACTAGCTGGTTTTAGGGTGTTTGATCGCTAATGGTTACAGAAAATGTAGACATCAGATTTCGAGAAACTGGCGCAAGAGTAATCAAGCGCAAGATTGAAGAAATCGGCGTAGCTGCCAACTCAGCCACTCGCGGCATCTTCTTGATGCAACGTGCTCTATTCGTCTTGGGTGGAGCGGGGATTCTTCGTGCGCTGACTCAACAACTTGATACTCTCACAAACTATGAGAACAGACTACGTCTAACCGCATCGAGTGCAGCCAATCTAGAAGAAGTTCAGAAGCGACTGTTCCAAGTTGCGAGAGACAGTCGCACTGGATTTGAAGCTGTCGCTGATATCTATAGCAGAACTGCGCTTTCTGTGCGTGAACTCGGAGTATCCCAAGCAGAAACACTGAGATTCACTGAAAGCCTCTCCAAAGCGACCATCATCTCCGGTGCGTCCTCTCGAGAAGCACATGCTGCCCTCATCCAGCTTGGACAAGGTATGGCGTCCAATACACTTAGAGGCGACGAACTTCGGTCGGTTCTGGAACAACTACCATTCGTAGCAGACGTCATCGCTAAAAGCCTTGGTGTTACTCGGGGTGAATTGCGTGAACTTGGTGCTGACGGTGCTATCTCGGCCGAAACAGTCCTTAAAGCCTTCCGCGAGGCAGAAGTTGAAATCGATCAGCTATTCTCTAACACCGTTCCAACAATCAGTCAAGCATTGTCTGTTGCGAACACCAATTGGCTACAGTTTCTCGACAGTCTAGATGACGCTACCAACGGTTCCGCGAAATTGGCGAAAGCCATTATCGTTCTGTCAGAGAACATCGGTCTAATTCTAGGAACAATCGCAACTCTCGCAGTAGCTCTCGCAGCAGTGTTCGTCGGTAAGGCTGTGTCTGCAGTAGCTAATTATATCTCAGGTCTTCGTGGAGCGGCTCTGGCTGCAACTCGTTTGTTGGAAATTGAGAATTTAAGAGCGGCTACCTCAGTGAGGAACAATACGATCGCAGTCGCCAGTAATGCCCAAAGACAAGCAGAACTAGCTCAGCGTCTTACTCTCTTGGGCATTCAGAAGGCTGAACTGCAACAGACAGTTCTCGATACTCAGTTCACTGTGGCGAATGGTCGTGCCAGAAACATAGCTACTGGTCAATTCATCGGACTGGCAACTGCGAAAGCTAACCTTTCTCGTGTGACGCAGCAGCTTTCTATTGTTGAGAACGTTGAACTTGTGACTGCTAGAAGGCTCACTGGAGCGCGCCTAGCACAAACCACTGCCACAACTAGCACAGCGGCGGCTAGTGTGCGCCTTACGGCAGCACAGGCGGCGCAAGCCACCACCACGGCACGTCTAACCGCGTTATTTCCAACGCTGGCTGGTGCAATCGGTCGAGCAGGTGCTTCTCTTGGTTCTCTAGCTGCATTTATCGGCCCATTGGGTCTGATAGCCATCGCAGTAGGTGGCATCATAACGGCGTTTGTTCTATGGGGAAACCAGATCAAGGTTACTTCTGATGGAGTGGTTGGTCTCAAGGACTTCGTAGTCGCAGCATTTCAAATTATGAATGAAAAAGTATCTGAACTAGCTGGTTCCCTATTAATTTATATCCAACCAGCAATTCAATTCATATCCAATAGCTTTTCTCAACTTCTTACTGTCGTGAGTACTGTTTTCCAATCTATAGTTTCTATCGCTAGAACAGTAATTGATGGAATTGCCTCCCTCTTCATTGGGTTAATCAACGGAACCATAAGAGCATGGGATCTTCTCCCGGCCGCTATCTCAGATGTTATGAATATCGCACGTAACGGTTTTCTAACCATTGTGGAAAATATGATTAATGCAGTTATTATCATAATTCCTAAAATTCCTGAGATGTTTGCCTCAGCTTTCAGATCAGTGGTTACGTTTGCATTTGACGCGGTTACATTCATAGTTGATAGTTTCAGAGCTCTTCCTGGAGCAATTGCAGGTCTGGCTGAGCGGGCGGCAGCTTTTTTGAAGAATGCTTTCTTTAAGGCTATTAATGCGATAGCAGAAAGATTGAGTGCTCTCCCCGGAATATCTATTTCAGCGTTTGGAGCAATTGAGGAAGCTGCTGGAGATATAGATTTTTCTCTCCCTGATCTACCTTCTTTTGATGGATTTGTTAAAGAGGGTCTATTATCCCTTGATAATTTTAGAGGAGAAGTTACTGGAGCAGCTTCAAAAGTTGGATCAATATATGCCGAAGAATTTGGTTCAGCATTTGAAAGAAGCATAACAGGTGAGGTTGGACAAGGCATAATTGATGCTTCTAAAGGTATTACTGATCGCGCTCGTGAGAATATCGCAACCACTTCTCAAGCGGCGTTGGATGCTCAGGCAGTTATCGACAATGAGCCCACACGAACTGCTCCAGTAGGTGGTGGCGGTGGTGGTGGGAAGAAAGGTGCAGCTGGAAAGACCCAAGCAAACTTCGCCAGTATCATTGCTGGAATGAACCAAGAAATAGATCTGCTGCGACTCTCGAACAAAGAGCGTCGTATCCAAGAGGGTATCCTTGAGATTGAGAAAGAACTGAAACGTGGTCTAACAGAAACGGAGAAGAGCCTAGCGGCTGCTACTCTGGAGTCTGTTCGTGCTGCAGAAACTCAGTCTCAAGTTCTTCAGGATATCATCGGTCCCCGTGAGGAGATCGCAGAACAACAGAATGCGCTGAACGCCCTGTTTGATCAAGGTCGAATCGGCATAGAAGACTACACAACTGCAATACGTGAAATGCAAGTCGCAGCAGGTGAAGCGTCAGGAACTCTGTCTGGAGGCTTCGCATCAGCCATTCAGGGCGCTATCATGAGCGCAGGAGAACTGGGATCTGCTCTGGGTAGTGTGGTGGTCGGAGCGGCTGACAGTGCGGCCGATGCAATCGTTGAGTTCGCCAAAACTGGTAAGTTGAACATCAAGGAATTCTTCTTCGACCTGTTTGCTCAGATAACTAAGTTGATCGCCAAGCAACTAATCCTGAAAGCTCTCGGTGGTCTGTTCGGAGGGTTCGCAGGGGGCGGCAGTATCGGTCCAAGCTCTGGACTAGGGTTCGCTGGCGGGGGATCAATTAATCCAACTGGTCCAGGATCAACAGATAGTCAAATCGTGCAGTTCGCCAAACGTCCCGACGAGCGTGTAGATATTCTCACTCCTGGGCAACAACAAGCTCAGAGGAACAACATGAATGGAGGTGGAGGTGGGACTACCGTAGTTCAGTCTCCTCCCGTAAACGTGGCAGCAGTGCTATCGCCTAGCGATATCGTTGGTGCCTTTGATAACCCAGAAGGTGAGACAGTTGTGATCAACATTCTCCAACGAAATGCCTCATCCCTTCGCCAATTGGTAGGTTCATAATGCCTTTTACTTCCGGAACTGTGCAGACTGTCACGAAACTTCTAAATGCGATGAATACTCATCTAGTCGCTAACGGCTGGACGAAGATTCGTGGAGAAACTGACATGAGTTGTGTCTCACCAAAGGCGGCGAGATATTGGAGAATTCTCGTGTGGGAAATCGAATCCACATCTGAGGATTTCCGTGAATGCGATATGTTCGCCCTGAAGACAACTCTGGGAGGGTCCGTGATTTCAGGAACGGGAACTTACACTTGTTCTTCAGTTCAATCCGGTGACCTCGCACTCCTCAGTTCTGGTGGAGCAGATATTCGCTCAGCTGATATCAACGATCAACCATGGTGGATAATGTACGATCACGGTTCACCAATCACGGTTCGTGAATTCGATTATACTGCCGTGGATGACAATGAGGCTCCGAGAGACTTCGCCATCCAATGGTCTAATGACTCAGTAGTCTGGACCACTATGTCAGAATGGAATGCTCAGTCATGGGTCGCAGCGGAGACCAAGACTTTCTCTTTTGGAGATGGAACATTATTCTCTGAGCATCAGACATCAACTGATCCTCGTCGAACTGGTCGTTATGAAGATGAGACCACTAACTCTAATCTCACAACTAGCTGGCGTAGACATCTGAACGAAGATGTATGGGTGTGGCAGGGGGATGGATATGATGCGAGTCGTAGAGTCTACCTTCATGCTCGTGGTCACAGTAGAACAAGCAGTTCTATATCGTGGATTGAGTGGGACTTTGCAGTTGAACACGATTCATTAAAGCCGAGCTGGAATACCCAGACTGGCACAACTTCCAAGAAGGTCGCTCATCTCATGGGTTCCGGGGAGATTGACTATTGGTTCTATTCCAATTCCAAACGTATGATCCTTGTGACACGAACCGGTTCGCAGGATTACGCTTGTACTTACATAGGATTTCATTCAGCTTTCGCTGTCCCAGATGATTATCCATTCCCACTTAGTGTTCTAACAACTGCTTCTTCTGGTGATACTCCAAGCATTTCAGATTTCGATGCTATTTTCTCTGTTCCTGACGAAGTTGGTGAGGGTGCTTCTGCTGTTCGCCTTTGGGATACAACGATGATCTACCCATTCAACAGAGATGCTTCAGCCATCACAAATCTAGAGACTCAGTATCCTACGACTTCATGGATCTGGCCCAAGTCAAATGGGAACAATCAGCGACTGAATTGGCCAGAACAATGGGGAGGTGATTATGCGGATAACTCTCCACCGAATGGATGGAACTTTGTTGCGGCTACGGCCCAGAATGATATTCCTTTTATTCCAGCGACTGTTCAGCATGAAACCTACGGAAATATCGGAGTATTGGACGGGTTGTTTTCTGTTCCATCTTCTGGTAACTTAACTCCAACGCAAGTCATTGCAATCGGTGGTCAGGATTATCGAGTGTTCCCTAATAGGAACCGTCGTTCTGATAGTAACTGGTTCGCTATTAGAGAGGACTGATATGACAGTTTCAAGTGGAGCAGGTGATTACGTCGCATTGATGGCCGCAATTCTAAGCCATGCGGTCACTGACGGATGGACCACTTCTGGTGGAACGTGGCCCATAAATAAGGGTAACGTCCGTGGAGTAGATTGGTCTACCTTCACTGTTTTGGAAAATGATTACACCCTCTTAGGTGGAGCAGAAAAGACTGCTCGTTATGTTCGAATCGGTATCGGTACGACTCCCGCTAACGCTACGACGAACGCTTCCTTGGGAACTGCCGCTCATTGTCCCAACATGGAGTACACGTTCACTTCATGGACTATTTACTCAGATCCATCTCTATGTGATTACATTCACGTAGTTGTGAATTTCTCAAACGGGGTAACTGGCGATTGTCACACTCATTTCGGATTCGGTGAACTAGACAAGAAAGGTATGGCTCACACTGCCGTTGTATATGCCACCTGTCATGCGAAGAGAGCCTATGCTGAAACGAGCTCTGCTAGTGGGTCTACCGCAGCAGATTGGAATGGTGGTCTCTACGGAAGCACTGCTCATGGGTTCACAGGTGAACTGAGATATACATTCTCAGATCAGAATTTCACTAACGCAAGCTGTTGGATCATAGATGGTACAACCACTCCTGTATTCGTGGGATGGCCAATAGTAGATACAGTCTTAGACGCGCATACAGCGATGGATACTCTGTCTCTGCACGGCTCCTCTGTTACGTCAGTTAATTCTTCTGGTAATAGAACAAGTGGGGCATCATGGGGTCCAGCTACTGGAGCATGTTTCTTCATCCCTCAGCCTTACTCTGGTGCAATTACGATGTCTCCCTTGGGTTTCTGGTTAGCCCAAAACGGAACCAGCACTGGTTCGATTATGTATCTCGGTGACTTCCCTAATATCCGGTCCTGTAATCTTAGAACTTACGATGCTGGTGACGCAGTCACTCATGCCTCAGACACTTGGAATGTCTGGCCACTACTGAGACTTTGCGAAGAAGGTATTCTGCACAACTCATCTACTGTTGGATCAGGATACGCAGGATTTAGTCATAAGCGAGTAGCCTGATGTCTGTCATCATAGAAGGTTCAGTAAGTGGTTTTCCAACCGCCACTGGTGGAACTCCGGAGTCTATTCCATACAGAACTTCTACCGTCCCTCGGCAAGAGACTGTCACTGGTCTATCCGTAGCGCAGGGAATTGCAGTGTTCCCTGAGACTCTGATTGCTGATAAGTCAGGGGAATTCACAGAGAATTGGGGATCAGGTAATGGAGTCATAGCTGGAGGTCAATGGTCTGACTTCTGGCTTCGCCTTTGGGTTATCCCACCAGTCATGCAGTTGACAAATCCTCAACTAAACTCTGATATACCATTCGTTATATGGAATACATGGACTTCACCTCAGGCTCTGACCAGCTTGGTCGTTGATGGTTCTTCAGTCCTGTCGTTTGATCTGAACCCAACAGACGTAATAAACGACAGCGAGATCATAGAAAGAAATCTTCAAATTGGAGCGGGTGAGCCGACCATTGAAGCGGAGATAACTTTCAACTATCCTGAAGTTCAAGGCACTCTCATACTTCTAGCAGCTATCTCATCTACGTTTAATTTGATACCAGAGATACCAGTTACAGAAAGATGGAATTTCCTGACTGATGTCATCACTGCCTACGACGGATCAGAACAGAGAGCATCGCTTCGTCGGTATCCTAGAATTGATCAAGAATTCAAGGTGGAGAATATCACTGAAGCACAACGTCGCGAACAGTACAACCTGCTGACTAAGAACATAACAATTCAAGCTCTGATTCCCATGTATCAATACTCAACTCCAGTCACAGGTCCAACTGCTGTCGGTGAGAATAAGATCTTCTTTGATCCATCAAGAAGCAACGTCAGAGCTGGTCAGTTCATGGCTATCGTCAACACAGCGACAGGACAATCTAGTCTGAGTGTGGTCGCTTCTCTGGAAGTCGACGGAGCAATACTGACTCTGACTGCTGGAGATCCCATCTCAGGGACAACTTGGATCGTCATGCCAGCCCTAACCTGTTACATCAAGGATGGATCAGGAATTACGATGAACAACGTAACTGGAACTCTATCCATCAGAGCTAAATCTCTTGAGGAGCCTGAGCTTCTGCGTCCAGGAGCAACTCGTACTATCGACATGCTCGGTAGTATACCTCTGTTGAACCGTAGACCTTTAATAAGTGCTAATGAGAACTTCAGATTTGAGCGTGAGATAATTGACAACAAAACTGGTCAGAGAGATATGAACAGTAGTCATCTTCATCCTAGGATATCTGGTGACAGAACCTTCATAATTCAACGTGTGGCAGATCCCGATGAGATGGACTACTATCGCTCACTGTTCGAAACTGTTCAAGGTTCACATGGGACGTTTCTCCTGTCGACAAACCTATCAGATCTAACTCTAAGTGAACCTCAGGTGGTTTCAGATGGTGCTTCTCAATTCATTGTTAACGAGAGCGATTACGAAAATCTGTTCTATGTTCACAACACCTGGAAACACATAGAGGTGTTCTATGGGGATGCCCAGAAAGTAACAGCGAGGAAGTCTCAGCATGAAGTAACGTCAGTGACCTCCAATCCTGATGGAACTGCCACCTTGGGCTTCACTCCACCGATGCCTTCTGGACCTGAGTACGAGGGCTTGATTTCAAGGATTTCTTTCCTGATGCGCTGTCGAGCCACTGATACTATTGCATGGCGGCACTATGCCAACTATAGTGAGGTAAGCTTCGGTATACTCTCAACGGATAATTAAATGACTTACATTGATAATGAGACAGGTGCGGACACAGCAAAACCAGTTGAATTGTATCGGTTCACTGGGACATTCAACATCTACAGAATGACCAGCTTCGGTATCCCGATCACTTCTAACGGCGAGTTGTTCGGTTTGGCCACTGTCTCACGAAACAAATTGAACGTGGGAACTCAAGAGAACGGAGGGGAACGAGCTCTGGAGATAACACTGCCTTTTGATCATCCCTTGATCAGAGAGTATGCTTATGAAAGTTCACCACCAGACTTGACCTTGGAGCTGATCAGGGCACACAGACAGGACTTCGATGATACTGTGCTACTGTGGTCAGGTAAAGTCACAGGGGTATCTGTGACAGGTCGCACGGCCAAGCTGCGCGTCCCTGCGACATTCAGCTACATTCTAGAAGGTAACACACCAACGCCGAGATTTCAAGGTCCCTGTAATCACGTTCTATACAGTCCTGCCTGTGGTGCGGATCCAGCATTGCATCAGCATGTGACAACAGTTGACAGTCTGAGTGGTTTAGATCTGAATGTGGCTGATCTTCCTTGGGTTGACAATGAAGGAACGGCTGGTATCTTGATCGGCCCAGAAGGTGAAAGTCGTATGATTATATCCAATGTAGGGACGGCAGTGCAAGTCAGCTATCCTTTCTCAGGTCTAGCTGCTGGAGATTCAATCACTCTTCGAAAAGGATGTGATCATGCTTTCCAAGGAAACTGTATAAATCGCTTCAATAACGGAGATCGATTCGGTGGATTTCCACTGGTTCCTGACACCAATCCATTTACGAGTTCATTGATATGATTTGGTTCACATTAGCTCTATTCGCCGTATCGTTCTTCGTGACAGCTCTTCTGGCACCTTCTCCAGACATTGAGAACGCGAGACCTCAGGAGTTAAACCCAGAGCAATTCCCCAGAGCAACCGAGGATGCACCTGTTCCTCTGGTTCTTGGAAGAGTTAGAATGAATGCACCTAATACAACTTGGTGGGGAAACTTCAGAACAGAAGAAATCAAGGACCGAGTTAGAACTGGTTTGTTTAAGAAGAAGAACATCGTAGTAGCTCATGAATATTTCTTGTCAATAGATCTAGCTCTAGCAATGGGTCCAAATACCACTGTCAGTAAGATCTTTGTTGATGATAAGGAATTCTGGACAGGAACGACTAGTAATAATTCACCGTCAGTTGTATCTATGGTCGATGATGAATTCTTTGGTGGTCGTAAATCTGGTGGAGGGTTCTCAATTGAGGGAACCTATTATCCTGGATCACTAGATATCCTGGAACAGCCTGTGAATACAGATCTTGAAGGTCATGTCGGCGTCGGTCAGGTTCCTGCCTACTTGGGCACCGCTCATTTATATGCAGACATATCTCTTGGTGAGAGCCCTCAGCTTCGCACTATGGGATTTATCCTAGAAAGCTATACCAACGGTCTCGGTCTGTCTGGCTCTGGTAAAGTCGGCGTTGATATGAACCCTGCAGAAGCGATCTTTCAGATCATGACTGACACATGGCGTGGCATGGGCATCTCCTCCAGTGAGATCGATATTCCTGCTCTGCAAGCCATGGGTGAAACGCTGCTCACTGAGGGTAACGGGTGTTCTGTATTGGTGACAGCTGAGACAAACGGAAAGGGATTAATTACTGAGATCCTCCGCCAAGTTGATGGAGTAGCTTATCAGGATCCAGCCTCTGGTAAGATCACATTCATTCTTATCAGAAGTGACTATGTAGTCGGAGATCTCCCACTGTATGATGAAGACGATATTGTTCAAGTGAAAGAGTTTGCTCGTTCAGGGTGGGACGAGGTTGTGGCCCAAGTGAAGGTCAGCTTTCCACAGAGAGAGAAGGACAGTAATGCCGTAGCGGTTTCTCAGGACATGGCTACTTTCGCCACTATCGGTAGACTTCGGTCATCAACGCTGTCTATGCCATTCGTATACGATCCTGATCTAGCTAACACTATTGCTTCACGAGAGAGAGCTCAGCTGTCTGTTCCGCTATTTCGCATGACTCTCGAAATGAACCGCAATGGTTCCACTCTTCGTCCAGGAACAGTGTTTAGAGTGAACTGGCCAGACTACGGACTAACGAATCTAGTTCTACGTGTTCAGGAGTTTGATTTTGGTGAATTACTGGATGGACGTATAGTCGTGAAGTGTCTGCAAGATAGCTTCGCTCTTAACGCGACAGTATTCGCTTCTCCGACTGATTCTGCTTGGGTGGTTCCTCCGACTAAGCCTGTGGATATCCTCGTCTCAGATGTTGTTGAAGCTCCTTACGTTCTGTCAAGATCACTAGAGTTCCCATTGCCTGATGGTGACGTCACGCCGTTGTTCTTTGCGAGACAGCCGTCTACTATATCTAACAGCTTTGATATTGCTGGGTCTCAGACAACAGGAGACACTACTCCAGAATACGATCCAGAGTCTGCTCCCTATCTAGGTGTTGGTCAAGTTCAAGTTGAATACGACAAAAGTGAAGGAATGGTAACTGGTCAGGACACGACTGTTGGTGTATCCGTATCGCAGGTGAACATCAAGGGCTTCACTTCTGGCAGCACTCTGGAGCAAATCAGAGAAGCCGAGAGCGGTCTGTTGTATATGAATGGTGAATGGCTGGCATACACGACCTCCGTGAATACTGCTGGTAATGAATGGATACTGACTAACGTATATCGAGGTCTGTTCGGAACAACTCCGAAGACTCATCCAATAGGCACGTTCGCCTTCGAATTCAGCTTCGACCAGATGCCTGTGGGGAACCTTCCGATGGCAGAAGGGGAAACTATCTACTACAAACCTCTGGACAGAGTAGGTAATACTGTTCAGGTGATATCCAACGTGACTGAGAAGAGCAAGGTATTCTCAGATAACATCGCTAATAGACCCGTTCGTCCTGGAAACATGCAAGTCGATGGATCAAGAGTATTCTCAATTACCAAAACTGATGCTGTTCTTTCTTGGGTTCCAAGAAACAGGAACGAAGATCTAATAGCAATAGAGCTGGATGTTTCTCAGACTCCAGATATCTCTGAGACTTATGATGTGTCTGTGTATATAGACGGTGTATCTGTCCCAGCTCTCTCTGCGACTAGTGTGACTTCACCTCATACAATTCCCTTCGCAAGTAACTTTCCTGGAGGAACAGAGGATGGTGAGATCAGAGTACACTCTCGTCGAACCACTGGAGACTTGCGAACTTCTTCTGGGTACGCTATGCTCACATTCAAAATTCTAGCTAACACATTGCTTCTCTCTGGTGATGCCCAAAGTGGAACAGACAAACTGCTTCTCTCTGGTGATGCCCAAAGTGGAACAGACGTAATCGAATTCTCAGGAGATCAGAGATATGGTTGATAAACAAATTACAGAACTTTCGAGAGAAAAGCCACTAAACTCTTCAGAGATCCATGTGGTCACGGATGGAAATTCAAGAAAGATCAGAGCATCTGATATCGCGCTTCTTGCGAACAGACCTAATTCTGTCTTAAGGAATTATGTTTCTGTCACTACTTGGTTATCTTCAGTTTCTCCAGCGAACAATAACTGGCTCTCTGTTTCATGGTCCTCTGAACTTGGTCTCTTCGCAGCTATTTCCTCAGATGGTGTTGGTAACAGAGTAATGACTTCTCCAGATGGTATAACTTGGACAATCAGAGTATCTGCCGCAGACAATAGCTGGTTCGCTGTTTCATGGTCCCCTGAACTTGGTCTCTTCGCAGCGGTTTCTGCATCAGGCACTGCTAACAGAGTGATGACTTCACCGGATGGTATCACTTGGACTTCCAGAGTATCTGCAGCAGACAATAGCTGGCGTTCAATTTCATGGTCCCCTGAACTTGGTCTCTTCGCAGTGGTTTCTGATACAGGTGGCGGAAGGGTGATGACTTCACCAGATGGTATCGTCTGGACTGCCAGAGTATCCGCAACGAACAATAGTTGGCGTTCAGTCGCTTGGTCCCCTGAACTTGGTCTCTTCGCAGCGGTTTCTGCAACAGGCACTGCTGACAGGGCGATGACTTCACCGGATGGCATCAATTGGACTACCAGAGTATCCGCTGTGGATAATAACTGGTTCGCTGTTTCATGGTCCCCTGAACTTGGTCTCTTCGCAGCGGTTTCCTCAGATGGTGTTGGTAACGGAGTAATGACTTCACCAGATGGTATCGTCTGGACTTCCAGAGTATCCGCTGTGGATAATAACTGGTTCGCTGTTTCATGGTCCCCTGAACTTGGTCTCTTCGCAGCGGTTTCCTCAGATGGTGTTGGTAACGGAGTAATGACTTCACCAGATGGTATCGTCTGGACTTCCAGAGTATCCGCCGTAGACAATAGTTGGCGTTCAGTCGCTTGGTCCCCTGAACTTGGTCTCTTCGCAGCGGTTTCTGCATCAGGTAGCGGTGACAGAGTTATGACGAGTGTTTCTGCTTATTCTTTCACATTTAGGAGCTAACAATGGAAATAGGATCCAGAGTAAATAGAATTGAAAACTCGTTGGCTGTCGGTGCTACGGTACTGGAAATCACTGAAGATTCAATACTAATCGAATATGATGAAGGTGGTCAAGGATGGTGGCCTGAAGAAAGTCTTGAAATTCAATGACCAAAGATGCCAGATTCGAGAACAGACGACTGATGGCGTGGATCTGCTTCTGGTTCATGCTGACTGTCGGTGGTTGGATGCTGTGGCGTGGAGTCACAACTGACGAGGCGGCTGACAGGATCGAGAAGCTCAGCTTCCTCTTGGGCACTCTATTCGGAATGTGTACCACTATAATCGTGTCCTACTTTACCGCGTCGACTGTGACCCAAGTGAATGACATTAAATTCGGTAAAGAGATGCAGAGCGCAAAGGAGCCGCTAGATGGGCATTAGCAACCGCCGCGCCCAACGGGGTATAGTATGGCATAACGGACGTAGGTGGACTGCCTGTGGTGGTGCTGCCTACCCTACCGCCCACCAACGCCACACCAGCACGTCCGTAGAGGTCAAATGCTTGCATCGTTAATTATAAACCTAGCTTGGACACGCGTAGGGGTTGCATTAAAGAAGCTTTTACCGTATTTATTTGTCGTACTAGCTATCGTTCTCATCCTGTGCTGGATTTACAATAGTGGATACGACCATGGTGTCGAAGTAACAGACCACGAGTACCAAACTGCAATCCAAGAAGAACGTAATCGTCAGATCGTCGCCAATCAAGAGGCGCTTGATCAGGCAGAGAAAAGACAGCTAGAACTCGAAAGATTGCTAGATGAACGTAACGCAAAAATTGATGAGCTCTTGCTTGAAGGTTCGAATGATCCTGATGCTAACCGTCGTTCCATTAACAGTGGCAGCGTGTTCAGACTCAATAGGATCCGTTGAACCTCCGATCTTAGCTGATCCTCCTCTTGGGTTATTGGCCTCTTGTGAGCGGCCTGTCTTGCTACCTGATCGATCTCTGACGCAAGCTGAAGTAGAATTCTTCTGGATTAATGATAGGTCTCACTTAATAAGCTGTGGATTACAGCTTCAGGCCCTCATCGACTTCTACGCGAAGCGAGATAAAAGGATCACAGACACATGACATTCACTTTACCAGAAGTACTGACAATATTCGGCCTTATTCTAACCCTTCTGGGTATCTTTGTCACAGTTACGAAAAATCTATGGTCAAAGGTACATAGCAATACAAGAGATTTAAGTGAATTCAAACTGAAAGTAGCCCAAGAGTATATCACGTCTCACAGGCTTTCAGAAATGGAATCAAAGATGCTGCTCAGCGAGGAGCGGCTTCACTCAGCACTTGGGAATCTGTCCTCGCGAATTGACAGGCTTCTGGAAAGAATGGAGAATCGCTAACAATGTCTAGTTTCAAATTTGGAAGAGCCTCCAAGGCAAACATGAAGGGAGTTAGTCCTGATATGATATTCCTTGCCGAAGAGACAATTAAAATCTCACCTGTAGACATGACTATTCTGTCCTCAGGTGGTCTTCGCACCTCGTCAATGCAGATGGCACTCTACAAGAAAGGTGCATCTAAACTTGATGGTCGTAACCGAAAGTCCAAACATCAGGCCCAGAGTGATGGCCTTGGTCATGCTCTCGACCTTGTTCCATACATGAATGGTGGTCCTCGTTGGGAATGGCCTCTGATCTATCCTATCGCTGGAATCATGGCGATGCTGTCCAAGAAACACAGCATTGATATTCGCTGGGGTGGAGTATGGGATCGCGAACTGGATGATTTCATCGGCACAAGTCGTGATGCTCAGGACTTAGCGGAACGATGCAAGGCTGAGGTTCGAGCATATACAGTCCGTCATCCTGGACCTGATTTTATTGATGGGCCACACTACGAATTACATTAGACCACTGTTAGTGAAGCCAAGTAGAGTCAGGTGAGGGCATCTCCGTTGTCTTAACATGCTGTAATTGCAGGTAAAGATTTCGCTGGCACTACATGCTTTACTGGCACCCCTAAATTTCCAACTGCTGGGGCTGGTGGGTTTGGCTGGTTGTTGTTTTTAGTAAAGTAAGTAAAGTAAGTAAAGTCAAAGATAAATAAATATAATAAAAACAATGGCTTAAGATGCCCTCACTTGGGCACAAGGGACGCTTCACGAGTGAAGTCAGGGGAGTCAACGATGTTGTCATTGCATCCCACTTGAGTTATGATGTTATCAGAAAAGGAGCACATATGAATATCGAAGAGTATCCCCATACGATTAAGCCGTTTGGACACCAGTTATCACACCTCGCAGAGCATATTGAAGAACGATCGTGGGGTCTACTGTGGGAACAAGGTACGGCCAAGACAAAGCCTATCGTCGATACAGCCTGCTATCTGTTTGATGAAAAAAAGATTGATGCTCTGGTGGTAGTCGCTCCTCCAGGAGTTGAGCGTAACTGGAACACAGATGAAATCCCAAAACACATGCCTCCTGAATTCGTGTTCGATACCATGGTGTCTGTGTTTCTCACCTCTAAAAAGAACACCAAAGCTCACAAGCGTAACTTAAACGCCTTGCTTGAGTGGGATGGTCTTGCTATATTGTTGATAAGCTACAATGCCTTCATGACTAAAGAGGGAAAGGACTTCATTTGGAAATTTCTCAAGAAGCGTCGATGCCTATATGTTCTTGACGAGTCGCATAACATTAAGACCCCCAATGCCAAGCGGACGAAGTCAATTGTCGCGTCTGGCAAATATGCTGAATACCGCCGTATCCTTACCGGAACCCCCGTGGCTGTCGGACCATTCGACCTCTATAGTCAGATTCGTTTCCTCGACGAATTCTTCTGGAAGAACAAAGGTATCCACGGATCAGTAGAATTCCGCCAGTTCTTTGGGCGGTGGTTCACCAGAGCTGACTGCCAGAAGCTACATGGTTACGATCCAGGATATGACAAACTGTTGGAATACCAGAATCTGGATGTATTGAGAGAGTGGCTTTCAGAAATCACAGACCGTGTCTTGAAGGACGATGTTCTCGATCTTCCACCAAAGCTATACTCTAAGCGTTACTTCGATATGAGTAGTGAACAGAAAGCTGCCTACAAGCAACTGGATGAAGAACTCATGATCGAGATCGGCGATGAGTTAATTACTGCTGAATTGCCGATAGTTAAACTTCTTCGTTTTCAGCAGATCGCTTGTAACTATGTTCCAGTCGGCGAAGACGAGCCTGTTCACATGTTCAGTAAGAAGAATCCACGTCTAACAGTCATGGAAGACATTCGTGACTCTACTCATAATCCAGCTATTGTGTGGGCACGTTTCACTCAGGACGTAGACCAACTTATGGACCTCTTGGGTAAGGACGCCGTGCGTTACGACGGTTCCGTTGATGATGACACCGCTGAGAGAAACAAGCTGGCTTTCAATAACGGTGATGCAAAGTGGTTTGTGGGAACAGCCCAAAAGGGAGGACCAGGACTCACATTGACAGTAGCGAAGACAATGGTCTACTACTCCAATAGTTTTCGCCTGATTGACAGATTACAATCTGAGGACCGTTGTCACCGTGCTGGTATGGACGAGCATCCAGTCAACTACATAGATATCGTAGCGAATGATACAGTGGACGAACACATTGTTGACAATCTGAGAAACAAAAGGGACATCGCGGTGGAAATCCAAGGTGATCCATGGAAGGAGTGGATCTGATGACTGTATTCGTCATTCAGCAGCAAATGAAATTCGACGCAGATAAGCGGGAATTGGTTCCCCGCTTTCCTTCGATCTACAAGGCTGATAAGTGGGGAACACTAGTCTATGTTCTTTCCCCGTCAGCTCACCCATTTGAACCGGAACTCATTCTTGGAGACATACATGAGCGCCTCTCTGGGTTCAATGACGATGATCATCTCTTGCTTATCGGTAATCCAGGATTGATTGGAATGTGTACTGCTGTCGCGGCTCACTACAACGAAGGTAATGTGAAGTTTCTTCAATGGTCCGGCCGACATGGAGAGTACACTGAGATTGTCTCGAAGATATTTTGATGTTGTCACCTGCCGCCTTTTAGGGTAGTTTGAGCTAACAGATAACCCAAGGAAATAGCCATGACAGATGATCCATACGCTGCCTTCAAGGATGATGGAATTCCTGGAAATCTTGAGATTGTACTGATGCAATTGGCAGATGAATTGGAAGCTGCTGATGCTCTCATAGCTATAGCGGAAGAAGCTCTAGAGAAAGCAAAGGACGCTCGTAAGGACATCGCAGAAGTGCGTATCCCCGCCGCAACAGAGGGCATGAACGGGAAGCTGGTTCTTAAGGACGGACGCACACTAGAGGTCAAGGAAGACATACGCTCCTCGATCGCTGGTGATAAACGCATTCCGGCAATAGCTTGGTTAGACGCTAACGATTACGGCCACATCGTGAAGCGTCAGTTGGTGTTCTCGTTTGCCAAGGGTGATGACAAAGGCTTCAAGGCGTTCGAGGATACAATCAAGAAGCTGAAAATGCCGCTGGTTATGAAAGAAGAATTTAGCGTTCACCACGCCACCCTCAACGCATGGGTGAAAGAGAAACTAGGTGAGGGCATAGAGTTACCAAGAGATACGTTCGGTATATTCCGACAGCGTGTCGCAAAGGTGAAGGAGTAGTTCTCTTAACTCAGCTGGATAGAGTATCCCACTTCTAATGGGTAGGTCGCAGGTTCGAATCCTGCAGAGAACACCAAGAACTGGTCCAGGAACTGCCAGAATATAAAGTTCCATCATGTACTAACTTATCAAGGACTTGCCAAATGGCTGCGACTAAAGAACTAGCGAAAACTAACACGACCCAAGTGGGAAGCTACGACTACGGTGACCACAAACACGAAGGCTTCGAGGACGTTAAAGTCACCGACCTTTCCATCCCGTTTATCTCAGTCATGCAGAGCAACTCTGTACTTGTTGAAGACGACGACCATCCGGCTAAGTCTGGTGATCTAGTTAACTCTGTGACAGGCGAAATCGTACAACAGCCTTTTGTTGTTCAGCCGATCCACAAGGACCACATTTGGGCCGAGTGGGTTCCCCGTTCAAAAGGCGGCGGTCGTGGTGACTCCCATGAAGATGGGTCGAAAATGGTGTTGGATATTCTTAAGAAGAATGGCGGCTCACGAATCCCACCTCAAAACGCTGATGACCAACGGATGCCGTTTAAGACTCCGGACGGCATGGACCTCATCGAAACACATTATGTCTACTGTCTGATCTTGGATGAAACTGGCACCGAGTCTATCGGTTACTGCGTTCTTCCATTCAGCAGCACCAAAATCAAGGTGCAGAAGGACTGGTGGACTTCGATGTACACGATCAAGGGCGCTCCACCCTTGATGGCCAACCGCGCCAAGATCTCAACTGTGAAGCAGACTGCGAAAGGCAAGACGTTCTACAACTTGTTAATTCGTCCGTTCGGCGACACTTGGATTGGATCACTCATCAAGCCCGACGAAGCTGGTATGATGATGCTGACTGCGGCACGTGAATTCCGGGAGATGATCGAAGGTGGACTGGCTAAAGCTGCCACTGAAACCGAAGGTAAGGTCTCGGACACAGCCTCAGGGGGAGGCTCCTCTAACGGTACAGAGAAAGAAGATATTCCGTTCTAAGTTAGGCTGACTTAACGGTGTCTCATGGGGAGCGACTGGTACAGCGGTTGCTCCCTAACTTATCTAACGGAGTAGCCTATGAAATTCTCACCACAACAAGACCGAGCCCTCAAGAAAGCCCATGACTGGATCATGTACGGAGAGCAGCAACTCTTCCGCTTCTTTGGGTACGCTGGCACAGGAAAGACTACTCTCGCAAAGCATCTTGCAGAGGGAATCGAAGGAACTGTAATCTTCGCAGCCTACACAGGTAAAGCGGCTCACGTTCTCAGATCCAAAGGTTGTGAAAACGCCTGTACTATCCACAGTTTGATTTATCATTCCAGAGACAAGAGCCGCGTCAAGCTCGTACGACTGGAGTTTGATTTAGAACAGCTAGTGAAAGAACTATCAGAAGCTGGACTAAACGAAGATCAGATCAGTCAGCATAATAAGATCAGAATCCTGAGATCAGATATCAAGTCTGAGAGTGACAATTCGGAACAGCCGTTCTTTGTTCTGAATTCAGACAGCATTGTCAAGGAAGCTGCACTAATTATCATTGATGAATGCTCAATGGTAGATGAGCGAATGGCTCTGGATTTACTCAGCTTTGGTATTCCTGTTCTCGTCTTGGGTGATCCCGCACAACTACCTCCGGTCGGCGGCGCTGGCTATTTCACTGAGAACGTAACGCCTGATGTCATGCTAACTGACATTCATAGACAAGCTGGTGAAAGTCCTATCATTCGCATGGCGACTGAAACACGCAACATGATACCTCTCACAATTGGTGATTATGGTGATAACTGCGTAGTACACCCAGAAGGGACAAAGCTTGATCCAGAAACTGTATTGTCCTACGATCAGATACTTGTTGGCAAGAACATCACTAGGCGTCACACCAACAACAAGATTCGCAGACTCAAGGGTCTAGAAGACCTCTATCCTGTAATCGGAGACAGGCTGGTCTGTCTGAGAAACAACAGTGAACTAGGCTTACTGAACGGAGCTATGTTTGAGGTCTCTGACGTGACTGCCAAGCTGGACTCCAAGGTATATATGTCCATTCACCCAGAAGACAGCATGGCATCACTGGAACTTGCCGTTCATGAGCATCACTTCCTCGGAACTGAAGATAAGCTTCAATGGTATGAGAAACGAGAAGCTGAAGAATTCGCATATGGATACGCACTCACATGTCATAAGTCCCAAGGGTCACAATGGCGTAGTGTCTGCGTGTTCGATGAAAGCCACTGCTTCAAGAAAGACAGATGGCGGTGGTTATATACCGCAATAACCCGAGCGGCTGACGATGTCACCGTTATTAGATTGTAAAAAGGAAACACATGAGACATCAGGAGAAGCGACGGATGACTGGTCCACAAAATCCACATTGCGATGCTATCGGCGCAGAGAAATACCGAGGTAAGAACGAAGATCACAGAGAGGCGACAAATCGAGTCGCTGGCTTCTTACAGGATTCACATGAACACTATATGGCATTTCGTGAATGCACTATGGATCAACGGTTCATGCCTCCTGGAAGAGTTCAGGCTGGAGCAGGTTCTCTGAAGAATGTTACTCTCTACAACTGCTTTGTCATGCCGACCATCCACGACAGTTTTGTCGATGGACCAACGGAAGCCGAACGTCTCTCGTACGTGCGGGGTCTTGAAGGAGATATGCCCTCCTATCGGTTTGCTCCAGAAAGTATCATGGACGTCGCGAAGCTCGCCGCCACAACTATGCGACAAGGCGGTGGAGTTGGCTACGACTTCTCAACTCTGCGACCCTCTGGCGACATCATTAAGGGTGTAGACAGCACCACAGATGGTCCCCTTGCTTTCGCGGGTATATTTGATAAAGTATGTGGATGCACAGCTTCAGCGGGTAACCGACGGGGCGCACAGATGATGGTTATGCGCTGTGACCATCCAGACATTGAAGAGTTCATCCGTGCCAAGCAGGTCTCCGACCAAAGCATTCCTTGGGAACTACGTCCTCTTCGTGGCTTCAACATGTCCGTGGCTGTTACTGATGAGCTAATGGAAGCGGTGAAGTCTGACAGCATGTTCATGTTGCGATTCGGCGGTGTTGATTATCGTGAAGTAAGTGCGGTTGCACTATGGAACATGATCATGCGCGGAACTTACGACTGGGCCGAACCGGGAGTCTTGTTCATCGATCGCATTAACGACATGAACAACCTCTACTACTGCGAACAGATCGCAGCTACCAATCCATGTGGTGAACAGCCTCTCCCTCCTTATGGTGCTTGCCTCTTGGGTTCATTCAACGCCGTTAAATATCTAGAGAAAGATATCCAAGATGGTATCGTGTTCTACTGGTTTAATTGGGAAAAGTTGAAAGCTGATATCCCTAATGTGGTTCGTGCCATGGACAACGTAATTGATCGGAGCCGCTACCCTCTCCCTCAGCAGAAGCAGGAAGCCCACCGGAAACGCCGCATGGGTCTCGGTATCACTGGTCTGGCCAACGCTCTCGAAGCAATGGGCTTTCCTTACGGTACTCCTAGATTCATTGAGTTCCAGGACAAACTTGGTGAGTTCATCGCAAACCACTGCTATCAGGCATCAGCAATGCTGGCAGCTGAAAAGGGTTCGTTCCCACTCTACGACCAAGCCCGCTACATGGCATCACAATTTGTGGACGGTCTATGGGATGAAACCAAAGCAATCATGCGTAAGAATGGCATGAGAAACAGCCACCTGACAAGCATCGCACCAACTGGCACCATATCACTCTACGCTGACAACGTATCGTCTGGCATCGAGCCAGTGATTGCGTACAAGCAGAAGCGCATCGTCATCATGAAGTCTGGACCAGAGACTGTTTATATCCCCGACTACGGTGTTTCCGTCCTTGGGCATAAGGGTCGCACTGTTACTGACGGAAACATCACTGCTGATGAGCATGTCGCGGTTCTATGTACTGCCCAAAAGTGGAGCGACAGCGCGGTCTCGAAAACATGTAACGTTCCCTCTGACTTCCCATACGATGAGTTCAAGAACATCTACATGTCTGCGTGGGAAAATGGTGCCAAGGGTCTGACCACCTATCGTCCGACTGGTGCTTACGATGAACCAATCAAGTCTGCTGATCATCTCGAGGAAGCAGATGCTGAAGGTGGTTCCTGTGCTCTTGATGAGTTCGGCCGCAAGACTGGTGCCTGTGCAGATTAAAGTTATCTAAAAAAGACAAATAACTATTGCCTCGGATATCGGAATGGGTTAGGTTCAAATATGCCTTAATCCGAGGCAATAATTTACATTAAAGAAAGTGAGATACAAGATGGAAATCAAATTCAACGACACCGAATACACAGAAGCTGCTCTGGCTGGAATGACTGTAGAAGATCTGCTGGTCCTACGCAACGAAGTGGCTGTCAGCCTCGGCGTCGCTGAAGTTAAAGGTTTCAAAGATCAAGCTGCTGGCGCATCGCAGACATGGAAAGCACTCCAGCGTCATGCGAAGGGCGTGGTCACCGCTGAGAAAAAAGAAGCCAAAGCGAAGGCTCCACCCAAAGAGCGCGGTCTCGCTAAGTCGGCTGAGTCCAAGACGGTTAAGCGCCCGAATAAGAAAATGTTCTCAACCATCACGAAAACCGGCGAACACGACGGAACTCAGGGCCGGACACATCGCTGGCCGAATTACAGCGACGGCATGACTCTGGTTGACATTATCGAAACAGAAGGCACCGAGCCTTGGGACGCGTACAACTGGGTCGGCGCTGGTATCATGACAATCACTGAGCCGACTGAAGCTGAATTCGTTGAGCGTAAAGCGGCATGGTATACGAAGCACGGCCTGACCGATCCTGAGGCTGCGAAGGCCGCGAAAGCTGTCGAACGCGGTGAAGCGAAAGAAGCTCGCGACAAAGCTGCTGCTGAAAAGAAAGCAGAGCGTGAAGCTGCTAAAGAAGCCAAGGTCAAAGAACGGACCGAAGCTGCTGAAGCGAAGGCTGCTGAAGCCAAGACGAAGGCTTCTGCTGAGTAATGTCATCTGACAGAACTCAAGCGTTCTTCAGCTTTGTTAAAGAACGCGAACAGATCCGTCTCCGAAAGGAGGCGGATTTACCGTATCCGTGGACCGAAGATCAGATTCTACGGGATTTCAAATTCACCAACGTACATCGTCACCACGACCGGACAAGCCGCGAACTACGTGAACAGTTCTACAATCAGAACTTCATGGCTGATCGCAAGACAATTCTGATGAATGCAGCGACGTTCCGCTATTTTGGAACGTACGAGTTCGCCTCTGCCTTGGGCTGGACACCCTTCGATCAAATGGATGATGATCATTGGGAAAAGGTAAAGGATCTCGCTGAAGAAAGAATGTTCAACAAAGAACGTGTCTTCACAGGAGCCTACGTCATAACCAATCAAGGTATCTCTGCTCCAAAGCAGGAAGTGGTTGTGGAATACTTTCTGAAAGCTCTCCACAAGAAAGCCGAGGAGTTATCAGAGATAGCCCGTGAAACAGACTCATGGGAACAGGTCGCCACAGAGATGCGGAAGATCCAAGGTTTCGGAGGCTCCGGCTTCATGACCAAAGAAATCCTCATGGACACGACCTATGCTAACTTCTGGAATCATACTCTCATAGACCATGACGATGGAAAGTTCACATTCCCCAAAGACTGGAATGAATGGACACCAATAGGTCCTGGAGCGAGACGTGGTGCTGCTCGTGTTCTCGGGGACGATGAAGCCAAACAACTGAAAGAGGATAAAGCATTCTCTGTCATTTGGAGTCTGTGGTTTGAACGGGAGGATCATATCCCAGACATCGAAATGTGTCTTCATGATATTCAGTTCCAGCTGTGTGAGTTCGATAAGTACGAACGTGTTCGCTTGGGTCAAGGACGACCACGGTCTCGCTACCGCGCACCTAAATAATCAGGAGGAGGGCGACAACTAGCACTTGTCTTTTGCGCCCTCCACCGCTATGCTGGGTTATATAGCCTTTTGGAGACAACCCAATGAAGATACTAATAGCACTTCACAAGTGCATGGACCTCGGTGGTGTTATTGACCACACAGAACAACTTATCGGCGGTCTTAAAGACCTAGGTCATAATGCTGAACTCAAAGAACTGGTATGGGCGTTCAAGGCACCGTCCCAGAATAAGACCGCAGAATGGAGCATTGGCCCAAGCGGTATCCCTCATCATCAAGGTAAAGGTTGGAACTTCGACCAGAAGAACCGCATCCCTTACCGTGGAGCCGCTGCTACAAATGCTGCTCGGCAGATACTTTCTGGTTATGATTTAATCATCTGGACAATGCCAGTTCCAAGTAAGAACAAAGACAATGTCGGGAACGACGACTGGCCGCAGTTGTATTCTCTTCCGGAGAGAATCAAGCAGGTTGCATTCATTCATGATGGGAACGCAGTAAGGGGAGCAGGACATCTACTGGCTATCCAAGAATACCTCTCTGGGCTTGCCTGTGTCCATCCCTGTGCTCTCAACGGAGCAGCTTTCGCTGACGTCCCGCGTGCTCTGGTTGTGAACCCACAGGAAAACCCTGTGCGTCCCCATGTTGAATGGTCTGGAAAAACTCGAGGTTTCGTAAACATGCAGACTTTCAAAGCGTGGAAGCATGTTCATGAATTAGTGGAAGCTATCGGTTATATGCATCCAAAAGGAGCGGACGAATTACGTGAAGTCGCTGGTCTGGGTATTGAATACCGCTATATGACCAGCGAGGAAAAGTGCAAGGACGCTTACTTCCATGGAGAGCGGTTTAACCATGCGAAGTTCTGGGACATCGCTCTGGCTCAGGGCATGACTCATCATGATTATTGGGACAAGGATCAAGTTGATAATTATCTTGGAGAGGCTCGTGTTCTGATTGATCCGTCATGGTCCAAGAACTATTCCAAGATCGGCGGTCACTTTAACCGTGTGGCCGTAGACGCGATGATGCGCGGTTGTGTTGTTATAGCACGAGAAAAAGGAATGGGTTCGGAACTGTTTCTGAATGATGAAAATTACGTTGCTATTCCCGAGAACGCAGATGCCCAGGAATACGCTGATATTATTGAAGAAGTCAGTAATTTCGCTCCAAGTACAGCGAAGCGCATGATTGATGCGAACCGCGAAATCCTACCCATGTTCGACCGAAAGACAGTGGCGCAACGTGTCATTGATCTGGCGAATGGTGAGATCGAAGTAGAAGAGGTCCAAGGGACAGCTTCTGACGCAATGAAAAGTAAGGTCCAGGACATACTGTTCGACCATTTCGGAGTAATCTAGATGCACGTTTTATCAGTTCGTAATGTAGAAGAAGCCCTAATCAAAGGGACTCGTATTGTGATTAATCAGGGTCACCCAAGAGACAGTCGCAATGGTCCGGTGATGGTCATGCCAGACCCTCACACCACAGTCTACAGCTTACCAAAAGAGCGTGTTATGTTCCTTCCTGAGCGTGACTGCAACCCATTCTTCCACTTCATGGAATGTCTCTGGATGATGTCTGGTCGCCGTGATGTTGCTTGGATCTCACAGTTCAGCGCCAACATCGGCAATTATACAGACGATGGGATCAACTTCCACGGTGCCTACGGTTATCGCTGGCGCAACGCCGAGACGCTGAACCCTATCGGGAATAATGAATTCACCATTGATTACATGGATCAGCTTGCCACCATTGCTGACCTCTTGAAGAAGAACCCTGATGACCGACGCACTGTGCTTCAGATGTGGAACGCCGACATGGATCTCGGTAAAGATGGCAAAGACTTCCCCTGCAATCTGATCATCACCTTCCGAATCAATCCCACTGGTGAACTTGACATGACTGTGTTCAATCGCAGTAACGATATG
>TARA_R110000851_G_scaffold325604_1_pt1 | contig 38434 bp, 51 predicted proteins | sample TARA_R110000851 | Tara Oceans TARA_R110000851 (sample SAMEA4397627) | marine metagenome | biome: Polar Biome; feature: [DCM] deep chlorophyll maximum layer (ENVO:01000326); material: water (ENVO:00002006), including particulate matter (ENVO:01000060) such as... | depth 17 m
ACAACACCAGAGCGCCTGACTACCGTATACATTTTCCACACATCATATGGTAAACCGTGGTCAGGTGTTGTAATGAGGGTCGCCCCCACTTTTAATCTAAGCACACCCGCCGGATTGTCTTGATAAAATATTAACTCTGTGCCAGCGGTTGAGCCGTCCCCTCTGCTAAAAATTTTGTCGTACGTCCAGCCGCCGGTTACCCAAACTATTAGAGAAAAATCACCAGTCCCAAAATCAAGGTCCGCGTTGTCCGGCTGTTCTAGGAAGTTCGTCGCACTCCACCCCGAATAGCCCACAAGGTCCGCACCAGTCGCAACGGGATTTCGGTCAATTGTGCTTGTGGCCGTGAGCCCGTTCGCGTTTACTGAACGGTCTGCATCTGTATCACCGTCAACTAGCGACGTGATAGCCGTTGACGACAGGAACGCGCCTTTTATGTCGCCAACCATGTAGCCGGAATTGTAGGTTGTTGTGACGAACGCGGTGCCATCTAATGCGCTTAAAGACTCCGGTTTTGCGAATAAAGTCAGGCCAAGGCTGCTTGCATACGCGTTTCCAGCTGACTGTGATGAGTTATCAGCAGTTCCCAAAACGCTTTTTGCAGGGTAGGCTGAACCGTCGCTAAACCGTTTGTATGTCAATCCAGCCAAGTCAAACCCGTCAGCTAAAATGCCGGATAAATCAGCTTTAAATAGCAATGATGCGTTGCTTGTTCGTGATGAACTCAAAATGTCATTATAAATGTCGAGATTGTAGAAATTAGCTGTAAAGCTACTATCAGCTACAGTCCCATCATTATTGATAACACTAATGCCGCCCGCAGTCGCTACATAAATCGTCGGGATTTGCAAACCCGTTGATGGGTCAACTGGAGCGTCGTGCTGCACGGTCATTGCTACCTTTGCGACCGAGTTGTTGACGATTGCTGGCGTTGTGGCCGTAGTGTATTTTAAAACTACATCAATTTCATCGTTTGCAAAATCCAGAACCACAACGCCTGTGCTTGTGCCGACAGTAACTACACCATTTACCACAGCGACTGATGTAATCGTGAATCCTGTAAAATCCAGAACTTTCCACATAGGCGCGGTAGGGTCGTCAGCGTTGTAGATTGTCAAAGTGCTAGATTCTGCCATGGGGATGGCAACGCTTGGGAATTTGCGTGTTGAGCCGCGTGTGGCTGTGCCCAACGTTTCGTTATACCAAAACGTGCCTTGCATCCGTTCACGCCATAACCCACCATCGCTATCGTTTGCTGTCCGGTAGACGAACCCGTCAACCATTGTGATGGCCTTAGACAATGCAAGCGCGCTCAGGTCTTGGGCGGTAATAGCCGCCACCGCTGCGTCCAGAGTATCAAGTTCTGTTTGTGTAGCAGTGCTAACAGGCAAATCAGCAGTGTTAAAGCTGGACGCAGTACCAAGATCGCCCGGCTGAGTAGCTGTTCCTGCCAAATTAAGGTTAGCGTCAATTTCGACGCCAGTAAAAGAAGAGTTATAGTCAGCCATGTTAAGCGTCCTTTGATTGGAATGTGGCACCGCCTGAGGTGAGCAGGGAGTCAGACCCAACTGGAATAAATAAGCTGTAAGTGGCCGCTAAATCGCTGATAAGCTTAGGTGGTGTGAACCCAAGCCCGCGCTGGACAGCAGCGTCAAGAAAATTGTGCTTATTAAGCTCGGTTTTCTTTAACGCAAACTGGTTTTGTTTTTGGTAAAACGTGTTCATTTTGTTGCGCGGGCTATCAGCCATGGTAGTTACCCTCTCTTAGGGGATTATAGAGCTTTGATACTCTTGTTGGCAGTAGCGGTCATAGGTTTGGTCAGCCCGCCCTTGGGTTTTTGCATTAGCGCTCGGCGCATATAGCCGCCGTTGCCGCCATTCGTCGTGCTTTTCATCGGGATGGCAACTTGCGTCATCATTTTGCGGGTAGACTTCATAGTCAGGCCCCCTTTATCATGTTGTCGCGGGCAACTGGGTTTTTGCGATCACTTGCAAACGCCTCTTTTACCACATTAGGGTAGTCGGTCTTGCCACCCGGCCCATACTGCTTAAACACGCCCTTTTTAGCCGCTGTCGGCTTGACAGGGAACGGATTTTGTACCCCTCGGATACCAGCCATGATGTTCTCCTTTTATTCGGGTTAAAAAGGGTTCCCCTGCGTCAGGGGAACCAGTTAGTGAGCAGGAAGTAAGCACAGCTTAACCTAAGTCAAGCTCGTTTGTCAAGTGCTAAAAGCCGGGGGCACGCGCCGCCCTAGTATTGACCTTACCCCACCCAGCGTTGGCAATAGAGTTGCCTGTAGATATGGCTCCTTCGTCCATAAATGTCAGTACAAAGCTATCTGCTAAGTTAGGAGATTTTAGCCCGCGTGTCTTCATATCCCGCTTGCTCTCAATGTCGGTTTTACCGGACGATAGCATCTTAACCTCTACAGCCGCCATTTCGTCAATGAACTGTACGACATTCTCCAGCGTTGACGGCAGCACTTTGTCACGGGTCTCGAACCATTCTCGTGCTTTATACCATAGCTCAGCACGTAAGCGGAAATACCTGTCTGACATTGACGCACTTTCAGACACGTTTACCGCAATCACTGGTAGCCCTAACTCGTTAAGACGATCATACACGCCTGCCCCTAGCCCGTTGCTGTCGATGTAAATAGCGGTAGGCCGCATTTTAGGGGTAGTAGCGTCAAACTTGGTTTTTATCCACCCAGTCAGCCGCATCAAATCGTCATAGCGCAGCTCTTCTAGTTCAAGGACACTACGAGAGGTACGGGAACAAAACCCAGACGGGTCTCCACCACGACCGGGATCAACTCCCCACACTACAGGATAGCCATCGTCGTGGATGTCGCGATCAATAGCGCTCTCTAGGTAGGACCTAGGAATAACAGCGTCCGCCCCGCTCTCAGGGAACTCGCCAAGGACGCGCACTGCATACTCGCGACTGTCTAGCCCGTATGTTCGTGCTTGACTTTCGATGTACTCTGATGTCACGCGGCTACTGTCTAAGCAGCTTACCTTCCGTGTCCGCCACAAATCTTTCAGTGCTGTCTGTGTCTTAAAGAAAAAGCCGCTTGGCTTTGTTGGGTTGCCGATCAGCACAGCAATAGAGCCGTGAGTAGACAAAGCACCTTGGGCGGTTTCGTACACCACTTCGTCAACACCAGACGCTTCGTCAACAATGATCAGTACGTGCGTAGCGTGAACACCCGCCAACGCTTCTGGGTTTTCTTTCCGCGCCGTACGGAACGAAATAAAGTTGTTTGCGCTGTTCGGTAAACGCACCACTCGCTCTGAGGTGAATTCCAAATTGTCAGCCAACCATGGCGGCAAACGAGAGGCCCACTTTCGTACTTCCGGTATCAGGCCGTCCGTCATCTGCTTATAGGAAGGTGAGGTTACAATCACCTTCACGTCATCACGGAACAATAAGAAGTGCAGCGCCAGCCAACTACAAAACGCTGTTTTACCGATACCGTGACCGCTTCGGATACTGGTTTTAGTACAGCCCCTATCCAATGCCTGCAACTCTTCCCGCTGCCAGTCCTCAACGTCTGTTACCTCTAGTACGTGGTCAACAAAGTATTCCCTGCTCACCGCGCATTTGCGGATAATATCCGATGCCAGCTTTTGCTGACTGGTGGTCATGTAGGAAAAATCCATAGCGGTGTCCAGTATTGTTGAGATTGTTCCCCTCTTATAGGGGAAGATGTGTGCGCGGTCAATCTAGTTGTATAACAAGTTAGATAGTAAATACTTTCTGACTAGTGCTCGGTAACGCTCTGTTTGCCTTGCGCTATTTGGCGTGCGTAACTTGTCAGAAAGTATAATAGTTTTTGACAGGTAACTTAGTGCTTGACTTACCCTGAGCTAGGGGATAAAGGTTATGTTGCTCCTTGTTGAGTGCCTGCCGACACCATTTTCTTAGCGGTTTAATGTGTTGGCGAAGATCGCTGAACAGCCACGCTGGTCAGCGATCGACCCAACAAGGGGAAACCTTCCCCTAATAAAAAATATATAAAAGTTTGGCCTCTATTGAGGGCACAATAACATGTAATAAAAAATACCCAAAATTTTGGCCTTCGCTCGGTGTGGGGGAGGTCGAAATAAAAGTACCCGATCGAAATACGCGAAGGGGGGGCCTAACGCACTATCTAGTATCTCCTGACATAGCAGGCACTACATGTTGATATAGTTTAACATTAAACTATATCAGAGACAAAGTAGTTTAATGTTAAACTATCTCGTGACCAAAGTAGTTTAACATTAAACTATTGTTAGTTTAACATTAAACTATATTACCCTAGGACAGGGGATAGCATAGCCCATGATAAGTGTGACATATATGTCACACATACCACAGGTACACACGCGCCCGTTAGATTGCCTTGGGCTTATTGGCTGGCCTTGATCGCCCGGCCATCTCTGGCAGGTCCGTCGCGGACAGCGTGGCTAGGCTCGCGGCTACTGCGTCCGACACGTTACCCGTCAGGGTTAATGACATCTCGCGTTTGATTGGCGGCCCATACGCACGATTTAATGCCAGCTCTACTAGCCTTGCTTGCTCGCTTGGCCTTAGTCGGTCGAATTTTTTGCTCGATAGCATATCCAACAGCTTATCCGCTGCCCTCTCCCCTGCTGCTTGCAAGGTGGTCCAGACGTGCGCCGGGACACTATCCGGCTTGGGTGCTACATCGCTGCCCTTGTCCGATGTAGTGGACGGGATAACAGCGGGTAGCTGGTCCGATGGTATCGGATCGTGACGGGATCGTCGGGGCATTGGCTTCATCCTTTGTTGTGTGGCCACAACCCTAACACGGAACAATAGCCCTTGCTAACGCTCTAAAATGCATGATCGTTTTGTGTCCCTGAAAGGGGTGAAAATTCCGCTACTTTCCACCCCCCGCAAGGGGGGAAAGGCGAATACCCTACAGGGATGGGTAAAATCCTTTGTTTTCAATGACTTAGCCTCTTTTATTACAACTAATTAAACGCATAGTTTTGTCGTGTCTTTTCAATAGCTTAGTCAATACTTGTCAAAAAGTATTTACCATCTAACAAGAAAGGTTTTTGTCACTTTGATAACCCCTTGATAACAAACGATCTTTTCAACCAGTTATTTTACTATTAGACAAGTTATAACCAACTGCGGAAAACTATTATAACTAGTTAGTTAGTGACGATTTATTGTTTAATAACAATGACTTGACTCTTTTGCACATTCTGACCTGTTAGTTAGTAGCTCAATAACTTTCCTGTTAGCAAACTATTCTGTTTTTACCCCTTGTCAGGGGAATATTTGTCAGATAGGTACTAGGGACCGGGCCGCTTGGTCTGTGTAAACCGCTAAGGAAACCGCCCCATGAACTTCAAAATTACACTGAATGGCAACACGTCAGCGTCCATCAAAGCTCACGGCGTTGCAGTCCGCACAGCAGCGCTTGCATTACAAAATGCGCTGGTGGCAGCGCGGGAAGTAACGCACGGTCGCAACTATCCGGATCAAGCAATGCAGGAACAGGACGTCGATACACACTACGCAAACGAACTGGCAGCGCAAGCCTGTGGCTCGTATGGTCTGCGGATAGCAATAGCCGCGCAACGCCAAGAATAACGCCACCCCATTAAAACAGGTAGCGCATAACGCGCAACCACCTACACCTCGAAAGGGTAGAACATGACCAAGACAACAAACAAGCCTACCACCGTAACAGAAAACGTTGCTTGGGACAATGACAGTCAACCTGTCACACTGCACCCAAAATCCGACGCCCCAGAAGAACTGAACCTCCAGCCGATTGACTTGGCCGTAATGACTGGACTGACTATCCCTGATTTTGATCGTGTCAAGAAAAGCTCAGCGCGTGTCAAATTGTTCAAAGATGGCGCGGACTACAAACCAGCGAAAAACGTCCCTCAGGTATTGAATGCTTATTTGCGTTCGATTGGCGCGAACCCTAGCCACTATGACCTTCAAGGGGCTATCTCGCAGGTGACATTGCCAGCGCCGGAAATTGCGGCAAAGAAAGAAGCAGCGCCTAAGATCACTGATTGGAATGACGCACCAGAAAGCGTTGAATTGGCAGCGGCTTTGACTAGCGCCAATAATGCGGCGACAGCGTTCGTTAGTAACGAAACAGGGGCACGCAAGAACCTGAAGGCGCTTGGCGCGATCATCGCATCAGTTGACGGCGCTTTCGAGAACAAAGCAGTGAAAGCCTCGTGGCTTGCCAGCGCTGGTGCAGACCTCAATTCGCTTGGCGCTAAGAACGGCTTGGGAGAACTGGCCTTTCTTGGCCGCTTGCCTGATGCCTTTGTGGACGGTCTAGAGGACCGTGCTGCGTCAGCAAAAACCATTCAAATGCATTTTAACGGTGTCAAAAATGCAATGGCTGGTGTGATCGCTGGCCGCGTGTGGAAGGGTGCTAAGGCTGGCAAAATGCCGACTGTGGCCGCTATGCAAAAGGTAGTTCTTGCTGAACTGGAAAGCTACACGCTTGCTACGGGACCGGATCAAGCGGTTGCTATTGAGTTTTATGGTGCATTGACTGGTGACATTGCAACAGAAGACGGGGGCAGCTTTAACTTTATCGCAATGGTTGACGGCCTACCAGTAGCAGCGAGCGACCCCGATGGGGTTTACTCCGCTCGCACTGTGTTTGGCACTGGCAAGCGTCCTAATGAATTGTTGTTGGCTATCCTGAAAGAAGTGATTGCAACCACGCCGCTGACAGCAGAAGAGGCGGACGAAAAAGAAGAGGCAGACGAGCAAGAAGCCGCCGCGAAAACAGCAGCGCCACGCACGTTTGAAAAATTGTCTATTACTCAGGCAGCTATCCACCTTGCCCGTATCCTGTCAGCGCACGGCGATGATCTGGACGTCCTTGCCCTTGTCCAGTCCTACGCTGACAGCGCGGAAAAGAATACTTGGTCACAGGTTCTTGGCGATGCACAAGCAGAGCTGACAGCGCAAGAACAAGCAGAGGCAGACGCGAACGCCGAGCAAGCTGGTGATGACGCCGCCTAACACGTAACTACTCACGGAATAGCCGCCCTAGCTTATGTTGGGGCGGCTTTTTTACGTCTTCCCCTAAGTGCGGGTAAGATTATGCCCCCTAGAATAGCCGTCCATGGGGGCCAACCACCCCCCAAAGCGTCGATCTTATAGCCTGTAGCAGGCTGACCCTGACTAGGGTAGCCTAGCGCTAGCACTGGCCTTGTATGGGGCTATTTTTTGACTTGTTATTATATTAAACTAGTTAAGAATTACATGCATTATATGCTTGACAACGGTAGTTTTATCTTTATTGTAGAGGGTAGAGACGCCTTTTAACCGCTAAGGAAAACCGCTATGACTTTTGAGAATATCGTTCTTGAGCCTGCTTTCACGTCCACTCCTGTTGTCACTGACTTAGATAGCGCTGGTTGGCTGCTTATGACGTATTACGCGGCGCAAGCTGACCGTGCCGTTGACGTGACACCTGTTACCCTTAGCAAGGGGAAGGGACAATGAGCAATATCAAATCAATCAAGGCAAAGCTAGCGGCCCTATTGGCAAGGGCGCGTGACGCGGGATCAAGCGACGCAGAAATTGCCGCTTGTATGACCCGCGCTGACAAGATTATGGAAGAGTATAATCTAAGCGAAAGTGACCTAGACAACGTAACCTCTGCTAGCTTTAGGACGTACGCCTTCACCACACCAGAGCGTCAGACTAGGCTTTGTCCTGTCGTACGCCATTGCGCTGCGAACGCGGCAAGATATACGGCTACGCAAGTGTGGTTGTCCGGTACGAACGAGCATGGTCACGCTGCCACGCTTCAAGTTTTTGGCCTAGAAGCAGACGTCGAATTTTGTTCGTGGCTACTCAAGTCATGGCGCGACTTCATGGATGATCAATGGATTGCCTACAAGGATCATATGCCAGCGACGGACAGAAGAACTATGACAAGCGAGCGCGTGGGATTTGTGCAAGGCTTTACTGGTACAATCAATAAGCGCTTGTCTGACCATATACGCGACGCCAAACTCCAGAGCGACGGTGGCGTAAAGACCGGCTTTGCTTTGGTCGTAAAAAAGAACGACTTGATCGCGCGGGAAATGTCCGATCGTGGGATTAACCTAGGTAAAGAAACAAGGGGCGTAAACGGCAATGGGCGCGGTACTGCTAGTGGCGCAAACGCTGGTGCGCAAGCTGGTGCGCGGGCCAACGTAGGACGTGGCGTAGGTAAGGCGCATATAGCAATCGGCAATTAAATACAGTATGTTCCCCTAGCAAGGGGAACAATTCCCCCCTAAATGAAAGAGCAGTATCATGTATAAGCTAAGACTGAATGATGCGACGACTAACAAGATTTTTAACGCACTAGGAAAGGTAGCGTTTCCGCACATGAATTGTAGTAACGCCCATTTAAGTGATGTAATGGTGGACGCCGCGTTTGCGCTTGCACAGTTAGAAGACCCAAAGACGTCTACTCTAATTGACGGAGTAACCTTGACAACGTTCGCGTTCGCAGTGTCCCGGACTGGCACCTATACAAGTGTAGCGCCTGACTGCGCCTTATGGGTAGACGCTATAAAAGAGGCTACCAGAGAACCCAAGTTCTACTTTGTGACCGTGAGGCGCTCAAAAGGTGGTATCGTGACCATAGACGTAGAGGAGGACGTAAAATGGACTTGATCGTCGGCCTTGTCTGGATGGTGTGCCTGCTTGTTATGGTGCTGTGTCTGGTTTTCGTATTCTTTCCGCTCGCTTCCATGATCTTTTATAGCTTATTCTATAACGTATCAGAAGCGATCATTCACCTTTTTACCCTAGCAAAGGGGATATTATGACCCGTAACGATTATAAGCAATTAGCTAGTAGCTATAGCGCGTGTTTCCGGAGTGGAGGCATGACAACGGCTGGCCTTGCGTATGTAGTATCGCAGCTAGAGGCAAGCAACGGCAATTTTAACCGCGCCGCGTTCTATAAGAACATGGACTTAGAAGACCCGAGGTTTTCGACATGAAGCTGTTAGTGTTGACGCTGAGTAATGCCCCCGGCGCTAGGGCTGGTAGGGTATCCGTAAACCCTCATATGGTGCAGTACGTGCAGACCTTGAAAGCTGGGTGTCTTATAGTATTTGCTAGCAAGCAAATAGAGGTCGCGCAAAGCGCCGACCATGTGACTATGCTACTGGAGAAAGATCAATGAATTTTTTTAAGCGGCTAGAGGGCCATCATATTGTCGTGCGCAAGGGTGGGGTTTACACTCAATGTGACCTGTACGAGCGCGGAGGGTTTTTGTACCTTAAGAAAGGGGGCTTTATCCGTGTCCTCAAGAACCAAGGTACAAGCGTCCCTACCTTGCTTTGGGACGAGATGACTGTGCCAGTAGTGGAAGCCACACTCAGAGAGACAAGAGGCTTCGGCTGGTTGTTGGCACCTGTACCCTTTTACCCTGAGAGAGGGGAATAACATGACGTTTGAGGCCCTGTGCGCTAAGGCGCTGAACAATGCACAAGCTGCCCATGATGATATCCGCAGAGAGGTCAACCTAGCTATGACTGACGGCTCTATCACTAGGCGGCAAGTATTAGCGCAGGTCGCCGCTAGTGACGCTATTGTGGAGCTAGATGCCGCGATAGCTACGCTAAAAGTCTATGAAAATGTACCCTGAGAAAGGGGAATAAAATGATCTCGTTATTGTTTCACCCAGACATCTACCCAGCCCCACGAAAGAGCGCCCTTTCCGTCGACCCAAAGGTAGCAGTCCTGACGTACCTTCGTAGCGCAGGAGAGCCGCGACTAGTAGTGACAGCTTGTCGTGAGTTAGGGCGATCAAACAACGCCACTCGCAACCTGCTGGAGCAGCTTGTGGTGCTAGGAAAGGTAGTCAAAACCTACACACGGCAGGACGCTGGACGTAGTGCGTACTACTCAATCGCAACTCACGACAACACGGAGAAGTAGCATGGCAGACGCTCAAGAGCTTTGTTGTGTTGCTGATTGTGTCGGTATTGCCACTGACTATTGGCTACCGTCGGTCTGTGCCGTACGCGAAACTGGCGTTGAGGTGGGCTATATGCCTGTATGCACCGAACATGATATAGAGCTAAATAACTACACTACACGTATGTTTTTTGGTACTAAGTATGACGACGAGCTATCGGCATACGCTAAGCGCCGTCGCGCAACCTTTACCCTTTGAGAGGGGAATAATATGCTAACCAAGACACAAACTAACGCCACCGCTGCCGCCTATATGCGGGAGCACCGCCTAGCATGGAAAGAGGCAGGGTTTTCGGGGATCACTAATATGGCCCACGAGAACGACGCAGCCCGTGTGCAGTCATACACTACCCTTCTAAAATTTGAGCGGCTGCTGATGCTCGTCAACGCTGGTGATGAAGAGGCGATCAAGCTGGCAATTAGCCGCAACACGCCTAAGATGCCTATGTTTGACGAGATGAAGACGCTAGAGGACAGAGTAGCCGCTGCCATAAAGAACGGCAAGACGGGCGCTACTGAGGCGAAAGGTATGCTGGCCGCTGTCCACAAGTACGCTAAGAAGGCGTCAATGTATCGTGCGGTAGTTGATGACGACTACACCAACCTTGCAGCTAAGGCCCATAGCCTTATCTATAGCAACCTTGCTGGAGCAGCATACAAAATGGTGGCCGCTTTGCTGTCGTCCCCTGACTTAGGGGAAGACTATGAGTGAACATGGTATGTATGAGAGCAGTGTGCCAGCGGTAGATAAGGGGCCTAGTGACCGTGATCTTATGATCCGTTACCGTATGGCCCTTGAGGCAATAGTTGCGCTACCTGCTACTGGGGCTGAGGCCCGTGCCTTGCTCAACGTAGCTAAGCAGTCTATGAAGTTTGGAGTAGGAACTGATGGCTAAAACTCTGATGGCTATCCAAGTCGAAGACGCTAAGCTCATGGCCGAGGGCGGAGACTTGCCTAACTATAGTCTAGCTGGCACGGGTAAAACCTTGTCAACGCTTGAGGCGTTCCGGCTGGCTGGCCATAAGAAAGGTATTGTGTTGGCCCCTGCTATCGCTCTTGATATGTGGGCCGCCGAGATTGACGACTACTTAGGCGCTAGTGTGCAAGTGATACGGAAAGGTGCAGATACCCTGAGTAAGGGGAATGATTTTATTGTGGCCCCTTATGACCTAGCGGCAGGGTCACAAAGGACCGCACTATATAAGGCGTTTAATGAAGGGGCGCTGATCCTAGACGAAGCTGACCGGGTACGCGGCAACACGTCCAAGCGCACGGATGCAGTGATGGGGCGCGGCTGCACTGGTAGAGGGGGCTTTATAGAGAGAGCAGACCAAGTGTGGTCACTGACAGGAAACCCCATCTATCGCTACCATAACGATCTATGGTCGCAGCTAGTGGGGCTATATCCTGATCTGTTTGCTGAGTATGGTGTATTGGAATATGATGACTTTGTAAAAAACTTCTGTTTTACAAAAGTGAAAAAATTTCACCCACGCATGGAACCAAAGGTGACTATACTAGGCTCGACCAACGCTCCCATTATCCACCATATACTACACAAAGAAATTGGCGTTATCCGGCGAAAGGTAGCCAGCGACTTGCCCCCAGTAGTAGAAGAGGTACTGCACCCAAAGATGACCGCTATCCCTACACAGTACGCCTCTATGATCAACAACATGACCGATGCGCAGCTATTGAGAGTGCTGTTAGCTGAGGAAGACGAGGAAGCAGGACTAGCTGGCATATGGCAAGCGGTAGCGATAGCCAAGGTTAAAGGGTCGGTTGAGTATATCACTGACCTATGCAAGGCAACGCCTGTATTGATAGGGACGTGGCACAGTAGCGTAGGCGCGGCCTACTACACTGAGCTGACTAAGGTAGGGCTTAAGGTGAAGCGTATCTATGGCGCAACACCAGCGAGAGAGCGGACAGAGATAGCTAACGCTTTCAATGACGGCTCTATTGACGTTATCGTAGGGCAGATGCAGGCTATGGGAGTAGCTATCAACCTGCAAAAGGCTAGCAACCGTGTGCTCATAGCGCAGGATCATTTTAGCCCGTCCATCCTAGAGCAGTTCATCGCTCGTGTCTATCGAACCGGGCAGACTAGTACAACTTATGTTGGCTATCTGTCCAGTAATCACCCACTGGACAAGGCCATTGCTCGCATCCGCAGGCATCGCGCCAAAGCCCAGTCAACCGCACTCGATTAACTTACCCTAAGAAAGGGGAATAACGATGTATAAGTACAAGCAGTTTAGGACGCAAGCAGCAGCAGACGAGGCAGCAACACAACTTGATTATGAGGGCCACACTGTTGTAGAGATCGGACCCTACGCCGGGCTTATTGAGGTTGTCTACCTAGAAGCAAAGGAAGAAGACAGCGTTGACCACGAGGCACAAGAACGCCACGGATGGGAGCAAGTATAATGTCACAACGTAGACCAGAAAAAGCACCTACGACTAAGCTGCAAAAGATACAGCGCAGAGAGCGTAAACACCCTATAGGCTTAGGTACTGTAGGCTCGTGCATAGGATCACGCATTGATGATGAGTGCGCAGAGTGGTTGTTTCAAGAGACAGCTAAGCTAGAAGTGGATAATGCCTATGAGCTGACAATAGCAGCGTTTATAGCGCTTATCGTCCGTGACGCATGGTACGATGAACTAGAACGCAGGGCAGCGCTGTCTTCCCCTGACAAAGGGGAAGAGTAATGAGTGATGAGAAAAACCACAATGCCACGCCTATTGTCACATTGTTCTTGCAATCGGTAGCCGACGAAGCAAAGCGGTCTAACGTCTGCATGGAATGTGTTGTTAAGGAGCTGCTGATCACTATGGTAACTACCACCTACCTTAACATTGACCGTGACTTTGGGCAGTTGGCAGACATACTCGCGGCTGCTATGTCTATCGCCATCAACGAGGATACTAAGACTACTGAGATAATTGCTGGCAAGGTAACTGAGCATTAACTGTTATTAGGGGTTGACACCTTATTGGCAGTCTGCTACACTCTAGGGACACACAAGGAAACCGCCGCTCATGCCCATTTACACTAAGACCACGCTACTCGCGCCTATTATTGCGGCGTCAGTTAAGGCCAAAGTTGACACATGGCCTGACTTTCAAGGCAATGAGCTTGACCGCACTAAGTACGTGTCTGCGTCGTCTACTGGTAAGTGTGCGCGGCAGGTTTACTTCGCAAAACACGCTGATCCCCTGACTAAGGGTAACTTTCCTTGGGGGTACGGCCAGCGAGGACACAGCCACGAAGCGTGGGTTGTAGAGCAGCTAAACAATTCTGTTTCTGCCACTAACTTCCTGCTAGTAGGTGACGCACAGCGCTCCTTCTTTGCAGGTGATCAATCAGGAACACCGGATGGCCTAGTTAAAGAGGCCAACCGAAACTATCTCTTGGAGTTCAAGAGTATCGACCCACGCACTAACCTTAAGTACCTACCCAAGATGGTAGCGCTTAAGCAGTGTGTTCAGAACATGGACTTGATCGAACATTGCTGGGACATAAAACTAGATGGAGCTTTATTGCTCTACTCTAACTGTAGCGACTACTCGCTTATGTACGAGTATTGGATCGACCGAGACCAACCAGAGGTGCAGCAGATGATGCTGGACTTAGAAGAAAGGGCAGTGCTGATCAATAACGCTACTGCCCCTGACCAACTCGAAGCAGAGGGTATTCATACGGGGGACTGTAGGTTATGTTCCTATAAAGCCGTGTGTTCCGCCACTGTAGAGCAAACTCAAACGGAGAAAAACCGCTATGAACAACTCAGCAAATCCGGCAGCAACGTCTTTGGATAACATCAAGCCAGCGCTTAAGCGTTTGCTTGACCTTCGTGCAGATGCAAAAGACATTGCAGCAGAGATTAAGGTTCTTGATGCAGAGGTGCGTCCCCTGATTGAGGGGCAAGGTAAGATGCAGATGGACAACTACATCTTCGAGTGCAAGGTGCAGAAGGGCCGCACGTCTATCGACAAGACGTTACTGGTTACGTTCCTGCAAGAGCACGGCAAAGAGATGGCCGACTTTGAAAAGGTAGGCGCACCGTTCACTACTATGAGTGTGAGCGAAGCAGCTAAGACGCTGTAATCCCCTCACTCAGGGTAAGGTTCCGTACACTAGCTTGAAAGGCTAACACAATGGCTACTGATGTATCAGCTAAATCTTTTAACCCATCCAACAACGAGATGGTCAACTCCATTAAAGGTGCGGCTAACGACCTTGCCGAGGCGATCAACCAGCTGCCACCAAGCCGTCGCCGCAGCGTAGCGCTGACTAATCTTGAGACCGCTAGCATGTGGGCAGTCAAGGCTGTGTTCTACAACGACGACAACGAGCGCACAGACGCATAACAGTTTCCCTGAGCCGGGGTGTTCCCGGCTGCACGTCCCCTAGCTTAGGGTAAGTAGTCGGATAACGGGGGCCACCGACTTAAAATAAATGGTCCCCACCTTACGAGAAAGAGACTAAGACATGGCAAATGATATTGCAAACCCCTTCGGCGGCAGCACTTCAATGGCTAACCGTCAAGAGATGGCAAAGCGAGCAGCGGAGAGCGCTAACAAGGCACCTTCCGCAGGCGCACCGAACGGCTCTGAGTATATGAACTTTTCTGGCAAGCAAGGTCGGTACACTATCGGCAAAGACAAGCGCGAGATTGACAACGACGAATACTGGTTGCTCAATGTCGGCTCGTTCGAGGACGGCTATATCTGCTGGAAAGGCGGCAAGCCTGCTTCTACCCGTATGTCAAACATCTACACTGGTGAGGCTCTTGTTACACCAGCGTCAGACGAGCTTGGCCCGTTCAACGAGCAAAAAGGCGAAGGTTGGTATCAGGCAAAGGGCTGGGTAGCTAAGAGCTTGGATGAAGGCGAGCAAGGCTACTTCAAGAACAACAGTGTGAGCGGCGTAGCTGAGATGGCTGAGATGATTTCAGAAGTGTCTGCGCGGCTTGGTGCTGGCAAGTCTTGCTGGCCTGTGTTCGCCTACGACAAGGAAGGGTTTGAAGCGCAAGGCTTCAAAAACTTCAAGCCTATCTTCGACGTCAAAGGCTGGCTGGACGATGAGGCTATCGCTGGGTTGGGCGAAGACGACTATGACATCGAAGAGCTGATGACAGAAAGCGCTGCGCGTGACGAGGGCGAAGTACAAGAGAAGGTGGCCCTTTCCAAACCTTCCCCTAAGCGAGGGGGACGTAAGGAAGCCGATGCACAGGCCAAGGCTCTTCAAGCCAAGGCCGACAAAGAGGCAGCGGCGGAAGCAGAGGCAGAGGCAGCAGCGGAAGAGGTGGCAGAAGAGGACGAGATTACTCCCCCTTCTAAGCGCCGCCGCCGTACTGCCCGCTAAGAAATTCCGGTCTGCTCTTCACTGAGCCTGTTGAGCGTCCCACAGACCGGAACGTCGCCGCTGTTTCTCCTCCCAGAGCAGCGGCGACACCATGTAAACCGCTAACCCACTAGGAGTAGTACAGTGCCAGCCAATTATGCAGACACAGAACGACACTTCAATATCTCGAAAGAGCGCTGTCAGCTGATCACTGTTGCTGATGCGATTGACCTGCTGGCTACTACCCACGAGTTTGCGCTGGACTTCGAGACTACCTCACTGCACCCACGCGACGGTGAAATTCGCATAACGTCCATATGCAACGACGACTTCCATTTCATCATTGATCACAAGATTGGCGGCAGCTTTAAAGCACTGTTACCCTCCCTCAGGGGAAAAGTTATTTGGGCATTTACCTCAAAGTTCGAGCTTAAATGGATAGATAGCTGGGACACTGAGGCCGACTATGACGACTTGATCCATGTGCGTGACATCGACCATCTAGCCAAGGCTAAGATCGGAGGACACGGCAGCAGCCTAGCTAAGATGGCTGCTCGTGACCTGCAAGTCATACTCAACAAGGACGAGCAGAACAGCGGGTGGAACCAAGACAAGTTGACGATTAGCCAACTAGACTACGCTGGCTTCGATAGCCATGTGACGTGGGAGATATTTAAGCATTGGGAAGACCGCCTAACTGATGACGAGATAGACAACGCTCAGTTCGTATTTGGCGACTGTGTGCGTGCCGCTGTAGAGATGGAAGAGACAGGGCTGTACCTCAACCACGATCACCACGAAGTAACAGTAGCTCTCTGGGAACTAAAGTTACGCACGTTTGAGAAGTACCTACGCAAGTTTACGCCGGAAAGCGTTATCAAGAACCTTGGGTCAGATATGCAAATCGGTGCGTTCATGGCTACTGTGCTAGATGAAAAGACTGTGACCGCATGGCCGAAGACCGAGAAAACAAAGCGGATGCAGTTTGAAGGCAAGTACCTTCGCTCAGTTAGTCGGCAGTTTGGCTACCCGTTCAACCGCTGGCTAGCTGCACTGGCTGGGTACAAATACTACAAGAAGTATCTGTCCACCTATGGTGACACAATACTCACCAAGTCTTTTCTCTCCGGTAAGATTACCAGCAGGTTCAACATTGCACAGGCGATCACAGGACGCTCTTCTGCGTCTGCTGTCAACCTACAGAACATTCCCCGTAAGTGGGTAGTGCGGTATGCTTTTTATGCCCCTCCCTTAGGGGAAGATACGATGACGCTGGCCGACTATAAGGGCGTTGAAATTCGTGTTCTTGCAGAGATTAGCGGTGACACGCAGCTACTACAGGACGCTATCTATTCCGACGTCCACTCTGGTTCTGCTGCTGCTATTTACGGCCTAGACCTTGACTATGTGATGGAGGTACTAGCCAGTAACGGCGAAGGCAAATACGCCAACGTCTACGGTGCTATGAAAGAGATGCGGACCAAGGCCAAGGGCTTTACGTTTCAGCTACTATATGGCGCTGGCGCGGGTGCTTTGTCCGACATTCTTAAGTGTACATACGATGAAGCGTGCGACGCTATCAACGCTTGGGCTGCACGGTATCCGAAAGCCTACGGCTACCGCAACATCATCTTTGACGCTATGCAGAACAACGGTGGCGTTATCCCGCTGCACGATGGCCGCGAAATCTTTGTTCACAAGGGCGACCGTACTATGCCTATCGCCGCTAACTATGGCGTTCAAGGTGTAGCTGCTACTGTTATGTATCGGGCTATGTATCATGTGCATAAGAACTTTTACGAGGCTGGCGTTGACGCTGTTATGGCCGCTACAGTTCACGATGAAGTGTTATGCTACGCTAAGCGCGACGAAGCAGAAGAGGCTATGCAGCTACAGCTTGATGGCATGACGCAGGGATGGCTAGACGTCTTCCCCGGCTCTAATACTGACAACCTGATTGACCACGCTATCGGTGATAGTTGGGCCAGTAAACCATAATCCCCTAAAGGAGGGCGAACTGTGACTTGGATTTGCTTTTGGGTAAACGATTGTGGTGCGTGGCGCATGATTGAAGAAACCGTTGACCTAGACCTTGAGACCCAAGAGGAGGGTGTGCATGAACATTGTCTTGCGATGGTGCCAAACGACTGCATCCCTGTCATGGGTCGCTCTTGCACAACCGCCCCAACGCCAGAGCAAAAAGAACTCATTAGAGTATCTGAGCTGGAATACCTTGACCGTTTGTACGGTGATAAGGCGTATCTTTTGTCGACGCTTCCGCCAAGGATACTCCAAGGAACCATCGTAAGGGGTGAGTTATGAATTTTGATAAAGAAACTGTGGCTGCTTTAAAGTCTTACATTAGGTGTGTAAAATTCGCACAAGAAAAGGCTCCAAACGAACAAATAAAAATGCTTTTCGCTTGCGGCTGTATAGGGCCATCACCTGAGTGTAGGTGTGAAAAACAAAACAGACTTATTGAAGCTTTTTTAAATGACACAAAGGATGAGAGTAATGCCTAAAAGATCAATGATAGGTGGCCCGCGTAACGGTGATCGCAACAACATAATGCGTGACATAGATGACGCTTACCGTCACGGTGGACCAGAGGCTGTACGCGATTTTGTTACTTCCAACCGCGAACAAACCCACAAAGCGCCGCCGCGCCGCCACCCTATGCAAAACGACGAGAACCGCTACTGCGGCGTGTGTGTCGGTGGCCCTAGGGCCGGTGCTCGCGTAACGCTCAACTCGCCTGAGTACACAGTAGCGACCCCATATTCACTCGACTACATCGCTCGCTCTGACGGTGACTACGGCTCAGCACGACATAGTACGTCTGGGTACGACTACGTAGCGCTAACGACCCAGATCGGTGTATGGCTACATGATAGCGTGCGAGAGAGCGGCGTGTCACTAGCTGATGCAGCTATTAGTAGGCTGCTAGATGGTTATGGAACTGACCCAGTAGCGCAAGGAGACGATGATGCCTAACATACCTAAAATAGGGACGCTCTTGTTCTCTATGAACACCAGCATGAAAGCGCTGTCTAAGGGTAGACCACGAGCCGGGAAGGCTGGGCATTTCTACACGCCTAAGCGGACGCGGGAGTTTGAGGCTGCTATACGTGACGTAGCTGAGATGACTGTAGACGAGATAGCCCTATGCCCACTAAAGCTGACGGTCTCTATTACGCACAGCGTCCCTGTTAGCTGGCCTAAGTGGAAGGCAAATGCTGCTAGTGCTGGCCTATATTCCCCTACGCAAGGGGATTTAGACAACAAGACCAAGGCGATTAGTGATGCACTTAATGGGATAGCGTACCTAGATGACTGCCAGATATGCGACCTAGCATCGTCAATGCACTACGGCGCGGAAGAGTTCATAGCAGTAAGAGTAGAGCGAGCAGGATATTCGCTAGCGGAGATTAAACAACATGGCGACGACCTTATTAGAGCAAGCGCTTAACTGGGCAGCAGATGGCGTCCCGGTATTTCCTTGCGGAAGTAATAAGGCACCTCTCACCAGCGATGGTTTCTATGATGCCAGCACGGACCCTGCGGAAGTAACCGCAATGTTTGAGGGTATGAACAGCGACACCATGATCGGTGGCCGCATGGGCGCGGCTTCCGGGCTGTTCGCTGTTGACCTAGACACGTACAAAGACGGCGCTGCTGGGGAGGCTGCGTTAGCTTATCAGCGCTCTCTTGAGGCGGCTGGCTTGCTTCCACCTACCCAGACCCACGCTACTATGAGTGGTGGCGTTCATATGATCTATGAGAGCGACCATGGCTACCCTAACTGTAAGCCCAGCGCTGGCGTTGAGGTTAAGGGAGAGGGCGGCTATATCATCTTACCCTACTCAAGGGGATATTCAGTAAAGGAAGGCTGCGGCTTTACCGTAGCACCAAAGGCGCTAATAGACACGCTGATGAAGGCTCGCAGAGAACACACAGCTAAGACAGTAGACCAACACGAAGAAGCCATTATGAATGGCATGGATTTCCACGATAGCATAACCAGCATGTCCGCTAAGCTGTTCCGTAAGGGAAACACAGCGGCACAGGTTATGACCCGTATCCATGAGGCACTTAAAGCGTCTGTAGCCTCTAGTCCTATGCACAATCGCCACGACCGCTGGAAGTCTATTATGGCTGACACCAGCGGCGAGCTGTCGCGTATTATGACAAGCGGTAAAGAGAAGTACGACCAGAAGGCTAAGACGCAGGCGGCTAGAGATACGGTGAATACAGATGACGCCGCTCGCATCGCTGCTGTAGCTGCTGCCGCTGGCTTTGGGCCGTCGCCTACTAGCCGTAACGAGGATCACGGCCCACAGACTAGTGCTGCACCTAAGATAGAGTACGATGGAGCATTCCCCTTTGCAGGGGAAGGCTACTACGCCCACGAAGAGCTAGACGTAGCCGACCAGCGGTTTAACATATACCCCATATTCGCAGAGAATGAGAGCGTTGTTGTAGCTGCTGATCCTAAAGCAGGTAAGACTGCAATCTGCCTAAAGCTAGCTATACAGCTAGCCGCTGGCCGCTCGCTAGGTCCGTTTGAGATTACCGACAGGAGGGCGGTTTTGTACTTCGCTCTTGAGGGTACGCGAGCTATCAAGCTGCGGGTAGAGGCAGAGAAGAGGAAAATGATAGATGAAAAAACCCCGCTACCGGATGATCTTCCATTGTTCGTCGTTGAACGTGGCGCTAACTTTAGCGCTGAACGGGACACCCTTGTCTCCAAGGTTGTTGCGTCAGATAGATATTTCACGGAAGTCTTGGGCATACCTATGGGTCTCGTTGTTATCGACACACTCACGAAAGCTATGTCGGGAAAAGATCAAAACAGTGTCGATGATACCTCTGCGCTGTTCGACTTTACAACTCAACTCCGCGCCCAAGGGGTCACTGCCACAGTAGTATTTGTTCACCACACAGGAAAGACTGGCCAGACACGCGGCTCAACCAACATTGAGGCTGAACCTGATCTAGTGCTTAAGATGACTAAGCAAGAGGACGGGACTACAGAAATGTACGTCCATATGGCCCGTTCCATTGACGACAACCGCACGTACCCGTTCAGACTAGAAGGCTATGATCTAGGACCAACGGCTCAGGGTATTAACCTGACTGCCCCCGTAGTTACCCTACTTGAGGGGAAGACTGTAGAAGAGCATAACAGCGAAGACGCTAAACGCGCTCACAAGATAGCGCCGTTCTTGGCTGCATTGACTGTGCTAGGGGCTGGGGTGCATAGCCTAAAGGTAGTGTCGTCTCACCTAAAAGCGTCTGACCTACTGACTGGACGTGGGCAACCGGCTAAACTTCTGGAAATACTAGCGCTGATTTTTAATCGTGATTTGTCAGTGGTGTATGCTCAAAGCACCGTAACGCTAAATAGAAATGGTGACACCATTACTGGCATCACCATAAAATAACTTAACATGGTAGTTACCCTGACTTAGGGGAACTACTCTCCCCTACCAGATGACAATGGACGTAGAGCACCTAGCGCGAGGTCGTCAATACTAACAGGGCGAGCGCTGCGTAGGGCAGTATTAACTAAGTCTGACCCTACGTCCGCTGGAGATGACCCCATAGCAGCTAGGCTACTAGCCTGCTCTGCGCTCTGACTTATGCCCGTGCTAGGAGACATTCCAGTTAGGCCACGACGACCAGCAGACATACCAATACCAGTACCAGTTAGACCAACCGCCGTACTACCCACAACCGCAGCATCTAGTATAGTTCTAAACGCTCGTTCTGTTGGAGTGCCAGAGCTAGCAGGCGTCCTACCCCCTAAAGCTTTGCCTAGATCATTGCGGTGTAGTTGCAGTGCAGCAGCAACCTCTAATTGCTGTAGGCCATCTTCCCCCACAACTGCCGTAATGTTTTGCCGCAGCCCACGGTTAGCCAGCATCTTAGCTGCCTTAGCAGGGGTAGCGTTTTCGAGCCTAAAGAACAACTGATTTTTTAGCCCCTCAGTAAATGCAGCCTGCTCTTCTACCGTGCGTACCTGCGACCCATCCATGAACGCTTCCCACGCATTGCCTTGCGTGTTCTTGCCCACAAATAGCTGGCTACCAGCCTCATAAGCGTTTTCCATTGCGTGCGTGCTAGCGTGTGCGCTGTCTAGCCCACGGAGGTTAGGTGCGATGTCGTACAGCATCTCGTTGTAGCTCTGACGGAACGGTATAAGTGCATTACGTACTAAGCCCTTGTCCACTGCGCTGAGAGCCTCGAACCCTTCAAAGCTGTTCATTGATCCACGATAAACCAGAGTGTCTATGTCGTTCCTAAGAGTCAGTAGCTCAGCAGGAGTAAACTGCTTACGCTCAAACCTAGCAGTCAAGCGTTTTAGAACTTCCCTAGCGTCCGAGCTAGCGTTAGTTGATGGCCCTAGATACTCTTGCGCCATACGCACTAGGTTAGTGCCGTCAACTCGTTGAGCGGTCCCGTACGCAGTAATCATATCTTTATTGATATTCTCAAACGCAAGTGCTTCGTCGTACTGAGGCTGTAGCGCCCTTCTGCTCTCCCTAGAGGCTACGGTAAACTGGTTAGGGTTCCGTAACTGGTCAGCGCTCAACACACCGTCGACAACCGCTTTGAATTCAGTAGTCCCTGCTTTTGCAGCGCTGTCTAAGTATGACCTAAACGGACGTAACGCAATTTGCACGCTGTCTTCGCCTGAGTTGACCACCCGTGTAAACTCACTTAAGAGGTTGTCTGGAAAGATGTCTAGCAGTGTTTCATCGCCAGCTATCATGGCGTCCGCTATTTTACGTTCGTCTAGGATGAACTGCCCGCTTTCGTCAGTTAGGAAGCCCGCACCATGATCAGTGCGACGTAGCTTGCTAATTACGTCAGAGGCAGCCGCCTCACCAGCAGGAACAACGCCAATAGTGCGGAACAATGTTCCGACAATTTCCGCTGTTAGTTTACCAGCACCGCCAAACCCAAAGGCAAGCATTGCGTCTGTACTCGCTGCGCTTGGTTCGTTGCCTTCTAGCATACTGTAAGCGAACCCACCACCAGCAGCGGCGGCTGCTTCTGCGGAAGCCCTACCAAGAGTACCCGCTACTGACCTAGAGGCTAATGTTCCAGCCAGCGCTGGCAGTGGCTTAGCAACAACATTAGCAGCAAGGCGCTTGCCTGCGTCTGCCGCAGCCCTGACAGGACCACCAAAGGCGCTTGCTACAGACCCGATAACCTCACCAGCTACGCTACCGTGCCGATTTACTTGGTCTGCATCAGCTTGCCAGCGCTCTCTAAATGTCTGGTCTGTTTCTACGCCGCTGATAAAGTTGTTAGCTGTTTCTCCTATGGCATTTATCAGGCCAGTACCGCCAAACTGCCCACCTTTAGTGGCACCGATCAGCAGGTTAGCAAACCCATCAATGGACGTTTCGCCTCTGTCTGCTTTGTCGAGCAGCGGGCCAAGGGGTGATATTGTCCCTTCCACAATGTTGCCTAGCGAGTTACGCCATCCGCTAGCAGGTTCCCCTTGGGTAGGGGAAGCCGTCGCAGTAGTCCTATCATTCTCAACGGCGGCAGCAATTCGTGCTGCTTGCTCTTCGCGTGTCTCGGCCATTTTACATCTCCTGCCCAGTTAGTCCAGCAACGTCTAAGTTGTACTTGTTAGCAAAGTCTCGTGCTAGCATGTACGTACCACCAGCCTTAACAACTGTAGTAGGCTCAATGTTACCGCTAGCTAAGTTTGCTTCTAGCGTGTCGAGGAAGTCAGGTTTAGTAGTATCAATAGCCGGGAAGGTATCGAACACCCCTTGCTCTTGTAGACTAGCATCTACCCAAGCGTTCATTTCCGCTGTGTCTGTCTGTAGACCTACCTTATCTGCTTTTTCTGTGATCCACTGCTGACGCAGCGACACCGAGCGCTCGTTCAGTTCAGCCTGACGAATAATAGCTTGGGAAAGGCCAGCCTGCTCTAGGCCGCTGTCCGCAATACCCGGCATAGCGCTAAGGAACAACCTGCTTTCCATGTCAGACGTAGCACCAGAACCAGTAGCGCGGAACGCTCCAAAATGCTCACCAGCAGCGGCTTGTACGTTGCGCAAGGTCATCAGAGTATTACCGTCTACTATTAGCCCAGCGGCAGCGTCGCCAAAGAGGTCTGTTGCCATACGCTGAATAGGAGCTAAGTATTGCCCAGTAATAGGGCCGCTGTCGTAACCTATAGCCGTTACAAGCTCGTTGACTAACTTCATGCTGGCCACCAACGGACGGGCGGCAGCAGACTTAGCAGACTGCGCTGTGTACTGGAGCATAGTGTCATCGAACATAGCCTGATCTGTGGCGCTAAGAGTTTTACCGGACATAGCGGCTTTTGACCGGATCAGCGCTGCGCCAACTTCTGGGTTAGCCAGCATGTATTCCGCTGTACGAATTTCCGATGGTAGCTGTGGATTGGTCTCTAAGTAAGACCGCATAACGGTGTCTAGCTGATCTTGAGTTTGAACCTCCATCAGCGCTGGTGGTGCGTTTGGCAGAGACGCAGCCAATGACGCAGATACACGACCAACAGACGCAGTTTCGAGCGCCTGCTCTTGTTGTTTTAGCGCTACGTCTAGTCCACTAGTCGCAGCAACTTCCCCTAACTCAGGGGACAGTATGCCTGCCTCTATGGCGGCTACTGCTATGCCTGTGTTAGCTGTCGCTACATCTGCTGCGTCCGCATCGTTCTCGCCACCTCTATCAGCTAGGCTCTTAGCACGCTCTTTAGCGATGTCTACAAGCAGCTTCTGTGCTTCTGTGTTGCCACCAGCGGCAGCAACGACAAGGGGGTCATTAGCAGCAAGGCCACTGTGCTTAGTATATGCACCAAGCATCCCCGCGCTCATAGGAGCAGGCATGTCAACGCCTGCCTTACCTAATGCAGCTCGCAAGAAGCTGGCTGCTGCTTGATCTTGTGGGTCTGCTGCTACGGCCTCTGCCGCTGCTTGTAGGTCAGGGTTATCACCACGGGCTAGTATGCCTACAGCAGCGTCAAGCAAGGGGGCTGAACGAGCCTCCGCAGTAGCAGTCTCGGTAGCTGCTGCGTCACGGGCTGCTGTCCTGTCGTTGAAGCGCTTAAGAAAATCATACCCTACCTCAGGGGAACCCATCAAAGTTGGTAGCTCGTCTTCTCCTGCACCCGCACCACGCAAACGCGCTGCCTGCACCTCTGGCGTCATGTTGTAGTACGCCTGCTCTGGGTTATAGTCTTTACCAGCACCACCAGCGGTAAATACGTTTCCTGCTTCGTCCATTGCGGCTGCGTAGCCTTCTGGGCCTTGCATAGCTAGGTTAGCTAAGTCTGGTTGTCCAGCAGAGCGGAACTGTTGGGAGAGCGATTGAGCAGCTTGGCGCTGTTGCTGTTGAGCGGTAGCGGCTCGCTGCTGTTCTGCCTCCGCTTTTTCTTGTTCTACCATGCGGTTAGCTTGGTTATTGAGCACCCCTGATAAGTCTACAGGAGAACCAGCGGACATTTGTCCTAAGCCAACTGACAAGGTGGCTAGCATATTAGCCGCCGTAGTACGACGACGACGAGCAGCTTGTGCGTCTGGGCTGTTGTCGTCTGGTGCTGGTGTAGGAGCAGCCAACGCAGCGGCTACCTCTGCTACTGACTGTGGTGCATCAGCGCCCATAGACATAGGCAGCGCTGACAGGTCTACTGCCCCGGTAACGCCCTCTACTTGCTGGCCAATTTGCTCAGGCGTCATACCTGCTGCGGTTCCTATGTCAATAGCCGAATGTACTAGGTACTCGGCCTGCTTGTCGGGTTCCTGCGGCATACCTAGCATAGACATATAGTCTTTGTCTTGCGTACCTTCCCCTCCGGTAGGGGAAGTTTCGCCACCTGTCATGGAGTAAGGGACTTGTGGGGGTTCTTGCCCCATGCCGCCATACTGCATCTGTTGTTGTTGCGGGGGTTGCCCCATACCAGCGGGACCGCCCATAGGGTTGATTGGCTGCTGATCCAGAGTGGTAAACTGCCCTTGGCTTGCACTCGGAAACGTACGACCCGATAGCTCGCGCAAGCGAGCCATTGACGGATTGTCCACCTTGTCACTGATCCCATAAGGTCGGTTAGGGTCAACTACATTGGCACCCTCAGCCTCTTGACGAGCGCGCTGCTCTGGCGTGTAGCCAAGGGTCTGTCCGGTAAAAATGTGACCACCGATGTTGGTAGTCTGGCCTCCGCGACGGTCGTTTTCTTCTTGCAGCCAGCGAGGGAGCACGTTGCTCTGTGAGCCTTCATTAACTAGCATTTCCATCCCTCTCGGTGAATAGTAGTGAGTAGCGCCGCCTGTGCTGTCCTGCGTCTGCCCAGAAAACACGCTGTCCACGGTCTGACCGACACGTTCGTATAGATCGTCGCCGGGGTTGTATTTGTTTGTAAGGTGGTTTCCCCCTGCGCCGCTGTTCCATGCTGAAAACTGTTGGTTTTGAAGTGCAACGTCAGCAACAGTAGACGGCCAGCGGCTATCGCTGGCGCGGTTCTGCAAGACGCTAGCTACCGCGCCCCACCCTGCCTGCCCTTCGTTAGCGGCCTCACCTATTACCGTGCGGATGGCAATGTCCCTGTCTCGTGCAGTGGTCATTGCTACGACCCCATCATATACGAACTACCAAGGCCAGCGCCCATAGACAAGTAGTCAAACAAGCCCGGTGTTGACGTTTGGGTAGTCGTCGTGTTTTGGCTGAGCGGGTTGCCTGTAAGCCCGGCTAGCAGCATTTGTAGAGACTGCCCCGGCTGATTAGCATACTGCCCGTACTGATCGCTAGCTTGACCAAGCATTTGTTGGTTAAGACCCTGTTGCTGGGAACCTGCCTGCATCTGGTTTTGGTTGATAGTGTTGCCCATGTTCAGGCCTTGCTGGGCAGCGCCAAGTTGTCCTTGTGCCGCTTGCATACCCATCTGACGGTTCTGCATGTCGAGTTGATTAAGCTGCATGTCATACGCATCACCTTGCGCACCAATCCCAGCGAAGCCTTGGCCCGCGTTCTGCATCTGACCAATGCGAGATTGACCTAGTTGAGCAGCCTGCATAAACCCTTGGTTGTTCATTTGCCCGATTGCGTTACCGATGTTTTGTTGCGAGTTGTCATAGACTTGACTTTCGATAAGCCCTTGACGAGCGCCACCGAACGCACCAGCTTGAGCAGCCTGCCCGCGTACTTGATTAAGTTGGTTGTTGCGTTCGTCGCGCATACTGTCAACGGTTGAATTAACCACCTGATCCTTGTACGGGTTAAGGTACTGGTTCATGGTCTGCTGGACGATAGGTGCTCCGGCAGTCTGGCCGTAGATACCAGCGGCCTCCTGCATATAAGGATTACCGCCTGTCTGCCCGCCAGCGCCGTATAGGGTTTGTTGCCCGGCATCCATTCCTTGAACCCCAGCGGTATAAGCACCAGCCGCCTGATTGAATATTGACATAGTTATCGCTCCTGTGTCATACGGGCCGCGCCATTACTCTGTCCGACTGACCCTTTACCAGCACCGCTAGGCGTAAGCCCTAGCCCGGCCATGGTATTGATGTCGTTAGATGCATCAGAGTATCCGTCAAGAATACCAACCCGCTTGTTTTGGTCAGTCTGTGACATTGATGCGTTGACATTCTGGTCATACAACGCGCCTGTGCTGTAGCCTTGAATACCATTAGCGGACGTCTGCGTAGGAGCTAGCCCGCTGTCACCACCCATCAGCCCGAACGCACTAGCAGCATCGCTGTAGTTGGTATTAGAGGCTGTCTGCATCGGCGTTTGCCCTGCAATACTTACCCCTCGGTTAGGGGAATACTGTAGAGACGCCGCGTCCATACCAGCCGACAGGGCCTTAGCGGCACCTAGCTTAAGCTCTTCTGGTATCTCTATTTTTGAAGACTTAGTGCTTGACTTTCCGCTCTTCATTAGTAGGTCTCCTTGTAGAGGACTGAGATTAGGTGATCCCATCCGTCGTTTTTAAGTGCGCGAGACCAGCCAGTACGGCCAGAGATTGACATATACTTACAGCCAAGCTTTTTTGCTCTGATATTGATTTCGGCTTCTGCATTTTTAATTTCTTGCATATTTCCGCAAGCTAAAAAACAATGATAAGTCGCCCATGCAGGATACTGCTCTCTCTGCATTAGAACACAACTATCAGGGAATGTCAATAGGTCTAGTTCGCCTCTGCACACCATAGCAACTACATCGTTAAAGCTAAACATATTGTTCACATGGGCCATAGCGACTTCTATTTTGCTTTGCCAATGTAGAAGTGTGTTCATTGTGTCGATTAACACAAGAGCGCTGTTTTTACCCTCGTCTAGGGGAATATCTTTCATAGCGGTTCCTTGTTGGGTTATGGGACATAGGCTAGCGGTAGCCAGACCCCTCCTTTAGATACTGTCACATTTCCTATAACAGGATCGTACATCAGCACGCCGTCTGTAGCGGCGCTAGTTCTAGCGCTGTCTACCTTGTGTGCCAAGAGTATTGGTCGGGGGTCGTTGATCGCTGCGTTTGCAGTCTCGGCCATGATGTACTGATAATACTTGTCGGCCCAGTCTTCTATTGAGCGAGCCTGCTTAGGGTTTGGCGGTAGTTTTATCGGCATTAACGGCCACCTGTTCCTGTCGGCACTACGTCCAGTCTTACGCTGCCATACTCTGCTCGGTTATCCACAAAATCTACCCGTAGCTTTAATAGCTTACCTATAGCGCGGGTAGGGATAGGGCGCTCTGCCTGATAAGGGTACGGACCATAATCATAGGACTGAGCGTTGGGAAGCTGTCGGCCATTAAGTGTGTACGTTGTCCCGGCCCCGTTTTCTGTGTCTGGGTAGATGTATCGAACGGCAAGGTGCTTTTCTCCGATCTCAAGTGATCCGCTAGTGATAAACACTTCGTCGTCGCCTACGATTGTTTGCGCTTGCTCGTGGTTATATATTTCACCATCAGAGCTACACATCACAACACTGGATAAGACGCCACGATCTTCGCCTGCTGTGCGGTCTAGTCTGCCTGTGTGCCATGTGTTTTGTTCATAGTTCCATGTGACATAGCTATCCACCTCAGTAGTGGTGGAGCTGAGGGATTGATACAACCACCAGACCTCGGAGTATTCTGTAACAGTGAACGATGATACTTTACTTGCTTGAGCTACGTTGATGTCCCCATACAAAAAGTCAACGACATCACACTCTAGTTTTTTTACAGAGCCGTCAAAGTACCAGAAATTACGAAAGCCCCACCATACGGCAAAGCGAGCAGTCCCGGTCAGCGCTTCTGCTGCTAGGGGACCGCACTGCTCGTCTACAAGGCTAGTTGAATACACGTAAGGCGGGCCGATGTACTGCGCTACAGTGGCGTCTGTCTCGCTTAGGATCAACACTGTATTTAGCACGTTACGCATAGCGAGAAGCCGCCCGGTGCCAGCGATAACCCGGTCGATAGATTGGTTATCTGTTGCTGGCGTCCAGTCAGTTCTGTCTTCTACTTCTGACGCTTGAAACCTGCGCGGTTCTCCGCCGCCACCGATAGCCAACACTTGACGCTCTTCTGAGACTAGGGCGTCTTGTATGTCTGCGGGTGCGTTGGTGACTGCACTGAGTGCAAGTGTACTAAGGTTAAGCTCCTGTAGCGCTCCGTTGTTGCGTGCGCCAGTAAGCAGAATTTCACCGAAGTTAGTAAAAAACCAGCGATCAGGGGGAATAGGCTCTGTGCCCTCTGCGCCATAGGCAGCGCCGTAAGGGCCAAAGCCGTACGCATCAGAGCCGTAACCCTCAAGAGCGATAGCGTCTTTAGTCGCATTGTTAGGGGTGTACGCTGCTGGGGTGATAGTAGTTACTACACCGCCAGAGGTTACATGAAACACGTTTAGGTTAGACCCGTAAACGCTGTGGCTGTCTTGGGTGTTGGACCTCCACGAAAAGATGTCTCTGACCGCTTCAAGGGTTGCATCAGCGACTAACGAAGGTATTGCAACGCTTGCCGATGTACGACGAACCCACCCGCCTATTGGGCGGATGGCTCCATTGTGATGGCGCACTAAGTTACCGTCTACCCACCGCATTGACTGAGAGTAGGGCGTTCCGTTCCGGTAGAAGCCGGGAGGAATGTTGATAGGTACTAGTGGCATTAGATTACCCTCTCTTAGGGGAAGTTATTTGCTGATTGACGCCAGTATTCGGTCAACTACTGCCCCGCTAGCGGACTTAGCAAGCCCTGCGCGAAGAGAACCAAGGCCGAAGGCCCCTAGTAGCACGGCCAGCGGGTTTGTTTCTGTGACTGTTACGCCGGGAATATCCCAACCAAGGCCGCCCTCCACAAACGCGATCAGCATAAACAGTAGCGCCACAATGTATGTCTTATAGCCTGATAGTATAGTCATGTTAGTACCTCTTGCTGAATAAAGATAAAAACCACTCCCAAGTAGATAGAACAGCGACGGGAGTAGCGTAAGAAACCCTTGTGTCAGGGATAAATGGAGTGTCGCGTATCTTAGACCATTTTCTGTATGCTGCTGCTAGCTTTGTGTGGTAGCCATGCACAGCGTACCCAGAGCCATTATAACCACGGGCAAACCCGCGCCAGTCATGTTCTCTAAGCTCGTCATCTAGCTCGTTGGTCTCAATAAACCTAACCATAGCACGAAGCTGGCTTTCTTCGCTATGCACAAAGTCTGCCACCATAGCAGACGCACTCTCGTAGCCTGCTGCTCCAGCGTTGAACCCCATAATCTGCCCCATACCCCACGAAGCAGACTTTAGCGCTGCGTCTTGGCCTATTTTCATAGCCTCGTGCAGGCGCGGGTAACTGTCTGATGGATAATTTCCCCGCGCCCAGCGCTTGTATGCTAGCCCTTCTTTTACAGCCCTGTCGCGCTGCCACCCCGGCCCAAGCTGCCGATAAAAGATATGTGGTTCAAACAGCATCTTAGGGCGGCCCTTCTTGTCAAAGCCTCCACCACGGGCCTCCACATCAATAACCGCGTGGATTTCATCTTCACCTACGCCAATGATTGCACCAATGGTGGGCAAATCAATGTCTGCTAGGCGTTTAGCGTTCCCATAAAAATTCATGTTCATTGTTGGCTCCTGTGGCAATATAGATAGCAGTTAGCACGCTATTTGTCAAGAGGTAGGCGATAGACACCCTGACAGTCTTGGGAGATCAGCGACGTAGCGTACGGCAGTGCCGGTAGTAGGTTAGCTGCCTTTGTATGCCCGGCAGCATAATTGATTTTCCCCTCAACTAGGGTATAACCAAAACTAGCCGCCGCGAAGCTCACTATCATAACAGCCACTAAGAACGCAAGCGCGTTAATCTGTCTACCTAACTGCCGCACGTTAATCTCCCAGCATTGACTTGACTGCTCGCTGTATAGCATCCCAGCTAACAGCAATACCTCCAAGTACGATTACTATCCATGAAGCGATGCTTCTAATGTTACTCATAAGCCAAACGCGCCTCTTGTCTGTCTCAATTATCAGCCGAACAGCCGCAACTTCTTCTTCACTTAACGGGTCACTCATTAGTCCCCCTCCTTAGGGTAATAAAAGATGGGGCTACAGCTCTGCTCTGATACGGCGGGCAAGGTGGGTACTAAAAGTCTCTTTATCGGTCACGTCATCAAAGACAATGAAGTTCCCTGACTTAGCAGCCTTGAGTAGGTCAAACAAAAGACCAGACATAACACGAAACTGTAAGTCGTGGTGCATAAGTGCGTCTGATTTGTCTTGTTCTTTAGTCTCTGTTACGACATCAAGCTCTTCTTGCGTTAAGGGAACGTACTCAGTAGCACCGTTACCGATTGCAGTAAGTAAAGCTGCATTGTCTACAGTCTGATCTGTGTCTGCTGGGTCAAGTGTGTACGGAACCCACCCGTGTATTGGGTGGTTGACTTCACAGTCAATGCGCCCACCAGAGATGTGCTTGGCGTTGCGATAGTCCATTAAATGATCCTCATGTAAACAGTGAGAGTGCTAGTGTTGTTAAATCTGTACCCCATGCACTTCCATGTACCGGCTACAGCAGTACTAACTGTCGCTACGTTTCCGGTGTTAAGGCCAGCATATTCAAGGTCAGCGCCCGCCACGTTATCCCCCGGCTGTATAGCACCGGACACGCTATATTGAAAAAAGCCGTATGTTCCCACTGCGCCAACATTGAGGGTAGACAGCGACGGCTTACCGCCGTTTATTGTGCCGTCAATTTCTATGTCGCTGGAGCTGTCCCCAAGTGTAACATCACCGCCATTGTTATTTATAAACAATGACGAAACAGCACCGTTATTCGCTGCCATTACCTCGTTAGCGTCCAGTCGCAGGTTCGAGCCTGCCGTAGGCCCGATTTGAAAGCCGTGGTTTGTGCTAGAGGCTGAGGCGTCACTAGTAGAAGTAGCCCGCAGCATAGGAGCGGTAAGGCTACCAGCAGCTCCGCAAACGCCGTCCTCTGCTATACGAAACGCCTCAACGTCATCAACAGAAAACTTTATTATAGAGCTAACGTCAGCGTCGGTAGTATCCGCCTCTATGAACACACTACCTTGAAGGTTAGTCATCCTCATAATACCAGAAGCCGTATTGGTAAAGCCAACCCTGCCGTGCTCGTCTGCGCCCGCGTACATACGAACGGCAGCTTGCATACTGCCACCTAACACCCCGTTACTATCTTCTAGCCGTACGTACGCGCTTGTGTCTGTAATGTGCAAAGGGTTTAAAGGGGAAGCCTCGCCAACACCAAGAGGTCCATTTACATTTGTCGTACCAGTAAAAGTAGCGTTTGCTAATGGTGCTTTTAGGTTTAGTTGAGGCTGTAAAGCAGAGGTAACGCCGTCTGTGTAGTTTAGCTCAGCAACGGTAGCTGTGACAAGCGTACCGGCTACTTTAAGTAACGACAAATTAGGGGCTATTGCTGTTGTGCCGTCTAGTAGCCCGTCAAGAGAAGTGAAGTTAGCGTTAAGATAACCCCCCCACAAATTGATGTCACCACCAACAGTAGGGAGTGAGAAGCCGTAGGTTGGTGTAGTAGCCATCTGTTTTACCCTCAGTAGGGGGAACCTTATCCCCGAAGTTTAATTAGCGGCGAAAAGTGCGTGGTATAGTGCGCGATGGCTTCATCTCAAGGGAAGAGCCACCAAAGCGAACCTGCCGCAAGTCTTCGTCAATAGCTAAGTCAAGCGCTGCCTGTGCGTACGCCGCGTAAGTCTGCATTCGTTCATCTTCGCGCAGGAAAATCGCCACATGCTTAAAGACCGTATACATGTATAGGTCTAGGTATTCGTCTTCAAGCCACGATGCGTCATCAGCGGCAAAGTCAGGGACACCAGCTCGGTACTGTAAGTTAAACATGCCGGGGTTAGCAACACTAAACGGACCTGATAAATACAGGGTTGATGTACTTGACCCGCGCTTAGCGTAGTACATCGGAGAGACGTACGAGCTGTTAGTTGCTTCGCGGGTGGTAATAATGTTGCTTAGCGTAGTCGCCATCATAGGTCCGGTGCCTATTTGCAGAGCAGTGTTCATGTTAGAAACAGACATAATCTGCTTAAAGTCAGCAGGTAATGTATAGTCTTGGGTAGTTGGGGCAATAACAACCGCCGCTTCCCGCTGTTGGATAGTCAGGGACCGACTCAATTCATTTTCCGCAATAGTAATAAACTTATCAAGGTTGTTCGACAAATCAGTATCGTTCTGCCGCCACAAGGTATCTACCAAAAAAGTCTTGAACTCTGTATAGGTCATAGCCATTTAGTGTCCTACTCTAAACTTACGGTAGTCAATATCGTTTTGAATACGCTTCTTAGAGAACGCGGCAAAACCAGAAGTGCCTACTGCAAAGCCGCTTTCTTTCGCCCAATTTGCTGCGGTGATGTTGTCTATTGAGCCAATAAGCCTAGCGCCGCCTAGCCGCTCGTTACGCTGGTTTCCGATGATGTCAGCGTAATCTTTCATCGCTGCCATAATAGGAGAAGCGTCCACAGTCCGTTGGACGTGAACGCTCCCGCTAGCATCAACTGAGATAGTTTCTTTTTCTTTACTGTAGAAGCGCCTGTTGCACTCAGCGAGCAGTTCTTCCTCGCTGACGCTTAGCGCGATGTGTCGCCGTGTCTTCTGCTTCACCAACTCCAGTGTCAGCTTCAACTTTCGCGCCTGTTCCGCCTTCGTCAGGCTCTCCAGATGCGCTATTGTCGATACCTGCTGCGCTGTCGTACCGCGTTCCCGCGTCTGGATTTCGTGCGCTTTCTGATCGCTGATCTGCTTCATCGAATAGGTGCTCCATGCTCACCTCAATGTAGCCAAGTCGCTGATAACCAGTAGCGTGCTCCTTAGACAGCATCGCCATCTGTCCGCGCTTGATGTAGTTACCCGCAGTATCCCGAATTTTCGGGGTGGTCTTGACCTTAAAGGGACGTAATGTTGGTTTCTGTGCCATCTAGGTTGCTCCTGTCGATGATGGGTTAAGCAAATAACCTTCCCCTAGCATAGGGGAAGGTTCGTTGTTTGTCAAGCGCTTATGCGATAGCGTTTGAGGTATCACGGATCAGGCCGTGAGCTTTTTCGTTGTCCATCTGCAAGCCGTACTCACACCAGACAAGTGTCCGCATTGAGTGTCCGGTTTCCGCCAACGGCTTTTGCTGAACTTCATCAAGGTACGCAATGGCCGCATATTCAGGGTCAAGGATCAACACGTTGTAGCTGTCGTTGTTGTCAGCAGGGTTGTTGGTCGGCATGAAGCGGTTAGGAACAACGGTCAGTTCGCCAAAGTCGCTGTCATAGAAGTCAACGGAGTTGATGACTGTTTTGTCAGAGACGTCTTTGTACCGCGTGGAGTTGCCAGAGAAGGCAGACGAGATACGGCGCTTGTTACCTGAGTTTACCATGATCAAAGACGGGTTGCCGCCTTCGTTCCAGATATTCTCAATGATGGTGTTGAGGTTGGCCTCAGCAAAGAGAACAGACGCACCACCGTTTTCAGAAGCAGCTACGGCAGCAACGTTCGGAAAACCCTCGGTTGTACCTGACAGTGTAGGATCAGCGCCGCCGGTTTCAAATACAGTGTTGGTGGACAACCAAGCAGGGAGGCCAGCAGTCACACGAGCGTTGCCGGATGACCCAGCAGCGGCAGCAATGTTGGACAAAAGCATGGTCTCTTTGTCACGCTTCATTTCTTTCATCTTGATCACGATCTGCTGTGACAAGCGCTGAATGTTCTGAGCAGCGGCGTCAACAGATTGCGCAGAGTGGGACACAGAAGCAATCTTGTCTGAAATCTGTGTGTAGTTCGAGAAACGTGACGCCAAAGTAGGTGCATCAATGCCGGGAGCATCGTCGCCTTCAATTACGCGGTTAGCGCTGTCTACAGCGGCAAGCTCGACAACGGGCCATTCAAACAAAGTGTTCGTGGCAGTTTCGGTACGGACAGCCATCTGAAACGGTGTTTCCTCAGGGGAAATCATTGTGTACGCTTCTTGGAGGTCTTCACGGATGACTTTGTTGTCATACGTTTCAGAGGTATTTGCATTGACAGCCATTGGGCTAGCCTTTCTATTTGATCAGGGTTTGAGCAACGTCCTTGACTTTCCCAGTCTTACGGGCGTTTGTTGCTGTGCGTTGTGCTTGCTCGGTCTGCTTTACCGCTGCGGTCTTTCTGGAGGTTCCACCAGAACGCAACATGCGTGGGCGCTTTGAAGCCTGACCATCTAAATTCTTCACTGTACTTGCTTTCCGTTTTACAGGGTCACGAGCGTCCTGCATCTTCATCAGGTCATGCATCATACGATACATACGATGGTCGCTAGCACCTTGGATTTCGTCGGCTGTGTAGCCGTAGTTATCCATCGCAAACTTTGCCATCTTAGGCAAAATTTCCTGTGCGTGCGTATGGTCTCCGAAAGCCGGGATCGCCCGTACTAATTCTTCGGCTTGCTGAACGCGGTAAGCGTCCATAGACTTTTGCTGCGCGGCCTGTCGTTGCTGAACCATTTGGCTTAGCATCTCTGTACCATCCTTGACCCGTAGCTGATCTGCGTCGTATGCGTCAACCTGCTGTAGGTAGGCGGTAGGGTTGCTCTGTCGTAGGCTGGCTGGTGGTTTAGCTACCTGCGGCTTAAAAACAACCCCATGAATTTGCGACATAGTGTCGATTAGGGTCTGGTTGTCTTGACCAAACTGTTCTAGCTGCTGGGTATGCGTTGCCTGTACGGCTTTACGTAACTCAGTAGCTTCTTTAAGGCGCTTTTCAATCGCGCCTTCACCTGACAAGGCTTTCTTTGCGTCAGCGATACTGCGTTGGTGGATTTGACCGTCGATTTTGACTTCCAACATATCTGTGTCAAGAAATTCAAATTCTCCGGCATCCTCCGCTGCGTCGTCGTCGCCTGCTTCGTTCACTTCGTCTTCGTCTTCGTCGTCATTACCCTCTTCAAGGGGAATGTCGGTGTCGTCTTCTGAGTCGGCCTCAGTGCCAAGGGGCTCTTCCTCGACTACTTCAACCTCTACCTCATTACCCTCTTCAAGGGGAACTTCCTCCGCTGGTGCGGTAGGGGCAAAGAGGCTAGCAGCAATGTCTGCTACTGTTGATGCGGTTTTATCTTGTTGATCGGCCATAGGTTTTGATCCTGTTCTCTAATTCATCTGCTGCTAAATAGCGTCGATGGGTTTCTCGCAGTTCTTCCTCTGAAAGGTCAATACGAGTAAAGTCTTCTATACAGTCTTCCTTAAGACTTGTCAACACTATTTGTAGATCGGGCGTTACTAGCAGGTTCCGGCACGCCGTCGCTACTGCTTGTTCTGGTATTCGGGCCATTAGCGGCTTGCTCCTGTTTAATGCGGTCGTCTAGTCGTCTGTTGGTCTCTTCCCGTAAGCTGATCACGCGATCTTGTGCCATCTTGTCACGGTCAAGGTCAAGTTTGGCTGCACTCTCAGCGGCTTTGAGCTGAATTTTAGTCTCTTCGACTTTGGACCTAGCCTCAACCTCCATAGCCTTAATCTTAGAGCGCATCTCTTCGACCTGTAGCAAAGCGGTAGACGGGTCCATGGGTGGTGGCATACTTGCTGCTGCCTCTGCGTCTGCCTTAGCTTTAGCTTGAGCGATCTTCTCTTCCATTGTTGGTGTAACAATATTAAAGTAACGGCCAGTGTCTTTCAGCCCACCAATCTCAACTAGGTCTTCAATGGTGTTGTATATTTGAGCTAGGCCAGTGAACGGGTTGTCCATGCCATACTCAGCCATAATAGCCTCTTGTTTAGCTAGTACAAAATTCAGTGTAGCCGCTCGTTCTTGGTAGCTAGCGTTACCTAGCCCTACGTTTGGCTCAGCAGCCAAATCAGGATCAAACATACGAGTGTCAATAGGAATGATCGTTCCTTTTGTCCGTACTACCTGCAACGGGTCCATATGCCGAATAGACAGGCGAAGCATCTTCTTAAAAATACCAATAAGCCCTGTCTCAATAGCATTGCGAGCCATCAGCTCAATTTGGCCTTGGCTCATTTGGATTGTATTCATCACCGCTTCTTTGTTGGTAGACTGCAACGCATCAGGGTCTAGGCCCGTGGCCGCTTTCGTAATACCAACCTGCTGCTCAGTGTCCTTCTCTAGGTATTGCAAGAAAGGGTACAAAGCGGCGGCAGTAAACGGAATATCGACTACTTGGACTGCCGGAGTTCCTCGCGTCTTAATCGGCGCGGAGATAGCGTTGTTCATCAAGTCGTCAAAATCTGTCGTCTTAGGGTCAGCAGCATAGCGAGGGTTGTTTGCTATGTGTGCATTGTCAATAATGGCACGCAAGATAGACGTCTCGTTGTCTTGCTTTTCGTGGGTCAAGTCATAGATAGACCGACCCATAACAGTGTATGGCTGCGGATCAAGCGACACAACGTCGATACAGTAATCCTCAATCTCGTAATGGGTTATATAAGTGTGGGTAGTACCGCCAAGCACAAAGCAGTAGCGCTGCTCTTTGCCACTACCTTCTAGGTCGTACTTACAGTAAACCTCTGTCAAAAGTATTTTGCGTTGTAGCAGGTCAGCGCTAGTTCTTTCCCCGTCATCAGTAGAGTAGCCCCGGCGTGCTCGTGATTGTCCTGCGGCACGGCTGTCTTCTGGTGACGGTCCCATAAGCTCGTCCCAGTCGTCGCACTCCAAACCAAGCTCAATCGCCTCTGCGACGGTTACTTCCCGGTGGTGGCCATGGACACGAGCACCTTCTAGGTCAGTAGCATTGCGAGACACAAAAAATTCATAGACAGGAAAATCCTCAATGTGGATTTTACCAAACGGCAGGTACTTGCGGCCTCTGACATCGTACAGTTCCCCTACGTCAGGGGACTCGTCTACGGCTAACACCTCAAAGTCGTACTGGTCTTTTAAGCCTTCAACCTGCTCTTCGGACAGAGAGTTGTAGGACACGTACTCCGGCATAGGGTCTTCTTCCCACCACGTCTTGATAGGACCGATCTTGAGCTTAGCTGCCTGCATGATAGAGTTGTAGAAAATCTTATACCCACCAGACGACGAAAACAATTGGTTGATGTACAGCCCTTGCTGCTCAATAAACGCCGCGTGCTTAACGTCTGACGGCAAATACTCGACTGGTTTACGCGCCTGATACAACACACGCATAATGGACGGCATAGCCGACCGTACCATGTCCCGCACTTCTGTCTTTACCGCGTTAGAGCGACCAGCCTGCGTGGGTAAGTCACACTCTCCAGCATAGTATCGCTCAGCACGCGCCCAGCCGACCTCAAACTCACTTTCCATGAAGTTTAAGGCGGCAGTTACTTCGTATTGTAGCTCTTTGCAGGCGTCTTCGAGGGTTATACCAAACTCTTGTTGGCGTGATTTAGGAGATTTCATTGGTAGGTTCCCCTCCAGTAGGGTAAGTTATCGTGTGGCGAGCGTCGGGGTTTCGGCTGCACTCCCTACCCCGGCCCGGTGGTTTTAATTAGCCGTCAATATTCAATAACAGGTGCAGGCGTGCCATCGATCACGGATTGCGCCGCATCACGTTCGGCCACGTCTTGCACGATTGCAGGATTTGCAACGGTTGCTGTCCCCTGCGTGCCATCGTCGCTAT
>TARA_R110000851_G_scaffold111784_1_pt1 | contig 38324 bp, 45 predicted proteins | sample TARA_R110000851 | Tara Oceans TARA_R110000851 (sample SAMEA4397627) | marine metagenome | biome: Polar Biome; feature: [DCM] deep chlorophyll maximum layer (ENVO:01000326); material: water (ENVO:00002006), including particulate matter (ENVO:01000060) such as... | depth 17 m
AAAAATCAAACTTAAGATGTATAACCGCAATTACGGCGGATTCGAATATATCTGAGTTTACTCGGAATTGATAACATACTTGCTAATCAGTAAAACCCAAAAGGGAAATAACAGTTTGTTAGTGAAAACTCCAACAAGGGCTGAGTACATGTAAAAGTAAATACTATTTAAATAGTAAAACAAACAGAATAGACAATAATCTATTAAATTTTAAATAATGGGGGCTTTTTTTAATAAAATTTGGGGTGTATTAGGGGTGGTTTTATCTGCCTCATCTATTTTTAGTTTATTGCAACGAGGTTTTGATATTCCTTTAGCATTTAGTTTGTTTGAACTAGTACATTATTATCGGAGTTTAGTAGCTCCTATTTTTGAATTTTTGTATAATCCTATATATTGGATGTTCCCTTCGTTAGAAATTCCTAATTGGGTGACCGATGCACAGATAGTATCTATTTTTATGACGAGTATTTACATAAAAGCAAAAAGCACTCTTCGCGTGAACGGAAAGCAAGTACATTTTAAGACGCTCTGGAGTAAAGTACATACTATTATAGTGGTAGGATTTACATTAATAGGTCTATTGTTTTTACCAATCGTTATTTTTGCGATGGTAATGCTACCAATTAGTTACATTAACCATATTCGATGGAACAGAGGAACCTTAAAATGGTATAGTGTTAAAAAAGTATTAGAGCGTATTACGGTGACTAGTGGTACAGATATGGCGTATGTAACTATTGCAGCAATTTATGGATATATTACAATATTTACAGTAGTAGTTTTCTTTATGTTTAATACTATGATAGGATAAACACAAAATTTTTACGCTAGTAATGGTGTTTTGCACCAACGCCCAGCAGGTAGTTAGCAGGATAGCTTGTTGGTGGAAAACACCACCAAGGGCAGAAAAAGACAGAAAAAAAATTATTTAAAAATGAAAAAAATAGCTTGTATATTATTGTGGATTGTATGTAGCCATACAGTCTTCTCACAAACAATAACTCAGATTGATTCTGTTTCGCAATCCATCTGTTTTTATTTAAACCACATGAATATTAAAAATGATACGTTGGCTATGAACAACTTATATAATAAAAAAGTTATTCCCTATCTGAACACCTTCGAGGCTTTAAAAATGAATAAAGTAGGGCAACAAGTTTATTATAGGCTTCAAAGAAACTGTGTGGCGTTCCGGGAGTTATTAGACAGAATAGACCTTCCAAAAGAATCCGTTTTAAGGCTGGCTTATAAACCAAAATCTGAAGTTTCGGATGTTGATTTGCAAAAGTTGAAAAACGCTAAGAAATTATACTACTTTGAAGTTTCGGGTGACACAACTCAAGTATTGATAAAAGATGGGAAGTGGTTAGAAACCTTTGCAAACGATACCTATTCAAACTTAGATATGAATTGGATTACCAATACTGAGTTTGAATTAGTATTTAATAGTAGCAACAACGAAACTAGATCTAACTTTAGTGTTCAAGGTGATACGTATATTTATCAAGTATTAATAAAGAAGGATGATTATTTTGTTTTAAGTGTAAATATACCTGGAAAGCCTATTTATGAAAAATTAAAAATATACCATAACTAAAAAATCATGATTAAAAAACTACTATTCGTCTTCACTGTACTAATTAGTGCCGCTGTTATTGCACAACACGATTTTAAACAAGTATCAGACTCATTACAAAGTCTCAATTCTGAAAAGATAGATAAAGCGGTTACGCAACTAGGTTTAAAACCTGGGGAGACGGTGAAGATATTTGCTATGTTTTCGGTAGATACCGATGGTAGTATCATTGACGTAAAAGCACGGTCTATCCATCCTGCTTTTGAAGAAGAAGCAATACGCGTTATACAAGAACTACCGGCTATGGAACCAGCATTAGTAGAGGGAGAAACTATCAAACAAAAATATTCATTACCCATTCTTTTTAAAATAGAAACCGAACAGGAACGAAAAAAAAGGAAAAAAAGGGAATATAGAAAAATGAAAAGAAAACAGCGTAAGAGTTAAAATACTTTTTACTGTAGTGTTAGCGTTTTGCACCAACGCCCAGCAGGTACATAGTAAAATAATTTGTTAAGGAAAAATACCAACAAATCTCAAAACATCCAGCATGAAACCCTTTAAAGACTATTTCTCAAAACAAGCTGGACACTACCAAAACTATCGGCCCAGTTATCCAGATGATATGTTTACTTGGCTGGCATCGCTTACTCCCAATCTTGAATTACGCCAGTGTTGGTGTTTTACACCAACGCCCAACAGATAGTTAGCAGGATGGCTTGTTGGTGGAAAACACCAACAAGGGCAGAAAGGGTATACAATTGAAATATGAATACGGATAACCGTAAATAAAAGTAAGATGAAATAGATTACTTTGCTATTTAGATATTGAAACTAACTAACCAAATTTACTACCGATGAAAAGATTATTATTACTAGTATTACTTATTGTATTTTTAGTGCCAAAACAAGCTAAAGCCCAAAATGAAGGTGAGGCCATAGCGGCCGTTGCTGGTGGATTATTAGCCATTGGAGCCGGAATAGCTGCCGTAGAGCAAATGAAAGAACGCGCCGAGCTAATGGCAACAGAATGGGTTTTGACCAACCACCCGGAACTTTCAAGCTTTAGACTAAAAACACTTGACTTTGATGGAAAAAAACTAAAAGATATGTCGAGCACTTCGGTAATATCTTTTACAATTCAAGAGTTCATTCCTAAAGATGACCCAGAAATAGATGGAAGAAAACAAGTGCTATTTGGTTTTACAAGTCATGGTTGGATAAGTGAGTACGGTATAGACTTTAACAAAGTGCAATGGCATTTGATTGATGCAGCAGAGTGGATGAATATGATGGTAGCGTATACCAAAGTAGCTTCAGGCGAAACCAATCAGTCGCATATAGAGGAGACACTCGAAAAGGGAAAAATAGTAAACAGAGGTGTTAAAGTACGGGGAGAGGATGATATCTCATTTTTTAGAATGGACGGGGATAGTTATGTGGTAACAGATTATTCGCCTATGATGAAGTTAATTTATAATGAAAGGTCTTTAGGTATTTATTTGAAAGAAACAATGGATTTGGTGCAGATAGGAAGGGGTGACATAATTAAAGTCCATGAGTTCTTTTATGAAGAGAGGTAAAATGCTTAATACTTGACGCCAGTGTTAGTGTTTTGCACTAACACCCAGCAAATAACTAGCACAGTAATTGTTGGTAGAAAATACCAACAAGGCAATACACGCCACGCAGTTACAATATATCTACATTTCTTCTTATATTGATAACGTAACGTGTTTGCGTAAACAATTGCTAATTTACGCCAGTGTTGGTGTTGTGCACCAACGCCCAACCGATAGTTAGCAGGATGGCTTGTTGGGGGAAAACACTAACAAGGGCAGAAATAGGGTCAAAACAATCAACCTATGAAACGTAGGCCATTACAAATAGAACACTGTCCGCAGTTTTATACAGCGACCATCTTACACTGGAAAAAGCTTTTAAAACCAGATAAGTATAAAATAGCTATTATTGAATCGTTGCAGTATTTGGTTAACGAAGAACGCGTAATTTTACACGGTTATGTTATTATGGATAACCACATCCATCTTATTTGGAAACCTACACCATTATATTCTTTAAAGCATACGCAGCTATGCTTTATGAAGTTTACTGCACAACGTATTAAAAGGGATTTGGAACGATACCATACCAACCTATTGCAACACTTTTTGGTGGCTAAAAAAGATAGAGCCTATCAATTTTGGCAACGAAACCCGCTTTGTGTAGATTTATATTCAGAACATATAATAAAACAAAAACTAAACTATATTCATAATAACCCTGTAAAAGCAGGGCTATGTGAGATAGATGACGATTATCGGTTCTCCTCTGCTAGGTTTTATAAAGAGAAAAGTGATGAGTTTAAGTTTTTAACTGATTATAGATAGTATTGACGAAAAGGTTGTTGGTGGAAAACACCAACAAGGGCAAAACCAATAAGGACAAAGTAAAAAACACTTAGAATGAAATCTTTTAAAGACTATTTCTCAAAACAAGCTGGGCACTACCAAAACTATCGGCCCAGTTATCCAGATGATATGTTCACTTGGCTAGCTTCACTTACCCCCAACCACGAATTGGCGTGGGACTGTGGTACGGGCAATGGACAGGCGGCAGTCGGGTTGACGCCTTATTATAAAAAAATATATGCTACGGACCCCAGTGAAGAGCAAGTAAAGCATGCCGTAACTCACCAACAGATTACGTATCGGGTAGAAAAGGCAGAGGAGACAGCATTAGCAGCTGTTTCGGTTGATATTATAACCGTGTCACAAGCATTGCATTGGTTTGATTTTGATAGCTTTTATACTGAAGTTAATCGAGTACTAAAACCAGATGGGGTGTTGGCAGCTTGGACCTACGGCATACCCAAAATCTCTGAAAAAGTAAATAAGGTAATTGCGTATTTTCACGACACTGTATTAGACGGCTACTGGAAACCGGGTAACCAATTGGTAGCTGAAAAGTACCAGACGATACCGTTTCCGTTTGAGGAGATAAAGACACCTGCCTTCAGCATACAAAAAGAACTGACCTTAGAAGATCTTATCGGACTTCTCAACAGTTGGTCTGCAGTGCAACGGTATCAAAACAAAAATGGTCAAAACCCGATTGATAAAATAAAAGCTGATGTAACAACCGCTTGGCAAGAAGGAGATAATACAAAGGCTTCTGAATGGGAAATCACTATGCGGGTAGGGAGGTAGGTGAGAAAGACAAAAATAGCTTGTTAGTGGAAAATATTAACACGGGTAGAAAAATAAAAGACATGAATAAAAAACGGACTTTACTATTTATAGTTTTTATAATAACAACAATAGTATCGTGCTCATCTGAAGATGATAAAATATCTTGCTCTGAATTAAACATTTTTGATCCAAGTGATAACCCTTGTGAAGTTTATGCTGAAGATTATAATTGTAGCTGTAATTAAACGAGTTTAAGTTTTTGTTGATAGCAAAATCAAAATAGCTTATTGGTGAAAATACCAACAAGGCAATACATGCCACGCAGTTACAATATATCTACATTTCTTCTTATATTGATAACGTAACGTGTTTGCGTAAACAATTGCTTATTAGAAATTATTAAACCTCATTAAAAATGAACAAATCACTACTATTTTTTTTAGTATGTTTAGTTATCAGTACGATGGCTTACAGTCAAGACTGCCCAGAACCAACAGAAGAAAAGTATATAAATGTATTGGGTTTTTCTTTCACCGATGAATATGTGGAATGCCCCGTAATTATAGAGGCTGAATACTTAAAAGTGGGGTATTTAAAAAAGTATAAAAAGCCACGTAAATTCAAGAAGAAGTTTTACTTTCAATGTCTACCTATAGGGGGTAAACTTAAACCTGCTCCTATTACTAACGAAATGAGTGGTGACATATTTGTTATTGACAAAGAAATGGCCAATGTGATAATTGATTTGGAAAAAGGAGATAAAATTAAAGTGACTGGAACAAAATTTATACACACCTATTTCGGAAAGGAGTTATCTACTTTCTTTAATGTACAACAGGTGGAGAAAGTGGAGTAATGGTATCTATAATTAAACCAGTAAGCATTATAATTAGCTTAGGCAAGTCTACTAAAACATCAATAAGTGTCAACTAAAAAAACAATTGAATGGGATTATTCAACAAATTACTAGGAAACGCCAGTGCGGTTCCTCCTGAAAAGCTAAAAGAAAAATACGGACGTTTACTAATTTCTAATGAACAAATTGAGCTTGGCTTTAAACTATTTAGAGATACGTTTATGTTTACCGATAAACGCTTAATATTAATAGATGTTCAAGGCCTTACGGGGAGTAAAATTGAGTATAAATCGATGCCTTATAAAAGTATTTCAAGGTTTTCCTTAGAAACTTCTGGCACGTTTGATCTGGATGCAGAATTAAAAATATGGATATCCAGCGAAAACACGCCTTCGGTGAGTAAAAAGTTCAATAAAAAGATTGATGTGTACGAGGTGCAACAATACTTAGCAGAAAAGGTGATGTAATAGTAGTCGGTATTATAATTTTCCACGAAAGCTTAAAATTCAATCACATCACTCTCTGCGGGTAATGCGTTATTAAAGTCTTGAGCTGTAGTAGGAGTGAAAGGTGTTAACGGCGGTTCATCTAAGTACCCCGGAGGTAGTTGTCCTAGCTTTTTAAACTGTGGAAAAGCGTACGGAAGGCTTTCAAAATAGAGTCCGTCTTCATATTTCTGTATTTGTTTACTCTCTGGATTGGTGAGTACATGCATATGTAAATGTGGCGCGGATGAGTTACCTGAGTTTCCCAAACGGCCTAATTCTTGTCCAGTAGTGACAACTTCGCCTGCTTGCACAGTTACTGAATTGGGTATAAGATGGCAATAGGTGCTAATGGTACCATCAAAGTGCTCTATATACACAACATTTCCGGTTACATTTTCAATAGAAATATCATAGTCGTATTCGCCGGGCGTTTGATGATCAGGGATAGTGTTTTTAGTAAATAAAACAGTGCCACTTGCTACAGCGGCTACTGGTTGATTATAGCAATACCAATCTTCGAGTGAAGTTCCATCGTTTTTGTAAGGAAGTCCATTTTCAATTTGGGCATAATCAATAGCATATCGCTGTGGATTGTTTCCTATTAAATAGCCATCTTGTTCGGGATCATAAATAGGTTCAGGGTAAGGAAATATCGCTCTTGTGTGGTACGAAGTGTTGCCAGGAGCACCTTCTGCCAACCACACACCTTGAGGGACGGGGAAGGCTATGTTTTTGGCTTCGGGATACTGTTTGCTAATAGGTAAGGTGAAGTTTTCTACCAGGTTAGTACCATCAGTATTCGTATAGTAAAATTGATGGGTTAGTTGTTCTTTTTCCCAACCCGTTTCAGGATACGCTAACCAAATACTTGCCAAATGCAGATTGTCTTTGGTTATAAAATCGGAATAGGTTTGTATCAATTCACTATTGTAATAAACTTCTAGTTTGTCTAAAGCAGGAGCCTTTATATGTAACTCGTATACCAACCAACTACCTTCGGTATTATCCACTTTCACGGGGCTTGTGGGTAAAGCAACATAAAATACTTGTTGATTATTTGTTGTCGTGTCGTCTGCTTTACACGAATAGGTAAATATAAATAGGCTTATAAGGATTATTTTAAGGTATTGTAAACGCATAGAACCTGTTTAATAGATGGGTGTACCAGTTAGTATTAAGAGTAAATATAGAAAATAATTACAACTTGATACGGTAGCGATACTTTGGAAACAAAGTGTTTTAGGTATATTTGATGAAGAACGTTATTATGTAACAATAAACGAATGACCTATAAAACCTTTGAAACTGAACGGTTGCTGTTACGCCCCACCGATCCACAAGATGCCGATTTAATCTTCAGGCTATTGAATACTCCAAAATGGTTGGCTTATATAGGTGATAGAAATGTAACGTCTATCGAAGAAGCGAAAGCATATATTACAAATAAAATGACACCACAATTAGAACGTCTTGGCTACGGGAACTATACCGTAATTAGAAAAGAAGATGGTAGCAAGTTAGGGTCCTGTGGTATCTATGATAGAGAAGGAGTAGAAGGAGTGGACATTGGTTTTGCCTTTCTTCCCGAGTTTGAAAGAAAAGGATATGGCCTTGAAGCAGCCACTAAAATAAAGGAAACTGCCTTTTCTGAATTTGGCATCAATCACATGCAGGCGTATACTTCAAAAAAGAATAGTAGCTCCCAAAGGCTTTTAGAAAAATTAGGTCTACAACAAACCGGAACTACATTTCTACCTAATGATAACGAGGAACTTTTTGTATATAGTATTTCTAATACAAAATCGTAGGAGGTTATAACCCATAAAATCCTAAATCTTACTTAAAATAAACTATATATGTAACTAGTTACGTATATAGTTTGTATATTTGCGTAACTGGTAACGTACTTTTAAATATGGAAGAAGATTTTTTAATAGAAATGGGCTATCCTGGCTTAACTGCAAGGTTAAAAAGGTTAAGTGATTTGTTTGTTTATCAAACCAAAGAGTTTTATAAAGAGCATAATTTGGATATAGAACCCAATTGGCATATGATATTTTTAATTCTGAAAAAACATAATCAATTAACAGTAATGGAAATTTCAGAATTGCTACATCTATCACATCCGGCTATTGTAAAATTGATTAATAAAATGAAGAAAAAGGGATATATAGATTCAGTTAAAGACAAAAATGATTATCGAAAATATCAATTAACATTATCAAAAAAAGCCAAGGAAAGATTACCTGTTCTAGAAGCGTATTGGTCAGCCGGAGAGCAAGCTCTGGAAGAGTTATTAGAAGGAAACCGCAAATTATTGGAACAACTTAGTATTGTAGAAAAGAATATTGAAGATTCAGATTTTAAAACTAGAATGGAACAATTACTAAATAAATAAATGTTAAATGTCTTATTATGCAAACACTTATAGATATAATGGGATGGGTAGGGTCTTTTTTTATACTCCTATCATACGGACTCACCTTATCAAAAAAAAGAGATTTTAGTGTACCAAGCCGCTATCTGAATATGGTAGGAGGGATGCTTATTGCAATTAATTGTTTATACTATAATGCAATACCTCCCTTTGTCACCAATTTAATATGGAGTATTATAGCTATACTTTCTATTTATAGAGCGCGAAAACATTTTATAAATACAGGTAAGCAATAAGGAACTTAGCGATACGGTAGTACCATAGATCTTTTCTTTAAAACTAGGTAGAAACATTACTTTTCACTTTTGTAGAAACAATGATAAAGAGAAGCTATTTGTCTATTCTATTTCTTCGGAAAGCTTTTAAAATAACTAAAACAAGTATATTTGATGCTTCATTAGCACTTCTAACAAATTGTCGAAAAGTAGAGTAGTCCGAGTTTCTAAAAAAGCAGGTAAAATGTTACTTGTCTTACTAGTAATCCTAATAGCAACAACCCTTTTATATATGCGAAAAAGTATATTTGGCAAATCACCTTCTGGTGAACGCCTAGAACAAATAAAACAATCGCCTAACTATACCGATGGGGCTTTTCAAAATCTAAGTGAAACGCCTCAGTTAGCGGAAGGCTATACAATGGGAGGCGTGCTATATGATTATTTATTTACAAAAAAACCACGTTTAAAACCCAAAGGAAATATACCTTCTGTACAAACTGATATAAAAGCAATTTCACCAAATGAAGAGGTATTACTATGGTTTGGACATTCGTCTTATTATGTGCAATTGGAGGGCTTGCGAATATTGGTAGACCCTGTCTTTAGTGGTAACGCTTCACCTATTCCAGGAACCACGAAGTCGTTTAAAGGCACCGAGTTGTATACTGAAGCCGATTTTCCAGAAATCGATTACTTGTTTATATCTCATGACCATTACGATCATTTGGATTATAAAACCATGAAAGCACTACAATCTAAAGTAAAACACGTAGTTTGTGGTTTGGGCGTAGGGGCTCATTTAGAATCTTGGGGATATACAAAAGAACAACTATTGGAAAACGATTGGCATGATAGGGTGTCCATGGGAGCATCAGTTACTGCCCATGTACTTCCAACACGGCACTTTTCGGGAAGGACCTTTTCACGAAACTATACGTTGTGGTGTTCGTATTTACTAGAAACACCTACCATGAAAATTTATATAGGAGGCGATAGTGGGTATGATACACATTTTAAAATGATAGGCGATAAGTTTGGACCAATAGACCTTGCTATTTTAGAAAACGGACAATATAATAAAGCGTGGCGCTATATCCATTTATTACCAGAAGAGCTACCGGTAGCAGCTCAAGATTTACAAGCAAAACGCCTTTTTCCAGTACATTCGGGTAAGTTTGTTTTAGGAAATCATCCTTGGGATGAACCTCTCAAGAAAATAAGTGAAAATATAAAAGCTACTAATATAGGTCTGGTAACTCCCAAAATAGGTGAAGTGGTTCGATTAAACGATACTACTCAAACCTTTAAAGCTTGGTGGGCTGATGTAGAGTAAGTTCTTACAGTTTTTTATACTAATAAAAATCAGTACCTTGAGTAGGTAACCAATACTAAAATAGATTTTTGTAATGCGCACCTTCTTAATCCTTTCAACCCTATTTTTAATAACAATAACCAAACTTAGTGCTTGTACATGTGCAGAAGAAAACAATTCGTTTCGAAAAAAAGTAAAAACCGAGTTTCTAAGTTCAGATGTGATTTTTACAGGCACCGTTCTTTCACGAAAGGAAGTTTCTAATACCTCACGTAAAGTATTTGGAAGTCCTGTTATGTTTACTTTTAAAATTTCAGAAATGATAAAAGGAAAACTGCAACATGCTCAAATTGAAATCCTAACCAATAGCGATGGAGCTAGTTGTGGGTATGATTTTGAAGTAGAAAAAACCTATTTAGTATATTCACGACAGTCTGATTACTACACTCATGTAACAAAATCAAAATCTGATTTAACAACAGGATTGTGTACTAGAAATCAAAAACTGAAAGACACTCGTAAAAAAGAACTTAGAATTCTCTCTAATATGGCACGAAGCGGTAAATAAAAAATGGCATAATTATAGTGGAATAACAATTACAACGTCTAACTATAAAAGCTATTTAAATGAGAAATGTACTGCTACTTTTTATATTGTTTACAAATACAATACTAACTGCCCAAACATCACAATTTACAGGAGAATATGGAAAACGTACTGAAACCAAAGAAGGTACTGTCATAGAATATACCCTTTCCTTAAAACCAGATGGAAATTTTACTTTTCACTTTTATAGAAACATTGACCCGACACAGCCCAAGGAAAATTTCTACGGAAAAGGAACGTGGGAAGCAGATAAAAAGAGCGTTCTTTTTTACACCAATAAAGAGAATGATATAGACGAAAAATATACCTTAGACTTTACCAATACTAAAGCAAGGTTTATAAAGAAAACACCAAGAGGTGAAACAGCGGCCAATAAAAAAACGTATTTTTTGTTTTATGATTCTAAAATCTCTTGGATTAAAGGGTTAAAGCTTCATAAAAAATGATAATAAAAAAGCCTTCCGTAATAAAAGGACTTTTATACTTTAGATTGTTAGTATTATGGAAAGAACAATCCTTTCCTATATAGAGAAATTGCCTGTAGGATATTCCGTAGTATGGTATCGTAAAAAAAAGTACGGCGTCTCTAGAACTGATTATAATGATGGGAAGAGCATAAAAGTGTATGCAGAAGAATTAGGAGGAACCGATTTTATAAGCCTAAATTAGTATATAACTTCCAAAACTGAAATAGTAAAGCCTTGTGAAATGCCTGAAAAGAAAGTGATTGACTTTTTAAATAACTACGAGCTTATTAAACCCAATAAATAAGAAACCTATGAACGTAGAAAAAATAGCATTAGGCGGTGGATGTCATTGGTGTACCGAAGCAGTTTTTCAATCGTTGGTTGGTGTAGATCGGGTAGAGCAAGGATACGTTGCTTCAACAGGCAATAATACTAATTTTTCTGAAGCGGTAATTGTTCACTTTAATACGGAAGAAATCAGTCTGAAAACACTTATTGAAATTCATCTGCACACTCATAAAAGTACTTCAAATCATAGCTTTCGAGAAAGGTATCGATCGGCTGTGTATTATTTCAATGAAAAGCAAGAGCAATTGGCTCAGGAGTATATTAAAAGTCTGCAACGGGATTTTGATGAAATGATTATCTCTGAAGTGCTTCCTTTTTCAGCTTTTAAACCCTCAAGAGAATCTCTGCATAATTATTACAAAACAAACCCTGAACGACCTTTCTGCAAACGTTTTATAGATCCAAAAATAAAACTTCTCTTACATCGCTTTTCAAAACATACGAGAAGTATGGAGCATCCGGTATGAAAAGAGTAGTGGGAAAATTATTTTGGTTTTAGTACAGTACAACCAATTAAGTATTACTTTTGTTAATAATGGTGCACTATAAATTACTTGTATTCAATACGGTTACTAACCGGATGTCTTTTTCGAAAGCGGCAGAAGAGTTACATATTACACAACCCGCAGTAACCCGCCATATTAAACAATTTGAAGATCATTTTAAACAAAAGCTTTTTGAGCGTAAAGGCAACAGTATAAGCCTTACTCAATCTGGTGCTGTTTTATTTGAACACACCAAAAAAATATTGGAACAACATAAAGCTTTAGAGTTTGATATGAACGCTTTGATAGATCGTACCCAAGGAGTACTTTCAATTGCAGCTAGTACAACTATGGCGCAGTATATTCTTCCGGAAGCATTGTCAAGGTTCCATCAGAAATTTCCGAAAGTACAACTGACTCTTATCAATGCTAACACGCAAGATGTGGAAAAGAAAGTACTGGATGCTACAGTCGAATTGGGTTTTATAGAAGGACATTCTAAAAATCGGGAGATTTCTTATCATCCCTTTATGAAAGATGAAATTGTTTTAGTGGCAGCTAAAGGTCATGCACTTTACAACAAAGGAGCTATAGCGATAAAAGACCTTTATAACTTTCCATTAGTGCTAAGAGAGGAGGGCTCAGGAAGTCTGGAAATTATAAAACAAGCGTTAAAAGAAACGGAAGCTCCGGTAGAAAAATTAAATGTTGTAATCCGTTTAGGAAGTTCAGAAAGTATGAAAACATACATTCAAGACCAAAGAAGTGTTGCTTTTTTGAGTGTGAACACTATTTTAAAGGAGCTAAAAGCAACAGATTTAGGGATCATTGATATTGAAGAGCTTTCAATAAATAGATATTTCAGCTATATTTTTAAGCAAGGGCACCAATCTCCTTTAGCTACGTTGTTTTTAAATTTTTTAAAACACCATTATAACATACTGTTATAACAGATGCTTTTTTATCATTTGATTGGCATGGTAAAGCAATCTACTTTTGTTTCATATAAATACAATATAGTAGTATGAAACCTAAAGAGAACATACAAAATAATCATAGGTCATTAATAGCAAAAGTACTTTTTATAGCACTGTGTATGTTATGCCTTACCCCACTTATAACACCACCAATAGCTCTGTTAATGGGTGTTGCCTTGGCTCAAATTACAGGAAATCCTTTTGAAAAAATTAGTGGGAGTGCTGTAAGTTGGTTGCTTAAGTTCGCAGTTATAGGGTTGGGCTTTGGGATGAGTGTTTCTAGTGCGCTTCAAGCTGGTAAAGATGGTTTTATACTAACGGTAAGTTCTATTATTGCAACACTAACCCTAGGAATCTTACTAGGAAAGCTTTTTAAAATAGATAAAAAGATAACACAACTAATATCTTCGGGAACAGCTATTTGCGGCGGAAGCGCTATTGCCGCTATTGCTCCAGTTATAAAGGCTAATGCCAAACAAATTTCCGTTTCAATAGGTATTGTGTTTTTACTAAATGCCTTGGCATTATTTATATTTCCAGTGGTCGGTCACTTTTTTGAATTAACGCAACATCAATTTGGAGTTTGGAGTGCGATTGCTATTCATGATACCAGCTCAGTGGTTGGTGCAGCAAATGAATATGGAATCGAAGCATTACAAACTGCGACAACAGTAAAATTGGCTAGAGCCTTATGGATTTTACCTATATCGGTGCTTTTTGCCGTTTATAAATCTGGGAGTGTTAAGAAAGTTAAAATACCTTATTTTATAGGACTGTTCATTCTTGCTATTATCGTGAACACTTATGTGCCTGGTGTAGAACAGGTAGGGCCCTTTATAGTTACTTTGGCAAAAATAGCATTAACGGTAACGTTGTTTTTAATAGGAACAAATCTCAATTATTCATCTTTAAAAAAAGTAGGAGTTAAGCCTTTGGTTTTGGCAATATTAATTTGGGTGTTTATCTCGGTTGCCTCTTTGGCTATAATAGTGCAAACTGTTGTATAAATAGGAGGGAAGTTAACTTTAAAACACCTCAAACACATATCCTAATAACCAATATAGGATAATAAAAACCACGATGGTACCAATGCAGCCACATGTGCCACCGCCAATTTTTTTTGCACCCCAAGCTGCTGCTATAATGCGTACTAATTTTTTCATAAGTATTGTTTTATATAAAGATATGTATTTTTTGATTGGGTAAAACCTACCAATAAAAAATCCCGCGTTGAGCGGGATTAATTTTATACTATAAAAGCAGATTTAGTTTTTAATGTCTTCTACTTTTTCTTTTGTTGTATTTTTAAGCTGATCGTATTTTTCACTAATAGAAGATTCAACATTACGTGCTGTATCTTTAATATTATCACCAGCTTCGCTTACTTTAGATTTTAATTTTTGTCTTTGTTCTGGCGACATTCTTTTATATTGCCACCAAGCAAGCGCACCAGCTCCTATGCCTACCAATGCTGCTGCGATTCCTTTCTTTTGTCCGTTGTTCATAGTCTTTGTGTTTTTTATTGTTTTTTATTGAATATCTTAAAGATAGAGCAATTTTAATACCTGCAATAACTTGATGATCACTTTAATATTTATTTATGTCTAAGTGTTAAAGAAAATGGTAAGTATTAACACTAAGCAGATGAGAATATAAATTTACTATTTGTTAAAAATCAATACTATTTTCAATAGTATTTTAAAATGTTAGATATTTCATTATATTTCACTATATTTAGATTGCTTTCTTGTAAAATTTATTTTTTAATGAATTAACAGTATAACTCCCCTTAATACTAAGATTCTCTATGACCAGAGCTTATTTAAATTTTCTAGACACCCTTTCCGATATGGTATGCATTGTCGACGATAAAGGGAAAATACAATGGCTAAATGCGGTAGCTGTAAAAAGTCTTATCTCTGACAAAAGTTCTCTGGTAAACACCACTTTTAGCGCTCTTTTAAAAGACGATGCTATAAAGCGCTTTAATAAGGTATTAGAAGAAAAAAACAGTAGTACTCCTCAAACATTTATAGCTAAACATGAGCTTCCAGATAATAGTCATATAGAGCTAAATTGGATCTTTGTATACGATACAGACCAAAACGTTATGTATGGTACTACGAATAATCCATTGGATAGTGAAGTGAAAGTACAGACCTATTATTTAGATCAACTAGAACGAAGGATAATGGAACAAGCGGTTGATCCTTCCGCTGCTCTTAATTCGATATTGAATAATTATATTAAAGGATTAGAAGATATTTTTCCCGCATTAAAAGCCTCTATATTAAAAATAGAAAAAAATAAGATATGGCACGTGGCATCTTCTTCGCTTCCTAAAAAGTTTACTACGGCTATTGATGGAGAGGCAATAGGACCTAATACCGGTTCATGTGGCACAGCTGCTTATACAAAAAAAAGGATACTCGTATCAGATATTAGTACAGACCCTTTATGGGAGGAATATAAGGCCTTAGCACTACCGTTAGGATTAAAAGCGTGTTGGTCGCAACCTATTTTTAATGCTCATAAAGAAGTAGTAGCAACTTTTGCAAATTATTACGGAAATGTAAGAGTCCCTTCAGAAAAAGAATTAAAGGTTTTTGAGAGGTCGGCCTCTCTAGTAGGAATTATTATAGAACATTTTCAAAAAAAGTCCGATCTAGAATCTAACAGTGAGTTATATAGTTATGTTAATTTGGCTACAAATGACGCTATATACGACTGGGATTTATTGGAAAATCATATTAAATGGGGAGAGAGTTTCTCACGGTTATTTGGACATACGATAACAAAAGAAAAGTACCCATTATCAAAATGGGAATCGTTAGTGCATAAAAAAGATCTAAAAGGAAACCTACTTTCATTACGAGCTTGTTTGAGTAATCCCTCTAGAAATAGATGGAAGGCGCGATACCGCTTTAAAAAAGCAGACGGCACATATGCTCAAGTAGAAGAGAAGGGATATATAGTAAGAAACGAAAAAGGAAAACCAATTCGAATGATTGGAGTTCTAAGTGATATCTATGAAATTTGGTTAGCTGAACAGAAGAAAGAAGTTTTAAAAATATTCTCTCATATTTTTAATAAATCAATACCACTTAAAAAAATCTTAGAAGAATTCACTCATATACCTATCACCCAAACATTATTCTCAATATCTGAAATATGGATAACCAATAAGAATAAAAATGAAATTAATTGTATCGCATCAAAAAAGGAAACCGAAGCAAATAAATTTTATTCAATAGCCGAAAAAACATCAAAATTACCATTCGGAAAAGGACTTCCTGGTGTGGTGGCAGAAACACAAACCCCAATTTTTTGGAATAGCTTAAAAGGGGATGCTAATTTTACTAGGGAAGAAGCTGCCAAACAGGCCGGTTTCAAAAATATTGTGGCATTACCTATTTTTAATACTACCGGTACAATAGGAGTATGGTTGTTGGGAACAAAGAATAAAAAAGTTGACGAAATAACCATACAGCGACTATGGGAAGAGGTTAATCCCTTTTTGTGTGGCGAAATTATTCGTAAACAAGTGGAAGACGAATTAACAAGATTAGTAGAGTTGGCACCAGATATAATTTGTATGTTGGATAGCAAAGGAAATTTTAAACGTATAAATGCGACAGGTTGTACTTTACTAGAATATCCGGAAGAAGAGATAATTAATCATAACTTCAAAAGGTTTATTCACCCAAAAGATCATGAAAAATTTAAAAACCATATTGATCAATTGATTAATAAAAACAAAACCCTACAACTACAAAGTAGGTTTACAACCAAATCTAATCAAACGATATATTTAGATTGGACCTTTGCAGTTACAGCGGATAAAGAATTTATATATGCGGTTGCAAAAAACACGACAGAACAAAAAAGATTACAAAAACTGCTAGATAATGCAACCAAAATGGCCAAAATAGGTAGCTGGGAATTAAATGTCAACACAAAAGCTATTTATTGGTCCGCTATGACGCAAAGAATTCATGAAGCCCCTCTAGGATATAGTCCTAAACTAGAAGAGGGGATAAATTTTTATAAAAAAGACTATCAAAGCCTCATCAAGGAAGCGGTAAATAATGCAATTGATAATAATAAAGGTTGGGATCATGAATTGCAAATTATAACCATGAAAGGTAATCAACGATGGGTGCGAACAATGGGAAAAGCGGAGTTTAAAGATGGAAAATGCATAAAACTATATGGTAGTTTTCAAGATATTCACACTCGGAAAGTAGCTGAACTCAATGCTACTAAAACCCTCTCAGAGAAAAATGAAATATTAGAACGTATTGGCGATGCTTTTTTTGCAGTTGATAAAAATTGGATAGTAACCTATGCAAACCATTTGGCTGAAAAACTTATACAAAAAAAGAAATCAAATATTTTAGGTAATAAACTTTGGGATGTTTTTGGTTCAGACATTAAACATCCTACATACAAGCATTATCATACTGCTATGCGAACGGGAGAAACCATTCATTTTGAAGATTATTACACACCGGTAAACAAATGGTTTGAAGTTACTATTTATCCCTCTAGTACAGGTTTGTCAGTATATTGTCTAGATATTAGTGAACGAAAATTAGCTGCAGAAGAAATAAGGCAAAGTAACGAACGCTTTGAAAAGGCTGCCAAAGCTACAAATGATGCCATTTGGGATTGGAATATAACAAAAGACATACAATACAGAGGCGAAGGATTTAAAACGCTTTTTGGGCATGATATTACAACAATAGACCCTAGAGAATTTTCGTGGAGTGAACACCTTCATCCAGAAGATAGAGAAGACGCAGAACAGAGTTTAGAAAAGGCATTACTTGATAAAGAAATTATTAATTGGTCGCATGAGTATAGATATAGGAAATCTAATAATGAATATGCCTTTGTAATTGATAGAGGGGTAATAATTAGAGATGAAAATGGAAAAGCCCTAAGAATGGTAGGAGCCATGACAGATATTACCGAAAAGTTGGCGTATATTAAAGCTATTGAAAACCAAAATAAACTTCTAAAACAAATAGCGTGGGAACAGTCACACCTGTTTAGAGCCCCTTTGTCACGATTGATGGGGATTATTGATCTAATAGATAATGGAGAGCTGCAAGTTTCAGAAAAAGAAGATTTATTAATAGATGTTATTGAATCTGCAAATGAAATGGATACGATTGTAAAAGATATTTCAGAAAAGACAAGTAGCAGTTAAATTATTAAAATAGTACATATAATATCCAGTAAAGAGCATTAGAAATGGAGACAAAAGTTCTCATAATTGATGATGACAAGATAATCTGCAAAGTTACGAAACGGATGTTTCAAGTTAGTGGGCTATCTCAAGACCCACTTATATTCAATTCTGGAGAAAATGCCATTCACTTTCTAAAAAAAGACAAGTTTAAAGAAGATAATTTTATAATTTTCCTCGACATAAATATGCCGCTTATAAATGGATGGGATTTTATAGATATACTAGCGCGAGAAAACCTTCTAAACAATAAGGACGTTTATCTAATAACCTCATCAATAGATCCTAGTGATCACAATCGTGCTAATAAAAATATTCATATTAAAGATATACTAATTAAACCCATAACGTTGGCTAAAACAAAAGAACTTGTAGTACGAATAAATAACTCGCACAATTAATTTAACATTTCTAATCCTTATGCTAATGTTTTTTAAATTACTTTAGCCGCATTAAAATTTCGCATTCCGCAATTAGTTAATTAATTACTCTTCATTACTTACTATACGCAAAAGAATTTTTAATAAATTTAAAAACACAGCATTTAATTAATTGTGTTTTTCACTACCAATTAATTCATTAGAAAACCAGCTTACTAACGAATTACTTTTTAACTTTCAGTGCAGTAGGGTAGTACCGCATGAATAACAATAATATTGAATATCATGAAATCATTAAAACAATTTGTAAAAAACATATTTCAAACTAAAAAAGAACAGCCTACAACTATAGAGCAAGGGAACGTTAAGTTTTTTAACAACACGAAGGGCTTTGGGTTTATTACCACAGCTAGCTCAAATGCAGATATATTTGTTCATAAAAGTGGACTAGTAGATCGAGTAAAAAAAGAAGACAAAGTGATGTTTGAAACTGAAAACAGCGCTAAAGGCTTACAGGCTATTAATGTTCGGTTGGCATAAACAACTTCAATTAACTAACTATAAAACCACCTATTTGGGTGGTTTTTTTATGATTAATAAAAACCCCCTAATAGATTGTGGTCTATAAGAATAATTACTAAAAATAGATATATGTCTATACTATCTACTATCTTTGTATAAGTTTTTAGAGAGAAATAAGGTGCTACACCTTTCAATTGTTCTCAACCAATCTTAAAAAACCTACTCTTTATTAACAATTTTATTGGTTGAAGATACTCTTTAATTAAACTACATAATAACCTATTAAACAAACGAATGGCGAAGTCACAACAAACGTACGAGAAGAAAGAAAAAGAAAAGAAGAGATTAAAAAAGCGAGAAGAAAAACGTAAGAAAAAAGAAGCTCGTAAAGCAGAAGCAAAAGAAAAAGGTCCAGGCATTGAATTTGCTTATGTTGACCATAATGGTAACTTGACCGACACACCTCCAGATCCTTCTCAAAAGGTAGAGGTAGAGGCAGATGAAATTGTTGTGGGAGTTCCTAAACAAACAGAAGCAGATAAAGAAGCTTTCGATCCCGTGCGAAGCGGTAAAGTTTCCTTTTTTGACCATAGTAAGGGATTTGGATTTATTATTGATTCAGAAAATCAAGAAAAGTACTTTACACACGTAAGTGGATTAATTGATGAGATTGATGAAAATGATAACGTATCTTTTGAATTAGAAAAAGGACAACGCGGAATGAACGCGGTACGAGTTAAGAAAAAGTAAGACTACTTTCTTACTAAAATACTTATAGGTTTATTAACTATAATACACCTAACTTTTGACTTATTTTGTAGAAAAGTATTTTTACTACTATGAAAGAAGAAAAAAGTAACAACACTCCATATTCCATATTAGAATTAGCAACAATCGGGGTAGGTTTTAAGCCTACCGATGTGTTTAAAAACAGCCTTTCCTTAGCTCAGAAAGCCGAAACGTTTGGTTATAAACGATTTTGGCTAGCAGAGCACCACAATATGAAGAGTATAGCTAGTTCGGCTACCTCAGTACTTATTGGGCATATTGCAGGTGGCACAGAAACCATCCGTGTAGGTTCTGGCGGAATTATGTTACCCAATCATTCGTCTTTATTAATTTCTGAACAATTTGGTACCTTAGGCGCTTTATATCCAGATCGTATCGATTTAGGACTAGGAAGAGCACCAGGAACCGATCAAGTTACTGCACAAGCTATTCGGCCAGATAGAATGCAAGCCGTTTATAAGTTTCCTGAAGAGCTTCGGAATATTCAACAGTATTTTTCAACAGACAACCAGAATGCAAAAGTAAGAGCGCCCATAGCCGAAGGCGTAACGATGCCTATGTATATTTTAGGTTCTAGTACTGATAGCGCCTATTTAGCCGCAAAAGAGGGCTTACCGTATGTATTTGCTAGTCATTTTGCACCTACACATTTATTTGAAGCGTTAAATATTTATTACAATAACTTTCAGCCATCTCAATATCTTGAAAAACCCTATACCATTGGGTGTGCAAATGTAATTGCAGCCGATACAGATGCTGAAGCCGAAAAAATTTCAACTTCATTAATTAGAATGATGGTTGGTGTGATGACGGGGCAAATAGATTACGTACAACCACCTACAGAAATGACTTCAGATTTAAAACAAATTCTTCAAAATCCAGCGTTTCAAAAAATGCTGAAGTATGCTTTTATCGGAAGTAAAGAAACAGTAAAACAACAAACTAAAAAGTTTTTAAAAGAAACCGGTGTTGATGAAATTATGGTAGCCTCTCATATTTACGATCCGGAAGCACGTATTAAGTCGTTTGAAATCTTTTCAGAAGTGATGAAAGAGATATAATATTTTTCTCATTTGGTAAACTTTTTAGTAATAGTAGTAAGTTTAAAAATGTCTGTAGCTGTCTGTTCGAGCGCAGTCGAGAACTACAACTTATAGACTATTAAAAAGGTCTCGACTGCTCTCGACTGGACAAGCATATTATTTATCATTATTAAACTTCTTCATTTTTATTACTTCAAATAAAAAAACTTCAATAAAAGTGTGATTTTTTCACCAACTTGAACTCTAATAGGGTAAAGAAGGTTTTTAATGCACACAGAACAAGCGTTTACAAACATCATTAAAGAGAACGAAGGGATCATTTATAAGGTCACTCGGTTGTATACCAACAATAAAGATGACCAAAAGGATTTATATCAAGAAGTGGTGTACAACCTATGGAAAGGCTTTAAAACGTTTCGAGGGGATGCTAAAGTAAGCACTTGGATGTACCGTATCGCACTAAATACAGCTGTATTTTATTCAAAAAGGAAAAAGAAAAGAGGATATAAGGTCCCGCTTGATGGCGTCATATTGGTTCAAGAAACGTACGACCCAGTTTTGGAACAACGCTTAAAGATTTTGTACGCAAGTATCAAGCATTTAAAAGATATAGATAAAGGAATTATTTTCCTCTTTCTCGAAGGGCGAAAATATGATGAAATAGCTGGTATCACGGGTTTAACCATAAGTAATGTAGGAACTCGAATGGCTCGTATAAAAGACAGATTAAAAAAAGAAATAATAAAAAAGTAACACCATGGAATTAGAAGAAATGCAAACCGTCTGGTCCCAAATGAGTGATCAATTAGAACAACAACAAAAATTAACCGATAAAATAATTATAGATATGACACAGCAAAAATTTAAAAATAGATTTAGTACACTTTCAACTTATGAAATCATTGGAGCGATTATTTGCTTTGTTGCAGCAGTGGTTATAGTGTTGAATTTAGATAAAATGAACACTTGGTATCTAATGATGGCTAGTATTTTGTCGATTTTATCATTAGTGGTAATGCCTATTTTGAGTTTACGTTCCTTGTTTGGAATGAAAAACCTGAATCTTACTACAGACAGTTATAAAGACACGCTTGTGAAATTTATTAAAAAGAAAAAGCAAATGCTTTTGGTTCAGCAATTAGGAGCGGTTTACAGTGTAATACTTATGTGGCTGGTAGTTCCTGTTTTTATGATGGCATTCAATAACAAAGATTTCTTTCAGACTGAAAAATCTACTGGACTCTTAATTTTCTATGCAGCAATAACCATAGGAATAATCATTTTTGCTCGATGGGGATACGGTTGCTACAAAAATATTACCGCTAGGGCAGAAGCAGATTTACAGGAGTTGGAAAGTACACAAGTGTAACTCTCTTTGTAGAAGGTAAATAGGTAGAGATGAAAAGATAAAAATTTATAAAAAGTGTATATTTGAGTGTATTGTTAAAAACAACCTTATAAAACAACTAGTATGCTTAAATACATCTTCATCTTCTTAATCTGTATAAGTTCAATACAAGCGCAAACGTACAATGAGGCTAAACTGGACAGTCTTTTTAATGCACTTGAAAGCAATAATAAAGGGATGGGGAGTTTTTCTATCTTTTCAAATGGAGAAGAAATTTACCAAAAGTCGTTTGGGTTTTCTAATGTAGCAACAAATGCGAAGGCCAATAGTTTAACAAAATACCGTATTGGTTCCATTTCAAAAACATATACTGCCACTATATTGATGCAGCTTGTTGAAGAAGAAAAGATTAGTTTAACCACCTTAGTAAGCGATTATTTTCCCAACGTTCCTAATGCAGATAAGATAACTATAGAAAACTTGTTACGGCACAGAAGTGGTCTGTTTAACATAACCGAAACAGAAGATTTAAGAGCCTGGGTAGATAAGCTACAATCGCGTGAAAAAATGATAGCGCGTATCATTGCTAATGGAACAAACTTTGAGCCCGACGAGAAAACACAATACTCAAATACTAATTATGTTTTACTATCCTTTATTGCTGAAGAAATTGAAAAGAAAGATTTTTCAACCATTTTAGATGAACGGATAGTTGAACCTTTAGCATTAAAAAGAACGGAATACGGTAATCTTATTGAACCTAAAAATAACGAGGCCCTGCCTTTTTATTTTGAAAACTCTGAATGGAAAGAAGTGAAGCTGCAAACCCATATGAGTGTTCCAAAAGGAGCAGGGGCGGTGGTAGCAACCCCTACTGAATTAAATCAATTTTTCACCAATCTATTCGCAGGTAAACTTGTGTCTGCTGTCTCTTTAGAAAGCATGAAAAATGCTAAAGAAGGAATGGGCTTAGGTCTCATGAAACTTCCGTTTGATGCCAAAGAGGTATATGGGCACGGAGGTAGTATAGACGGCTTTCAAGCGTTTGCGGCATACTTCCCCAACGAAAATGTTTCAATTGCATTAACCACAAACAACTTATACGCACAGATTTCAGGCGTTTTTATTGGAGCTGTTAAAACATATTTTGGAATGGACTACACCCTTCCAGATTTTTCACCTAAAAAGACAATTGAAGTAACTTCAGAAGAATTAGATACATACATAGGAACCTATGGTAGCCCTGATTTTCCCATTGATATTTATATTTCAAAAGATGGGAATACCTTAATTGCCCAAGGAGAAGGACAGCCAAGTTTTCAACTAGACGCTATTGGACCTCACACTTTTTATTCAGAAAAAGTAATGATTAAACTAACATTTCAAAATGAAACAAATAAAGTAGTCGTTAATCAAGGAGGAAGAACATATGAATTGACTAAAGAATAAATAGTGGCAAAATAGTAAAATTATAGTATGGGTATTACAAACAGCCACATTAACTACATTGAATTAAAAGCAAATGACCTTGAAGCAATAAAAGAGTTCTATTCCACGTGTTTTGGGTGGAGCTTTACAGATTATGGCCCAACCTATATTGCCTTTTCAGACAGCGGTTTGCAGGGCGGTTTTGAAAAAATGGATACTAAAATAGGGAATGGTGCGCTTGTTGTTTTATACCACTCAGACCTTGAGCAGATAAAAAAACTGTTATTAAAGCTAACGGAACCATTTCAAAAGATATTTTTTCCTTCCCTGGCGGGAAACGGTTTCATTTTTTAGACCCTTCTGGAAATGAATTGGCTATTTGGTCCGAGTAATTAATAATAATGTTTAAAATAGTATTTCTGATTCTTAATAACAATAATACTCTCAAAGCGGAGTAGAAAGCACAATTATAAATTTTTCGACACCTCTTTTCTTTATAAAGAAAGATCGGTACAAGAATGTACCGATCTTTTTTATGATAACAAATCAATGTGAATCTACTGAACAATAACTTTTTTCACAACAACTTCATTGTTTCCTGTAAACTGTAAGAAGTATGTTCCAGACTTAGTAATTGTGTTTATCGTGGTAGCACCATTTACTTCTTGCGTAGAAATAGTTCTGCCTAATAAATCGAATATTTGTAAAGAATAGTTTCCTTGCGTTTGAATATGAATCTCACCCTGTGTAGGGTTTGGGTAAACTACCATGGAAGTATCTTTAAAAGAAGTAATACCAAGAGGTGAATTTGCTCCCATTTCATATATAACTTCTCTTTCGTCAAAGTCAACTCCATCATCAAAACGCATATCATTCCAGACTACATGTAGATTTCCAGCACCATCAAATTCACAAGAAGGACCTATAAAAGTGGGGTTTTCATCGTTAATTTGTAAAGGAGTGCTAAAACCGTCTGTTTCGTTATACGACATATACATGTTAGTGTCTATATAATAATCGGTATAAATAATGGCACAGTCACCGTCTTCATTGCAATCTAGATCTATTCTCTTAATATTACCGGCAGATGCATCTAGCTCAAAAGGAGAAGAGTTAACTTCAAATAAGTCGGCTGCACTATCGTATTTATATACTGTGAATGAAGCACGTAATGGAGATACCTCGGTATGTATGGTCAATACATGGATGTCATTATTTTCAGAAGATGCAATACTGTAGTTAAGGCCAGTAAAGTTAGTTACAGGTAAGGTTTTAAAATCACTTAGCTCATGAGTAGTTTCATCATACAGTTTGTATCCTAATTCTTTACTACCGGTTATATCTTGAGTAAATAGAATCATTGTTTTTCCATTTCCTAAACGTTGAATATGAGGAGCACCAGCGTTAAAACCATCATTAAGGTCAGACACAGCTATATCATTAGACCAGTTAGTTCCATCAAAATAAGATAGGTATATTTCCTCTTCAGTGCCATTTTCTCTATTATCCCATCCCCACACTGCTACGGGTAAGTCGTCACTAGTCATAAACACTTCGTGTCTACTACTATTGTGGTTTACAGTCCCTCCCAGGTCAGATATTTTAACACCATCGCTCCAAGTTTCCGTGGCGGCATCATAATGGGAATACCCAATATAATTACGTACATTTTCAAAGGCCCATACATTATAGGTAGCATGAAGATCACCGTTCTCAGAAGCAACTATAGTAGGAAAGTGGTTGTTTCTATCGCCTATATCAACACCTTTATCTATAAAGATAGGAGTAGACCAGTCGCCACTAGGACTTTTCTTACGATACATAATTTTTTGTAGTCCATTAGGGTGATTATCGTTATATACAATATGTGCTGTGCCATCTGAAGTTACACTCATTCTTGGATTCCAAGAATCTACCTCTGGGTGCTCTGACACATTATGGTCTGGATTAGTCCAATTTAACTCAAGATCCGTTGGTGTTTTTTCTTCTTTTTCAAGAATACTCTTAGGGGTGTTAATCGATTTGAAATAAATTTTACCATTTGCATCTGTTGTTTGTTCTGCTAAATCTTGTGCTTGAATAGTTGTAACAACCATGCCAATGGTACATAATAATAGTAATTGTTTTTTCATAATATATGAGGAGTTAATTAATAATTCAATCAAATATATTAAAGTTTTATTGTTAAAAAAATAGTGAAATCCTATAAATGATGATAATTTGATAAAAATATAGTTTTTTAGTTTGCAGAAAAACTCTCAAATTGTGAATTTTTGTAGTAGTTTAAGAGTTAAAATTGTTAATTAAATATGATATTATTTCTAAAAAAAGAATTTTATTAAATTTATTCTTCTTGTAATAAAATCATCAAATTAGGTTAAGATTTATATTAAAAATTTTTATTTGCTGGGTATTTAACAGAATTTAATCTATTTAATTTATAATTAAAGCTTTTTTTTTGAAAAAGAATCCATGGGTTTATGAACGGCTATAATGGGGAGTCTTTAAAAGATGAATTGACGTTGGGCTGTCACCTTATTATTAATGTGGAAGCTTTTTTATTCAACAGATTCAAGAAAGACTGTCAAGAGTGAATATTTATCTAGGTCTTATTACGCTTTGCTTTCTTATTGAGTATACCAATACAAAAATAAGTAAAGGATACTCACGAGATGTTTTTTTTAATTACTTAATAATTAGATGTTTAGATAAATATGTGTAACTTTAAAAGAAGTTCTAAAAATAATCTGTTATGAAGCTATTTCATTCAATTGTGTCTTTTTTTTTATTTCTTGCTAGTATGTTTATAATATCGGGTAGTATGCTCGCACAAAACCGAGATTTTCATCATGAAATACCCGATGATCCCTATATTTCTGTTTCTCGATCTTCCATGGAAAAAAGTCCGGCTTATCACGTTACCTATACTAATTACTTTACCCGACAGGTAAATATTGATGGTGATGGTAATAATATAATAGGGGATGCAGCTAACGAGCCTTCCATAGCGGTAGACCCAACGAACCCTAACCGTATTGTGATTGGTTGGCGACAGTTTGATACCACAAGTAGCAACTTCAGACAAGCGGGATATGGCTATTCCACCGATGGTGGGGTAACTTGGACGTTCCCGGGTGCACTAGATCCGGGTAACTTTCGTTCAGACCCGGTATTGGATTTTGATTCGGAGGGTAATTTTTATTATAATAGTCTTCTGGGAGGTTTTGGGTGCGAAGTATTTGAAATTACAGATGGGGGGGTAATATGGGAAGCCCCAGTACCAGCATATGGTGGTGACAAACAATGGATACGTATTGACCGGACAGGGGGGGTAGGAGACAAGAATAATTATTCATATTGGAGTTCTTCCATATCTACGTGCTCTCCAGGTTTTTTTACGCGATCTATAGACGGTAGCGAAACCTTTGAAGAATGTGTTACGGTAGATGGAGACCCATATTGGGGTACTTTGACGGTTGATAAAAATGGAACCCTATATTTAACGGGCACCACAAATAATTCTAATATTATAGTGGTAAAATCTACTACTGCAAAAAACCCTGCTAGTACCCCTGTTACTTGGGACTCTTTTAGCCCAGTAAATCTCGATGGACAGTTACATGTTGGGGCACCAGTAAATCCAGTTGGATTAATGGGGCAAGCTTGGGTAGATGTTGATATTTCCAACGGTCCGGGACAAGGGAACGTATATGTTACCGCTTCGGTCGATAGAACTTCAAATAACGATCCTGGCGATGTCATGTTTGCCAAAAGTACTGACGGCGGAGAGACATTTTCCGCACCGCTTCGTATTAATCAAGATAATGTTGGAAATAACGCTTATCAGTGGTTTGGAACAATGGCAGTTGCCCCGAATGGACGTACTGATATTGTATGGTTGGACACTAGAAATGCTGCTGCAGGGACTAATGACTCAGAACTTTATTACAGCTATTCAGAAGATCAAGGGGAAACATGGTCTGATAATGAAGCAATATCCGTTCCTTTTAACCCCAATATTGGATACCCACAACAGGACAAAATGGGAGACTATTTTGATTTGGTGTCTGATAATGACTTTGCTCATTTAGCCTGGGCTAATACTATCAATGGAGGCCAAGATGTATATTATACCCGTATTTCCCCAGAAGGAATTTTAAACGTACAGGATATTACCAGTACTAACTTAAAAACTAGCTTATATCCAAACCCGATTACAACAGAAACCGTCCTTGAGTTTTTTGTAGAACAAGAGTCTAAAACAAGGGTGCAGGTTTATGATATACTAGGCAGAAACGTAAATACACTTTTGGATAAAACAACTTCAGGTAAACAGCAAATCAACTGGAAGGGCACGAATATAAAAGGAGAAAAGTTAATATCAGGTATATATTTTATTTCTATCGAAACGGGAATTAAAAAGCAAACGTTAAAAGCGATTCTAAGATAATTTAAAAAAGGGTCACGGGTATATATATGGAAGCACACCACTAAAAATGGCCAATACAAATACCTACAACCTCTATTTATAGGGAATTAGGGCCTTAAATAGACTAATTTTTTAAAAACTAATGAAGATTTCAACGCCCCTTATTAAACTCTTGTTAAAAAAGAATGAACGTTCACTTTTCTGTGTATCTTTGTCCCATCATTTAAAATTAAAAGGTATGGCGAAGCTTCAAAAAAGCATAGAAAAGAAGAATAATTTGGTACAAGCCACTATTGAATTAGTCAATAACAATGGTTTTCATGCCACGCCCATATCCAAAATTGCTAAAATGGCAAATGTATCGCCCGCCACTATATACTTATATTTTGAAAGTAAACAAGATTTAGTTAACAAGGTATATTTAGAAGTGAAAGAAGCATTTACAGCATATGCTTTTGAAACATACACAGATGATATGGATGTAGTTGAAGGTTTTGAAATTGTCTGGAAACGTATAGCCGATTTCAAATTAAAGGAATGTAAGCAAGCACTGTTTTTGGCTCAATGTGATAACACACCCATAATAGATGAAACAAGTAGAGAAGAGGGGATAAAACACTTACAACCCTTACTTAATTTATGGCAACGGGGACAAGATAAAGGAATAATTAAACCAATATCTAATTATTTGTTATACGCATATACTATTAGTCCGTTAACATTTTTAATGCTAACCCAACAGCGCAGACAATTTAATATAGAAGAAAAGCACATAGAACAAGCCTATCAAGCGGCCTGGAACAGCATAAAAGTATAATATAAATAAAGAGTAAATAACATGGAATTATTAGAGAAACTGAACTGGAGATATGCTACAAAAGCCATGAATGGTGAAAAAGTAGATCAAGCTAAAATTGATAGAATCATAGAAGCGGCGCGTTTAGCTCCCACCTCTAGTGGCTTACAACCTTTTGAAATCATTGTGGTGAAAAACCAAGCAGTGAAGGAGAAAATTAAGCCGATAGCGTGGAATCAATCCATTATAACAGACTGCTCTCACTTGCTAGTTTTTGCAGCTTGGGATACCTATACAGCCGATCGTATCAACTATATGTTCGATTTAACGAATGAAATAAGAGGATTTAAAAACGAAGGTTGGGAAAACTATCGACACATGTTGTTAGACTCTTACCCACATAAAGATGCTGAAGAAAACTTTAACCACGCTGCCAAACAAGCATATATTGCTTTTTCACAAGCAATTGCCGCAGCTGCTTTTGAAGAAGTAGATGCCACACCAGTAGAAGGTTTTGATCCTGACGCTGTAGATGAAATATTAGGTTTAAGAGAAAAAGGGCTTCGTAGTGCTGTTTTATTACCTATTGGTTACCGCCAAGAAGAAAATGATTGGTTGGCAAACTTAGTGAAGGTTAGAAAAAGCACAGAAGATCTCGTAACAGTAATTGAATAAAAAAAGTAAGAAAAAGAAAAATACGATGAACAATTTTGAATTTAAAAACCCAACCAAAATTATTTTTGGAAAAGATACTATTGAAAAGTTAAATGAAGAAATTCCTCAAGACGCGAAAGTGCTCATGCTTTACGGAGGAGGAAGTATCAAGAAAAACGGAATTTACGAACAAGTAAAAAATGCATTGACCCATGTTGAAGTAGTAGCGTTTGGTGGTATACCTGCTAATCCAGAATATGCAACATTACTAAAAGCATTACAGGTTATTAAAGATGAGAATATTACCTATTTATTAGCAGTTGGTGGTGGTTCAGTTATTGACGGAACTAAATTTTTATCTTCCGCAGCCTTGTATGAAGGGGATACTCCTTGGGATATTTTAACTGAAAAAATTAGAACGGAGAAGGGGATGCCCTTCGGAACGGTTTTAACATTACCTGCTACGGGTTCTGAAATGAACTCTGGCGCCGTAATTACCAGAGAAGAAACAAAAGAAAAATTAGCAATGGGTGGTCCAGGCTTATTTCCACAGTTTTCAATTCTAGATCCGCAAGTTATTACATCTATTCCGCAACGTCAATTAGCAAATGGAATCACCGATGCTTTTACACACGTTTTAGAGCAGTATATGACATATCCAGTAGGCGGATTGCTACAAGATCGTTTTGCCGAAAGTATTTTACAAACCTTACTTGAAGTAGCACCTAAAGTAGTAGAAGATCCTACAGATTATGAAGCAGCTTCAAACTTTATGTGGAGTTGTACGATGGCTCTTAACGGTTTAATACAACAAGGTGTTCCTGGCGATTGGGCGGTGCATATGATGGGACACGAATTAACAGCTTTATTTGGTATAGATCACGCTAGAACGTTAGCCGTAGTAGCGCCAAGCCACTATAAATACAACTTTGAAGCTAAAAAAGAGAAATTAGCTCAATATGCAGAACGTGTTTGGAATATAACCGAAGGAAATCAAGAAGATAAAGCATACGCTGCTATTGAAAAAACCGAAGCCTTTTTTCATCAATTAGGAATCGACACGAAGTTGTCCGATTATACTTCAGAATATGAGGGTACTGCCGAAGAAATAGCAAAACGTTTCACAGATAGGGGTTGGAATGGTATTGGAGAAAAGCAAGCGCTAACTCCAAAAGATGCAGAAAAAATTGTAAAAATGGCTTATTAGGTTTTTATGAAATTTCTAAATTCAGTACTCATTATATGTACACTGGTTGTTGTTTCAAGTTGTAAGAACAATCAAAATAAGAATACTTCTGAAAAGGTTTCAGAAGAACAAGTAACATTAAGAAAAGAAAAAAATATGAAAATATTATTTGTATTAACGTCTCACGATCAGTTGGGAGACACAGGAAATAAAACAGGTTTTTGGATTGAAGAATTTGCCAATCCGTATTATAACCTTTTAGACAAAGGAGCGACTATTACATTGGCAACACCAAAGGGTGGGACAGCGCCAATAGATCCAAGTAGTGATACACCCGATGCAAGCACTGAAGATACAGAGCGTTTTAAAAATGATGCAGAAGCACAAAATAAAATAAAAAACACAAAAGTATTAGCAGATATGAATGCTGATGATTTTGACGCTGTATTTTACCCAGGAGGTCACGGTCCGTTGTGGGATTTAGCAAACGATGAAAACTCGATTGCTTTAATTGAAAAATTCAATAGCCAAGACAAGCCTGTAGCGTTCGTATGTCATGCACCTGCTGCCTTGAAAGGTGTGAAAAATAAAGACGGTACTCCTTTAGTAAAAGGTAAAAAAGTAACTGGGTTTACAAACTCTGAAGAGGAGGCTGTACAACTTACTAATGTAGTTCCATTTTTAGTAGAAGATATGCTTAAAGAAAACGGCGGTGTGTATTCTAAAAAAGAAGATTGGGCAGCATACGCTATTGAGGATGGTAATTTAATTACGGGTCAGAACCCAGCATCTTCTGAATTAGTAGCTGAAAAACTGCTAAAACAGTTGAAGTAATGAAAATTTAGTTTCTAGTTTATATTTTTAAAAGCCTCTTTGTATAATTCAAAGAGGCTTTTATTTGAATACCCATACTTCTTTACGTATTTATATCATAATAAACTCTTCTGAATAAATTTCTAAATTAATTTGTTTTTTTAGTATATTGATTGACAGTAAACTAACATTTAAATAATACGGTTATGGAAGAGTTACCATTGGTCAATTTTCACTTTCAAATAGATTGGGGAGGCACAAGAGTAGGTTTTACAGAAGTTACTGGTCTTGATATGGAATATGAAGTTCTGGAATATCGTCATGGAGCCAGTCTAAGGTATTCTACAGAGAAATTACCCGGTCTTAGAAAATTCAGCAATATTATCTTGAAACGTGGAGTTTATAAGGACGATAACGATGCTTTTACATGGTTTAACGATTTCAGGCAAAGTAAAGAAAGACGGGACATTACCATCAGTCTTTTGGATGAAGAACATACACCAACTGTAACTTGGTTAGTTCACAATGCGTGGCTCGTTTCCATACAGTACTCTAAACTACATGCTACCAAAACAGAAGTTTTTATAGAACGGATGGAACTTGCCCACGAAGGGATTAAGGTTAAAAACGGTAGTGAAAGCAAATGAAACCGGAGGAAAAAACATATCCGCCGTTAAACATGCATTTTAAAGTTCAGTTTGATAATAAAAAATTCAAACTAGATTGTGGATTTCAGTCCGTTCAAGGGTTGAAGGTTAGAATTTCTAAAAATGAACATAATAGAGAAAGGCACACCCAATTTGAAAATATTATTCTAAAGCGGGCGTATCAACCCAATTCCAAATTGATTGAATGGTGCATGAACGCCATTAACAACCAAAAAAAGCAACCCCAAAACCTGACTATTAAACTCTTAAATGCTAAAGAAAAGCTTGTTAGTGCCTGGAAAATTGAACAAGCAGTTCCAGTAGGCTGGGGCGTAGAAGAACTGCATGCACAAGACACAAAAATCCTCATTGAATGTATAGAACTAGAATATAAATACTTTCAAGTAGTGGATGGCAAAGGGAATATAATTGCGCCTATTGATACTAAAAAAGGCTAATAGTGACTAAGAATACTATTTAGGTTTGTTTTTCTTTTCTCTACGCACCAAGTACACTACAAGAATGATAGGCCCTATTATGGCTACTAAAATAATAAAGAGTAAAACAAGCTGCCAAATACCAATCATAGTGTATTCTTTTGGTAAAAATAAAAATTACTTCGAATAATTAATAAACTTCCTCTCAAAATTAATTTCGATACCTTAGTATAATGGAAAAGTTGCTATTGATTATTTGTTTGGTATTAACTGGAAGCATATTTGCCCAAAACATTTCCGAAGAAAACATAATCGGGGTTTACCATTTAAAAAGTAATGATCCTATGGGTGGAAATACCTTGGTTTTTTTACCCAATAATACGTATGCAATTGCCTATTTTGGCGGTATTCAAAAAGGGACTTGGGAGTTGGAAAACGGTAAGTTGAAAGTAACTAAAACCGTTGCCCCTCAATTTGCACTTTATGGACGAAAGATTTCAGCATTAGACAATACAACGCAAGTTAAGGTCTCAACTCGTTCAGAAAACCGTCTACTCATAGGTTTTAATGCTAAGACCCCGACTTTTTTAAAACGATTGTTTAATCCCAACTCCAATTGCTATATAACTCCATACGTTATAAATGAAAAAGGCTCTATACACCAGTTTAACCTTGCTTTATTGGAAGAATTCCCGGGATATAAATTAAAAGGAGCTGAAAAACAAGCCCGGGTATTTCAGTTTAAAAACCCCGAAAGTTATAGCGATTTAATAGTGGTCAATTTACCTTCGGAATATACAACCGAATCAAATATCCCGATTACGTTCAAGGATGGTTTATTATATGTTGGTAGTTTTTCTGAAGGGATGAAAAAGAAACCCCTAACAAGTTTGAATGAAGAAGATACCATGTATATTCAAAAGTATTCAAGTGAAAGCTTGCTTCCTCAAAAGCTTCAGTATGGAGACGAATTTTTCCCTTACTTTAAAAATCCCACGACTGAAGAGTTGAAGCCGTATCAACGTGTAAACGTTATAGAAGTTTCAAAAAAACACATTTCTTTACAAACTGGATCATTTTTACCCGCTACTTGTAAAGAGGAATGATGTACCCTTCAAAAAATAGTAAACCCCTACCAACGTAAAGCTAATAAGGGTTAAACTTTATAAATATAACACGCTATTCTACCTCAAATGTTTCCTCATAAACAGGGTCATTATTTTCAAACAATTGTATTTTTACTAATCCCAATTGCTCAGGCTTTTCAAAGAACACTGTTATTGTAGCCTCCTCTAAACTTGCAAAGCCTGCTTTGTCCGTCCCTGTGGTTCGTACTTCCAGTGGGTTAGCTTTAGATACTATTCTAATAGGTTTATTTTGATTGTCAAAAGCCGTAATGCGCAAAGGTCTATCCTTTACAATAGCAGCTGTAGGCGCTCCCATAATTTTTTCCGAAGAAACAAGTTGATAGCCTTCTTTTGTTGCTTTAAAAGTAATTCGAATTACTGGAACAGGTTGATATAAGCTAATGTCCCGTGGCATTTTTTCAGGATCATTTGTTTCTGGTAGGTTTATATTTCCTTTTGGATCCTGTGCTATTGCTGAAATACTTAGTAGAAGCAATACTACCAGAAATGGAATTGTCTTGTTTAATTTTATTGTGGTTTTCATAATAGGTGTTTTTAGTTTGTTAACTCAATGTAATACCATATAGTTCTTAAGAAGCACGATCGTTCAAAATCAGGCATTGTTGCATCGCCATCATTGACCATAATGCAACCAAGGCTGGAAGGTTCTACACGCCAGCAGCCCGAAAATATTTCTTCCACATCTGAAGCGGGCCAGCCATTGGATGTATTGTAAGCTTCTGCGTCTGCTTCGCTATCATAAACATTATGGTACGGATCTGATGATGTACGGCAATTACCTGAATTATACTCATCAGCCAAATCAAAGGTACTATGTCCACTCTCGTGGACTGCAGTACCTATATTGGTGGGCTCGGTACCGAAATTACCGCCACTGGCCCAATCTCTTTTTACAGTGGTATGTATAACCGCTGCGTGATCAATAATAGGTGAATTTCTAACTCCTGATGGTATGTCCAAGGTCAATTCCCCACTATCATAATCGCTTATAAATCCTCTCTGTGGCGAATAGTAAAAACTCCATAACTGCCGTCGGTTTCGTATAGCATTGTTTATATGATACCCATCAAAAATCAAGCCTTCTAAATCAGGAAGTATATCCCGTCCCGAACTATAATCTGTTCGGTCTGCTACAAATGCGACATCGATGGTTTTGGCAGGTGCTCCTTTTCCTAAAATAGGGATAGGGGAGTTGCCATAAGGCCAGTCTCCAGCCGCAAAATACCAATCTTCAGATTTCTTTCTGCCTTTTCCATCTGTAATGCGGACCAAGAAACGAACAAATGATTCTGCCGGAAATCCATCGGAAAAACTATGGGTTTCATTTGCAGATGTAGGTTCTGTGCTGTAGTTCCAATCTTCCATAAACCCCCATTGTCCTCCAGGACGCTGTCGTGCGGAGCGCATATTGTTATTAGGGTTAACATACAATTCATATTCATATACAAATAGCTCTGCACGGGCAATCCCATCGTTATCGCTAGTATTGAATGTGAAATTTACCGCTGTATTATTTGTGGGATGAAACGGTGCATACCGAGTGGTTAGAGCTGTTGGGGCTCCACAACTGCAAAGTAATACTGCTGATAGCAACAGCCAAAAAAATTGAATTGGTTTACATGATACTAGTTTCATAATCCTGTGTTTTAAATGGCCAACTAGGGGATTTTAGCCGGTTTGTTAATTATGAAAGTAAAATTATAGAAGATACTAATTATATGTACCCGTTAAATATCCTTTTTAATTAGGGGTAAAAACCTGTATTTTAGAAAGGTATGACTTTTTTGATATGCTAATTATAATCTAATGGAAGTTGAAGATTGTAAGGCTTACGAAGTCAACTTTTCTTTTTTATAGTTATTATATTAATAATAAAAAGGATAATTGGTCATATTCTAATTTAATGGCACCATCTTTGTAAAGTAACAAGTATTAATAAATTAAATTACATTACAATGAGTAAAGGAACAGTAAAATTTTTCAACGACACCAAAGGTTTTGGATTCATCACTGAAGAAGGCGTTGAAAAAGATCACTTTGTACACATTTCTGGATTAATCGATGAGATTAGAGAAGGTGACGAAGTAGAGTTTGACTTACAAGAAGGAAACAAAGGATTAAACGCAGTAAACGTAAAAGTGATCTAACTATATATCTTTATATTTTCAAAAGAAAGCCTGTCTTAATTGATGGGCTTTTTTATTACCTGAGTTTTAAAAGTAAATCCATTAAAAAGAAGTAGTTTTGCGCCAAATTAAAAGCCCTGACAATGAAGCGCATAAAAGAGTACAGTACCTTATTTGGAGTTGAGAAAGAAATCGATCTTAAACTACTCAAAAAAAGCTATCGAAATTTAGTGAAAGAATGGCATCCAGATAAATTTCAAGAGGGTGATCCAAAGCAGCAAGAAGCTGAACTACAAAGCCGTAAAATTATAGATGGGTATCATTTTTTAGTGAGCATGGCTCCCGAAACCAAAGAAAAAAACCTACCTGCTTATACCGAAACAATTACGAATGCGGCTATTGCAGATTACCAACATAAAGGATTATTACTAGAAATTACCTTTACCGATGGCAATACATACGAGTATTTTGGAATTACTAAGCCTGTTTACCTCAAAATGATAAATGCCGGAAACCTGAATCGTTTTGCAAAACGGAATATTTATCCTAAATATACGTATAGAAAATCGAAACGAATTCTTGAAGAAGCATAGTAGGCTTTATGCAATAGGCAGTAAGCTTTATGCTATTAAATCACTTAATAATCATTAAGATAAACACAATACAATCAATACCAATATGAATACTACATTTTCAGATTTAGGCATAGCAGATTCTTTAGTAAAGGGCTTAGATGCATTGGATATAAAAAATCCTACCTCCATACAAGTAAAGGCAGTTCCTGTTATTTTAAACCAAAAAGAAGATGTTGTCGCCTTAGCAAAAACGGGTACAGGTAAAACCGCTGCGTTTGGATTGCCCTTGCTTCAGCTTATAGATGTAGCTAATAAAGACATTCAGGCAGTAATTTTAGCACCCACACGAGAGCTTGGACAACAAATATTTACGAATTTAAGTGATTTTGCAGCCTATACTCCAAACATTTCCATCGCAGCTATTTGTGGCGGAATTCCTATAAAGCCTCAAATAGAACGTTTAAAAGAAGATACTCATATTGTTGTTGCCACCCCAGGCCGGTTAATTGACCTATTGCAAAGGGGAGCGCTGTCCATTAAAAACACCAACTATCTAGTGCTAGATGAAGCAGACGAAATGGTTACTGCTTTAAAAGACGGACTGGATACCATCGTTGCTGCACTGCCTAAAAAGAGAAGAACTTTGCTTTTTACGGCTACTATGCCTGGGACCATAAAGCAACTGGTTCAGAATTATATGTCTAAACACGTAGCGCATATTGAAGCGGATATGGAAACGGTTGGGCATCAAGGGATCGACCACCAATTTGTTGTAGTAGAACCTATTGAAAAACTAGAGGTATTGCTACACTTTTTAAATAGCAAACAAGGAGAACGCGGAATTATCTTTTGTAAAACCAAAGCGGCCGTTAATAAATTGGCAAAAAAATTGGCTATTAATAAGTTTTCTTCAGGTGCCTTACACGGAAGTTTAACCCAAGGAATTCGTGATCGAATTATGGGACAATTCCGGGAAGGGCATATCAACATATTGGTAGCGACCGATCTAGCCGCTCGTGGAATTGATGTAAAAGAAATTTCCTATGTAGTTCAATATCATTTACCCGATACCTATGATGCCTACGTACACCGCAGTGGCCGTACAGCAAGGGCGGGAGCGAAGGGGCTTTCTTTGAGTGTGATACAAGAAGATGAAGTACTTGATATTCCAGATTTAGAGCAGGAATTAGGGATAACTTTTTCTGAAATGAAAAAAGCCGATACAGCCGCTATTGAGGAAAATAATGCATTACTATGGGCTAGAAAGATTTTTAAAACGAAACCAAACAAAGATATTTCCGAAGCCTTTAAAACAAAAATTAAAACCATCTTTCATCATCTTACTAAAGAGGAGTTAATTGAAAAAATTCTAGCCGACCACGTAAACCAGACTTCAAAATTAAATATACCAACAGAAGCCCCAAAAAGAAAAAAGAAAAAGTAATAAATCGAGCGTATTTTTTAAAGTGAGTTCCTAAAATTTAGGCGCCGAACGATAACTTTAGATAAAGTTTTGTAAGCCTAGACTTTTTTGTTTCTTTTTTGGGTGATGCAAAAAAGAAAAGATATAATGAATACGAACAAGCTTACTAACTCTAAAAAAATAACTATTTTAGGACGGGATTAATAATAAGTCAACTGTACCATATACTAGCAATTATTTGTCCTGAGCGATGGTCACTGAGCGAAGCCGAAGTGAGCCGAAGAGCCAACTACTTGCCCTGAGCGAAGTCGAAGGGCTAACTACTAACTACTAACTACTAACTACTAACTACTAACTACTA
>TARA_R110000851_G_scaffold168909_3_pt1 | contig 38228 bp, 18 predicted proteins | sample TARA_R110000851 | Tara Oceans TARA_R110000851 (sample SAMEA4397627) | marine metagenome | biome: Polar Biome; feature: [DCM] deep chlorophyll maximum layer (ENVO:01000326); material: water (ENVO:00002006), including particulate matter (ENVO:01000060) such as... | depth 17 m
ATGACTAGTGCTAATGCTGGATTTGGTAATTATCCTCAACAAGATGCTTTTAATAAAAGATTAACAAATGCAAAAAATTATGTATTAAAATCTAAGGATCCTAATTATATAGCGTCTTTTAATATAGATCCTGCTAATACTACTATTCCAAATAATAATAATAAAAAACTAACAACAGAAGATGCAAAAAAATATGGAACTTTAAGTTCTCAAGAACAACAAGTTGTAAACGCTCTTCCCGTAGATAATAGAATAGAATATTTAAATAATATGAATCCTGTTGTTTCAGATAATACTTTTGTAGCTCCTCAATATGGGGGAATTGATCAAAATAATTTTCAACCTACTTTTCAAAGTATGCCTAATTTTGATCCTTTACTTACTAATAATAAATTAATAGCCAAAATGTCTAAAAAAAATAATGTTAATCCTATTGAAGGAATAGAAAATACTAAATTCGGATCTCCAACTTTATTTCGTAAATACGGAGGACAAATAAATATGCCATATAATAATTATAAATATGGAGCAGGTATGCGCATAACTTCTGATATACTAGGAGGATTATCGTCTCTTGCAGGAAATATTCCAGGAATTGGCACTGCAGTAGGAGCAGGATTAGGCACTCTTGCAGGAACAGCAGATTACTATTCAGAACAAGCGGCAGCGTCAGAAGACGGAAAAGTATCTTTAAGAGACACAGATCTTGCAGATCTTGGTACTAAAATGGCATTTGGAGCAGGTAAAGGAGCAACGGGATCTATAGGAACTGCTGTAATTGGATTAGGAGAGCAAGGACTAGATGAATTTACTACAACAGAAGCTGAAAAACAAGAAGCAGAATATGCACGTATTTTACAAGATCCTAATGATCCATTATATGCAGAAACTCTTGAAAGAGAACAAAGAAAACAAAAAGCTAATAGAGGAACAGGATTAGTTAGTCAAGCTATAAACATTGGAACAAGTATAGCTTCAGGACAAATGGAAAAAGGAAGTTTAGGAGATGCAGGAAGTGCAGCATTTGATGTTACAGAAACTGGAGCAGAAGATATTGTTGACATTCCTTCAGATATGGCAAGATACGGAGGAACAATATATAGAAAAGGAGGACAAATGAATCCTAGTGACTTTACTACACATATGATGTATAAAGATGGTAAGGGAGTTACAGCAAATAGTTACCAAGAACATATGAGATTAAAAAATGCAGGCTACGGACACTCTGCTGAATATGGAGGTAACATGTACAATGACTACACTCATGGAAGCAAGATGTATAATGGGTATACTAATATGCATCAAATTGATCCTAATATGAGAAATGCAGTAAAGCCAACAGGAACATCAATAACAACTTTTAGTAATGTAGGTCCAGAGTCATTACCTAATCCAAACGCACAACAATACCAAGATCTAAGAACTCCAGGTTACAGGGATAACTATGATACTTTTTTAGCGGCTTATGATAAGTCAGAAGAATTAGCAAGAATGGAAACTCCAAAAGGAAATGGACATTATGGTGATTCTGTTAAAGACTTTAACATGAATGAGAGATTAATGCAACTTAATTTCCCTAACGAGTTTAAAGATACTCAACAAGAAAGATTAGATAACGAGGTTGCTACTTACGGAGTAATGAGTAATGAGCATCATAAAAGAAAATTAAGAGCTGATCTTAAGTCTGGTGCTTTATCACAAGAAGATTTTAATAATCAAATAAATAAAAATCAACTTTCTGGTAATAGTATGAGTAGTGGTAAGACTTCAGGTAACTTTGTTTTAAACAAACATGGTTATATGGGAAAGCCTCTAACAACACCATCAGGTGGTTCAGTTGATACTCAGAATGATTTAGTTAATACGGGAGAGCAGATTTCACGAAGTAGATCATTTATTGATGAATTTGGTTTAGAAGAATTTAATAAAAGAAATAAAGAATACTCAGAAACAAGTACATTAATTGACCCTAAAAAAGTTGAAGCAATAGGAACAAATGCAACAAACGAACTTAAAGATTCATTATATGTAAACCCTAAGTTTAATTATGGAGGCAATATGTATAATGATTATGCTTACGGAGGAAGTATGTATAGTAATGATGGTTTCGGTGATAACAACATGAACCAAATTCCTGTTAATGAATTTGGAGCAGGGGGAACTCACGAAGAAAATCCTTTAGGAGGTATTCCACAAGGAATGGGCCCTAATGGTGCTCCTAATCTTGTAGAGGAAGGAGAAATTAAAATACCAGATCCTCGTGATCCTAATGCTAGTTTTATAGTATCTGCACAACCAGATATGAAGATTACTAAAAAATTAGCAGAAGAAAAAGGTCTTCCTAAAAAATATGTAAATAAAACAGTTCTTGCGGCTGCTAAAATGTTACTTAGAAATAATGATGTATTTACTAGAGAAGGAGATTCTATAACAGATAATTCTATTAATCAAGATTTAATACCTTTTATGGAAACTCATGAAGCTTTAACAGCTATGAAAGAAGCTAAAGAAGAAGAAAGTTTTAATGCAGAAATGAATGCTATAGCAGAAAAATATCCTCAACAAATGCAAGGAGCTATGCAGCAAGAACCTATGCAACAAATGCCCGAAGGTCAAATGATGCCAGAAATGTCTGAAGAAGAAATGATGATGATGCAACAACAAGGAGATCCTCAACAAATGCCTGTGGCAAGATACGGTGGTAAAAGAAAAAAGAAAAAAAATTCTTATGCTTACGGTAGTGAAATGAAATCTGAGTATTATACTTTAGGAGGAGGTATGCCTCAATACGGTGCGCCAAATACTCAATCAAATACAGGTATGGCAGTACCTACTTCTGCGGGAATGAATCCAAATATGGAAATGAATCCTAAAATGATGAATCAAAATCCTGCAGTTTCTAATATGAATCAAATGGATCAGATGAATCAAATGAATCAAGGAATGAGATTAGGAGGAAACATACATCAGTATACGCCTAACATGGAAAATATTCCTATTTTTGATACAGAAGAAGAAATAAATAGTAGAATGCAAGATTACTCACTTATACAAGAAGACTACGAGTCAATTCCTGATTATTTGCAATATGACTCTTCACAAGGACCTATGTTTGGCCAACTTGAATATGGTTTGACTAATTCAACAATACCTGCTCCTGGCGGATATTATACTAAAGAACAAGCAAAAAAACTTTTAAGTAATGATCAAGCAAATCAAGCAAATCAAGCAATAGCAAAAGAAAAAAGTGGAGGAGCCGCAGTTATTCCTGATGTAAAAGATAACAGAATAGCACCAGGTGGAGGAGCTGCTTATAGTGCCCCTAGTAAAAATGTAAAAGATGCAGAATACCAAGAATCTTTAGGAACTGCTGCAGGTAAAATGCTTCCTATAGCTTATAATTTAGGTATGGGGTTATTTGGTAAAACAGGAGACATAGATCTTTCTAGATTAGATCCTAAACTTTTAAATAAATATAATTTTAGTAATCAATTAAACCAAGCAAAACAAAGCTTTGCGTTAGCTAGTAAAAATGTAAGGCAAAATTCTACTGCAGGAAATTACTTAGGAAATATGACTGCTTTAAACAATTCGTTTAATGATGCTACAAGTAAAATATATGCTCAAAAATATAACACTGATTTAGCAATAGATAATCAAAACGTAAAAACTCTTAACACTGCAGATAAAATTAATAAAGGAAAAGAAGATGCAGAAAAAATGTATAATGAAAACGCAAAAGGAGCTAAAAATGAAATGTTAACAACAGCAATTGAGCAATTAGCAGAAAATAGTTCATCAAAAGAAAAAAATGAATTAGCGGGTAAATACAACGCTATGTATGCTGAAGATTATACTTTTGATTATAATACATATTTAGATAGATTTTCTAAAATTTTAAAAGATAAAAAGGCAAAGAAAAAAAATAAAAAAGATCCTAAATAAAAATAGACAGTAAAAATACTAAAGAAGATGAAAAAGGAATACTCGGTTAATAAATATCAATTTGGAGCAATAATGCCTACTACAAAAGCCGCAGCTTTTGAATATAAGCCTTTAGGCCTAGAAGCATTTGCTAGGCCTTTAGCTGCAAAACAACAGAAATTTGATAATACATTTGACACTGTAGATAAAACAGTTCTTGGTGTTGACGGTACTTCTGCTGACAAAGAAAGAGCGGCTGAAATTTCTTTAGAGTTAAAAGGATACAAAGATGATATATTAAAAGATTTACAACAATCTGGAAATTACAAACAAGCTTCTAGAAAATTATCAAAATTAAATAGTTTATATAATACTCATCCTGAATCTTCAGGTATTAGAAGTACAAAAATAGATTTTGCAAAAAAAGATGCAATAGAAAAAAAACGTATTGACGGAGAAAAGTATACTCAAGATGATTATGATAAATGGAAATTTAAAGCTTTAAACGAATATACAGAACTAGGAGGTTTTAGTTACGATTCAGAAACTGGAAATTTTAACACTATAGATACTACTCCTAGTGGAAATAATCTTGAAAAAGAATTTATAGATAAAAGTATAGAATATGCTAAAACAGCAGCTACACAAGAAACAGTAGATATTAACTCATTGTCAGGAATGATTCCTGGGATAACTGAGGATCAAGCAAAACTTTTAAAAACAACTATTAAAACAAAAGATTTAAATACAGTTTCACAAGAAATTTTTAATCTTATGAAACAATCTGACCGTTATAAAAATTGGTTAGAAGAAAAAGCTGAAAAAGATTTTTATTATGATGTTCGTAAATATCCTCAATCTAATTTAATAGAAAATGCTATACAAAAACAAGAAAACACTCTTAAAGGACAAATAGATAGAATGAATGATATTATAAGTAATCCTAATGAAAGTCCTGAAAGAAAAAATAAAGCTAAAAAAATAAAAGAAAATACAGAAAGTAATTTACAAGCATACGAAGTAAATTTACAAAATGCTTCTAGTCAAGGAAGGTTAAAAGAATTTGCTCAAGCTACTCATGTACAAAATGTTATGAATAATTGGATGCAAGATACTACTAAAGCAGCTACTGATATATATGATCTAAGAGAAGAAGGAGCTAGTGTTTTTGGCGGAAGTTCAGATGGAGGTACAACGACTACAAAAAATAACAAAATATTACAAGATCTTAAACAAGTTAATTTACAATCTTTAGGAACAAATCCTAATGACACGCCATTAACAGGTAGAGGAGCTGTAGGAAATGTAGATCCTCAAAACACTTTTACAACAACTACTATGGGGGATCAAACGAAACTTTATGATGATATACGAAATTTTCAAAAAAATCAACCAGAAAATAAAGTAGAAAGAAAAATAGACGAAAAAAGAAATAATATTATAGTAGGAAGAGATGTAGGCGTTAATGCAGTAGATGGTTTTGGAAATCCTATAGAAATTGATTATAAAAATGCTGAATATATTAATTCAAAAGAGTTTAATAGTGAATACGACCCTATATTAAAAGATACTCAATTGTCTAACAGTCTTTCTAATAGATATAATGAAAAATGGGGTAAACTTATAGCTGATAAAGAAGCAGAAGTAGAACAACTTAAAGTAAATATTGGCAATACTACTAATCAAAATGAAAAAACAGCATTAAAAGAAAAAATTAGATTAACTAATCAAGATATAGGAGAAGATAAGCTAGGAAGGTTAGGAGAATACTATACTATTACTAGTCAAATAGATCAAATAGTTCAACAAAATTTACCAGAAAATTCATGGGTAGCAGAAGCTTTTAAAACAGGAGGATATTCAGAAGTTTTAAAAAAATCTTATGATATTAATTTAGAAAATTTAGAAGATTTTGCAACATCACAAGGTATTGATGGAGGCGTACCTTATAATGCTCCTGATGGAAGAAAGTTTTATTTACAATCTCCAGATGGAGGAAATGTTGAAATGCCTTCTGTAGAAAATGGAGGATTAATAATGGGCAAAGAAAATACATTAATTTTTAATCCTGATACATATCTAAATAGTGTTGTCTCTGCAGATTTTGAAAAAATTAATAATCCTCTTAATAAAATATCAAATGATTGGGTAACTAATATGGCTGTTTTAAAAGCTCCTCAAGTTGAAGCGATAACTACAGATGCAGATGCAAATTTATATGTAGGAGATGCTTTTAAAGTACATACAGATCGTATAAAAAACGAAGCTGCAGGAGCAGAAGGAGCTGCTCAACAAATTTATTATAATGGAGGAACAGGTGAAACAGAACTTGTACATTTAAATAAAACTGATGATAATTATGATTTAACAAATTATAATGAAATTGCTGATTTTATAGATACTGAAGTAGGAGCTGATGGTTCTACAAGAGTAATTTACAGATATAATAGAGGTAACTTAGATGAAACTGCAATTAAAAAACAAATACTAAGTAATGCAAGTATTACTCCTAAAGAAAAACAACAATGGAAAGATCTTATTGAGAACTACGATGATGGAGATTATGATGTAATGTCAATAGCTAGATATAAAAGAGAAAACCCTAAAAATTTATATTTATCTTTATCAGGAAACAGTGATGATATAGAAACTAATGCCAATTTAAGTGTTACTAAATTCGGTAAAGCAGCTATAGAAAATCAAAACCCATATGCTTTTAATATGGCTATTAATAATTATGCAACTATAACTAATAGAGCTAATAATACAAGAGGAAAAAATTATCTTGAAAAAGCTATTTCTATGGGTAAAGCTTTAGAAAATAAAGATTCTAATTCTAAAATAATAGAACCGCCTGCTGCTTGGAAAAAAGTTTCTAGAGCTGGAGAACCTGAACGGCATATAGGCTATAAAGTAGATTATGCTTATAATGAAAAAAGAAAAGGAATTGTTGCAAGTGTTGCCTACACAACAGTAGACGGTGAAGGAACAACAATACCAAATGCAGAAGGAAACGATTATACTTATATTACTGATTATGTGATGAGCGGAATTCAAGCATCTGATTTTAGAGTTATGGATATAATGTGGGGAGTAGGGTCAGAAAGAGATTTAATTAAAGACCCTATTACAAATGCAAATTTTGTACCTGCTTTTGAAAGTCAAAATTTTGCGACTGCTTTAAATAAATAATAATACTTTTATAATATGGAAGAAGAAGAAGAAGTAATATCTAATAAAGCTATTAAAGTAAAAGGTATTGACACTGCACAAGAAATAAAAGTTCCTGAAGTAGAGACTATTGAAGTAGAAAAAAATGTTTCTGTTAAAGATCCTGTTATAAATGATTCTCCAAAAGAAACTACAGAACCTATAGTAGATCCTGAAGTAGATTCTATAGTAGATCCCATTATAGAAGAAGAGCCCGCAGAAGTTTTTAAAAAAAGTACTGATAACCAATCGCCTGGATTTTTAGACTATAGAGAAATTGAGGATCCTTCAGAAGCTTTTTTACAAGATGCAGGAAGTAGAGAAGGAACTAGTAGCATAAAAGGTTATAAAGGATTTATAGATAAAAAAGCTTTAGACAGAGTCTATGCTCCTTTAAATCTTACTAATGCTTTACCTGATTCAAATGAACGTGAAAAATTTAAACTAAATAATGAAGATAAATTAGTAGAACTTTTTAATGGTAATATAGGAATTACTTTTGAAAATGATTTAGAAGATCTTAATAAATTTAAAGAAGAACAGTACCATCATCTTACGAAAAAATTTATGGATGATCTTGATGAAAATCAAAAATGGTATTCATCATTAGCTACTACAGGAGCAAGGTTTCTTGGAAACACTGCAATAAATGTTATTGGAACTAGTGCAGGACTTATTTATTCAGCAGGTTCTGCAATTAGAAATCTTGATGCTAGTAAATTAGCTGATAATTCTTTTAATCGTGCACTAGAAGATGCTAGTGAATTTGTTAACATAAACACTGCTGTTTATGGCGGAGCGGGACAATTTGATAGTGTGCTTAATACAGAAACAGGACAATTAGAATTTAAAACAAAAGGTGCTCTTAGTCGGTTTTTAGATGATCCTATGAAATCTTTTAATGCTGATATAGTACCTGCAGCTTCTTTTATTGCAGGAGTAGTTACAACAGAAACATTAGCATCAGCATTAACTGCTGCTACAGGAGGTGCAGCCGCTCCTTTACAAATTGCTTTATCAGCAAGATTAGCATTACAAGCTAGTAAATTAGGTAGAGTAGTAAGTAAATTTTCAAAAGCTACTAGGTTAATGAGAGGCCTAGATAAAATACCTAAAATTGGACAACAAGCTTCAAATCTTTCAAAACTTTCTAGAGGACACCGTTCTGTTATGGGTACTGCTGTAGCAGCATATCGTAGTTCACATTATGAATCTTCCTTAATAGGAATGAGTACAAAAGATAGAACTTTAGATAAACTTTTACAAGATCATCATATTAGACAGGGAGGTTCGTTTTCACCTGAAGGATATTATCTAGATAAAGAAGGAAGAGTAATAGAAAATTTAATTGCTCCTTCTAAATCAGAATTAGCAAAGTATGAAAAAACAGCAACTTCAGCAGGAAAAGTAGCTTACTTTGCAAACGTTCCTTTAGTAGCAGGCTCATATTTTGTTCAAATGCCTCGTTTATTAACTAGAAATTACAGAGTAGCTCAATTAGGAGCTCAAGGTATAAAACGTAGTGCTTCAAAAATCTTTTTAGATAATTTAAAATTATCAGGAACTCGTATTGTTAACGGTAAAAGAGTAGCTAATGTAACAGCTAATAAATATCTTAAAGGTTTAGGATATGTAAAAAGAGGTACTAAAGGATTTATAACAGAAGGGTTTGAAGAGTTTAGTCAAGGAGCAATGGAAGAAGGATTAATAGATTACTATGCTAATAATTATAGTAAAGAGTCTAGTAGATCTTTAATAGGAATGGCTAATTCTGTAGTAACACAAGGTAGACAATATGCTAAAACTACTGAAGGAAAAGACTCTATGTTAATAGGAGGTCTTATGGGACTTCTTGGAGTAAGGCTACCGTTTGGAGTAGATACAAATACAGGAAAAGTAAAGTTTACTCCTCTTGGTACTGTTTACGGAGGAGCTCTTTCAGAAATTAGAGAAGGAAAAGCAGAAGCGCAAAAAGCTATAGAAAATGCAGAAAAGTTAAACCGAGAAAGCGCAAGCTTTAATCCTATGCTGCAATTAAATCTTAAAAATGCATTAAAATTACAAAACACTACAGCGGAAATGGATGACGCTGCTATACAAGGAAAAATTAAAGAGTTTAAAGATGCAGAACATGCTCAATTATTTTCTGCAGTATATAATAGAGTTGAGTTAGGTTTAGGAGATACTGTTCTTCAGGATATAGATGCTATGGAAGAAATGTCTGTAAAAGATTTTAACAGTCAATACGCTATAAAAGATAAAGAAGGAGCTGTAGTAGAAGAGTTTACTGAAAAAAGTAAAAAAGAAGCTTTAGAAAAAGCAAAAGAATTTGCAACAGGAGTTTTAGAATCTGCAGAAATAGTAGAAAATGTTATTGCTAATACAAATCCTAAGTTTTTTGAAAGACTGTATGAAGAAGTAACAGGAAGAGAAATAACTACAAAACAAAATGTTAATAATATACTCTTAGAACAAGGATTAAAAGAACAAATGGTTTATTTAAATTCTGTTGTTGAAAATACTAATAAAAGAGAAAAATCTATTATAAATCAAATTGAAGATATTACTTCTAGAAATGGAAATACAAAAGCATTTTTAAATTTAAATAAACTAGAAGAGGTAGCTGTTAAAGTTGCAGAAGTACAAGGAAAAGAATCAAAAGAACGATTTAGAATTAAAGCAGAGTTTGTTGATAATGCTTCAAAAGTAAAAAAAGAAATCTTAGATGATTTTAAAAAGAATGATCCTAATAATTATAGCTTAACAAAAAATGAAATAGAACCTTTAATACAAGATATTTTAGATATAAAAGTACGTAGAGCAAAAGCTGCTAAACTTTACGAAGGTTTATTTAGTAGTAAAGGAGCAAAAACTTTTACTAATTTTCAAGAAGAAGTAATGGCTTCTTTTGAAAAGTATACTATAGAACAATTAGAAAAAATAAATGAAGAAGCTATTAAAGATAGTAAAAATCCATCTAATTTTAGGAAAGAAAAAAATAATGAAAAATCTTTAAAAGGTAAAAGTCCAATAGCAGATGAGGCACAGTATGAATCTATTGTAGAAGGTCTAAAAAAAATTGAAAGAGTTAAAAACTCTAATGCTGATGCTACAACAAAAACAAAAGCTATACTAAGAGTTTTAGATAAACATCCTGGAATGTTTAGTGAGTTAATTGACCGTCTTGATAAAAAAGGTCTACCTGTTGGAGAGTTAAGTACTACTCAAGAATTTGAGTTAATAGATAAAGAAGGAACTTTTATAGACCCTCTTTTAAAAGAAATAGAAATTTTACAAGAAGAAATAGAAAGATTTGAAGCATTGCAATCTAAAGAAGGTTATGTAGCTGATAACAAAGAAGATTTAGAACAAGTTCAAAGTATTAACGGAACGCCTATTGAAGAAGTTAAAGAAAATGTAGATGACGCTCTTTTTAATTTTAGAGCATTAGCTAATGATTACTATACTATGCTTCCTACAGCAGATAAAGAATTAATAAAAACAACATCAGATAGAGAAGGAGGAAATACTTTTATAAATGAAAGAGATGAACAAGGTAATCTTATTAATAAACCTAAAGATCCTTTTTCTCCTTTAAATACTGCAGTAGTAAATAATTCTAATTTTTTAAATAACAAACAATTAGAAAACGAAAATCATTATTTTGAATTTGAAATACAAAAAGATAATGATTTTATAGAATCTCCTACTAGTAATGATATTCCTATTGCAGTTGTTTATAAAGACAGTAAAGGAAATGAAACTTTTATTACTCGTTTGCCTGCTTATAAAGACGGAGGAGCCCTTCAATTAAAAGAATTAAGAGAAGAAATTGTTAGAAGAGATGCAGAAGGAGAAAGTACTAGTACTAATATTAAAAATGATGCGGATCGTATTCAAGAAATTAAGAAAGAAAAAGAAGTTATTAAAAAGAAACTTCAAGAAAATCTTGATGCTAAAAAAGAAGCTCCAGTAGCAGAGGAAGCAAGTTCTCAATCTTTTGGAGAACCTATCCCTATTAAGGATAGAGCTACTACTACGCCTCTTACAGGAATAGATGCTAAAGCTGGGGAACGACTTGTTGAGAAATTAGTTCTAGACGGAATTAAAAAAGGACAGACACTAGATGAATTAAGAGAAAAAGTTTTAACAAGATTTGGGTGGGATGCAAATCAGCAGTATGCTGTTGTAGAGTTCATTAAAGGAAAGATGGACGGTAGTATAACTGTAGATTTTGCTACATGGAGAATCCCTTCAAGAACACAACAAACTAGTGAAGTTACAGAAGAAGAGTTTAAAGAATTTACTGATAATGCTACAGTATCAGATGCCCGTATTAACGCTATAGCAGATAAGATTAAAGCAGGTACAGAACTTACTGCTCAAGAGCAGGCTATGCGTGAAGCAAAAGCAGCGCAAGTAGAAGAATCTTTACAAAAAGATACAACTACAGAGTTAGATGCTGAACAAACAGAATTAAAAGCAGAACTAAAAGCTCTTAATGAAGAGCTAAAAAATCTTGCTGGTAGTATACAAGTAGACTTTAAAGAAAAAAGTATAACTGAAAGTATCTTTCAAGATATAACAGAATACAATTCTCTTGAAAATGAAAGAATAAAAAAAGAAAAAGAGAATAAAATTAAAAATAAATTTTCAGAAAAATCTTTAGAAAGAGCTAATGCTATTAATGATAATTTTGAAAATATAGTAACAGCTATTCAGACTAGCGGTATAAATATTTTTATAAAACCTGAAACTAATAAACACAAAAATTGTTAACAAAAAAATCCTTATATTCGTAGGGGAAAATCTTTTATTATGGCTTGTAAATATTACGTTGACGGAAAGGAATTAAATGAAACTCAATTTAAAGAACTTTTAAATGATGGTCTATTAGATCAAATTTTAGTTAACCAAGGTTTACAAGAACAGTTTTCAGATTTTGAAATAGATGAAAATTTTATTTCTAAAAAACTAGGAAAAACAGTAGGTCCTCTTAAACTAAGAGTACGACATAAAATAGACCACCAAATAAACTTTGAAAAAACATTACCAAAAGCAGATAAAGGAGAGCTTATGGGTAGTACTGAGTTTATTAATACTAATCGTAATCCTTTAAAAGTTATAGAAAAGTCTAACGAACAAATTAAAAAAGAAAATAAAAAGAATGGAACTAATTATCCTGCTAACAAATTAATACTTGCTGTAAATGTAGGAGGTGTGCTTAGATACGGAGATAAAATGGGTAAAGACCATGAAGCTGTAAAATCTATAGAAAGAAACAAAGCTATATTAGAAAGAATGAAACCTGGAAAAGTTTACATGCTAGTTCCTTCTGCATATGGTTTTTCTCCTATAGAAACAAAAAGTAATTTTTTAGGAGAAACAGAAATAGCAGATGATGTAAAAGAAAACATTAAAAATCTTTTTGAATCTAAAAAAACTGCTTCTTTTAAAGCAGCCGCTCAAAAAATTAGTGACAATTTATTTAATACTACTATTACAAAAAAAGGAGAAGAAGTAACTATAAAAACTTTTCTAGCAAATAAAGAAGAAATTACAAAGACTTTTGGAACTGCAGAAGAAATGACAAAGTTTGTTTTAGGAGAGTATGATAATGGTAAATTAAAAAAAGGAAGCACTCAAACAGGACTTCTTGCCCATGTAAATCATTATAGATTAAATAAAAAAGGTCCAAGATCTAATAGTTATTATGCTAATAATAAATTTATTACTACAAATTTATTTTCAGAAAACGGAAACTTTTTTAACAGTACTAGTTTTATAATGGATGCTTATAAAAGCACTGAACAAACTAAAAAAGTTCTTGTAGATGTAATACAAGCACGTTATAGTAAACAAGAAAAAGAAATAGAAGAAAAAGTTATAGAAAAAACAGCTATTGCTGCTACAACTACTGTAGCAAAAGATCAAAAAAAGAAAACAGCAGAGTCTCCTATAAATGATAATACTATAAAAGAAGTAAAAGATTCTCAAGAATTTATTATTCAAGTTCCTGCAACTTCTGGTAATATAGAATTTGCAAAAGTATTTGTAAAAGCCGTAGACAATACTTTAGAAATGTACGAAGTACAAAAAGGAAGTATGAAAAAAGGTCCTAAAGGAGATCTTGTTTGGACTCCTGATTCTAAACAATTTACTAATACTCAAAAAGGAACGATACGTAAAGCAGCTCTTCCTAAATTTTTAGAACTCAAGAAAAAATTTAATGTTAAAGATATAACTGTTGATCAGCAAAATAATGAACCTAATCGTGATGCTGGAACAGGATTATTTGACGGAGCTGCAAAACAAACTAGTGAGGTTGAGGTTAGTGAGAAAGAAATGCTAAATGCGGAGCTTGAGTATTTAGAAAAAACATTTGGAAAGGAAATGGCAGGAGTGTATTTTCAAGGAATAGAGCCTTTACCTAAAAAAAATCAAAAAGATTTAAATAGAATACTATCTAATTTAAAACCAGCACAACAAACTAGTGAAGTTACAAGCGACAGAGAGTTTCAACCCAAATTATACATTAAAGCGTATGATGAATTAAGAAATTCTTCAAAAGAGGAATTGCAAAAAGTTTTAGATAGAATTAGATCTGCTGCTATGTCGAACGCTAGGCAAACGCCTATCAGCACAGCAAGATCATTTATAGCTAGTAAAATATTAAAGGGCAAAACAAAAGAGCTTGATGCTAAATACGCTAAACCAACTCAACCAATTGCTGAAGTTACAGAAGTTGAAGATAAAAGTGAAGAAGGTTTTAATTTTAACGCTTACGAAGGAGTAAAAGGAGGAGAGAAATTAGATTTAAAAAAAGATAATTTTCCTGATATAGATATTCCTCGTACTCGTTCTACACAAATAGACGGAAGACTTTGGAATAAAACACAAGAGCTTCAATGGTTAAAAGATAAATTAGGAAAATCAGTAGTAGATAAAAACTTTAAAAGCTTTAATTCTATAGAAGATTTAGAAAAATATCTTCCTAAAGAAACTTATGAAATGCTCATAGAGTCTCGTAAAAATGGAGAATTTTTAAGTGGATTGTTTAATAAAGCAGCAGTGTATCTTGCTAATAATGCTTTTGCTGATACAGGATACCACGAAGCATTTCATGTAGTGTTTAATCTAGGCCTTACTTTAGAACAACGTTTAGATTTATTAGAAGAAGCAGCTTTAAGGTACAACATGCCAGCGGACTCTACTTTAATAGAAATAGAAGAAAGACTTGCAGATGAGTTTATGGCTTATGTAAGAGCAGAAGAAAAAATAAAAACTCCTTCATCTAAAATTGCTAATTTCTTTAAATCTCTTTGGAGAGGCGTTAAAACATTTTTTAATAAAAATTCTAAAATAAACATTGATAACTTATTTGAAAGTATACAACTAGGAGAATATGCAAACAAATTAAGTTTTGAAAATACTGATTTTACTAAAATAAATCCAGACGATGTTAGATTAAAAACTGACGCATTAGCTACTTCTTATTTTAATCCTAAAATAAAAAGAGAAGCTTTTGATTATATGGCTTATAAATTATTTCAAGAAATAGATAAAATAAAAGATAATGATATTGATTTAGCAGATAAATCAGATTCTGAAGTAATAAAATATTTAGCTAATGAAACTCCTGTAGGATTTAATAGAATTTTTGGAACAATAACACAAAGAATAATTGCTGATATTAATGCTAACAAAGGAAAAGATGTTTCTAATTTAGCAGAACTTGTTAATGCTATTACTAATAGAGGTAAAGCTACTGAAGATGTAGAGATTGATACTAAAAACGGAAAAGAGTTATTGCCTTTATTTAAAGAAGAATTTACTCCTATAGTTTTAGAATTTAATCGTTATTTACGTAAATCAGGAATTAATATAAGTTTAGTAAAAAATGTTAAAGATAATTTAGAAAGACCTACTGATTTTGAAAACAATGAGATAGGTACTTCTGAACGTTGGCAAAAAGCAAATATAGAAATCAATCCTTTTGAAACTCTTTCTCAAACAATGAGAAGACAATTAGGCACTTTACCTAAACAAATCATAGTAAACAATAAAAGAAAACAAGCTAGTAATAGTTTTGGAGCCCCTGTTTATTACAGTCAAGCAGAAGTTTTTGCTTTTTTAGGAGAGAATCTTACAGATTCTTATATGCCTGCTAGAATGATAGAAAAAATAGAAAGTATTAAAAAGGATAAACCTTTTATGCCAGAAGTTATAAACTTGCTAGGAAAAAATACTGCTTTTAAAAATTCTTTATTTATTCAATTAGCTTCTAAAACTTTTCAAAAGTTTTTAGTAGTTTATGAAAAAGACGGAAACTATAGTACTTTTTATTCTAATAGAAAAACGTTAGACAATTTAATTAAAGAAACTTTTATTACTAATTTTTTACAAGAAAATAATAAACTGTTTAATAAATACAAAAAAAATACAAACAAAGAAGGTCAAAGAAATTTTGAAAGTTTTAATAATGAAGAAATAAATAAACAAGTATTAATATTAGATGCAATAAAAATAGCCGCTAAAGGGGCTGCTACAATAGAAAGTAAAAATAATATTTTAAAAAGTTTAGAAACTTTTTTAAAAGAAAATAATTTAAACATATCAGAAAATCAGTTATTAGAAATATGGAATCCTGATGGAGATGTAAACAATTGGAATAAAATAAAAAAAGTAATTGATTCTACAGAATCAATATTTTCATCTCTTTTAAATGAAAAAAATCCTTTTTTAGAATTAGTTTCTGATGAAAAAAGTGGGTTTAAAGTTGTTTTAAAAAGTTTTGTAGAAAGTGTTAAGCCAGGTTTTGATAATACGGTAAACGCTTCTTTTATAAGTGGAGATAAAAAAGCAGTGTATTCTATACAATATTCTAATTATTTAACTAAACTAATTTCTAAGTTTAAGAATAAAAAAGATTTTGTAGATTATAAAGAATACATTAAATCTGATGTTTTAATGAGCTCTGTTCCTTTGTTAGAAGATTTAATGGAAGACGAAGAAACTACTTCTAACATGAAAGAATTAGAAGTAGTAATATTAGATTCTCTTGTTCGTGAAGGAAAAAGAAGAGGTACTAATTACAGTGATCTAAACGATACAGAAAAAGTAGCTGTAGAATTAGGAGCTTATTTTGGAGGAAAAACATCAAAAAACTTTGAATTTGGACAAAAATTTGGATATTATAGTTTACCTATTCCTTCAGATTCAGGGACACTGCCTTTAATAAAAGCAGAAAAATTTACTTTTGATGAAGTAGTAGAAAGATTTCTTACTATAGCCGTAGGAGAAAGAGCTAGAATAGAAAAATTTAAAAATTTACCAGAAGATTCTATTTTAAGAAAAATTAAAAACTATAAAGATAATGCAACTAAATTTCAATCGCTTTCTTTTTTAGAAGGAAAAGTTACTGCTAATACAGAAGTATCAGAAATTAAAGATATTATAGAAAAATTTTTAAAAGAAGATTTTTTAGAATTACAAAAAGAAAAATACAAAGAGGCAGGAGTTATAGAATATTACGAAAAAGGTAATGAAGGAAAAATAAAATTTATAGATAATGTAATAACAAATAAAGCAGATTCAAAATCTGAGCTTTTTAAAAACTATTTGTACAATTCATATTTAATGAATACACAAATGAATATTCTTTTTTCTAAAGATCCTGCTTTTTATAAAAATACTGTAGAGTACCAAAAACGTAATAAACAAGTTTTAAGTCCTGGAACATTAGGAAACCCTGACAGAATACTTAGCACTTACAGAGGTATGATTTTTAATGATGAGCTAGTTCCTACTAGTATAGAAACTAAAGACAACATTTTAAAACTTTTAGATCAATCAAATCTTTCTGCACAAAAAAAATCAGAGCTTAAAACTTTTTGGGAAGACAGTGCAAATCCTAGTGAAGAATTTAAAGATAGTCACCATAATATTACAGACGGTGCTACTTTTGTATCAGTTGATAGAGCCTATGATGCTTTAGATTATTTAAAAAGAATTACACCAGAACATAAAAAAGCTAGAGAACGTATTAAAAAAGGAATAGAAAATGCTGAAGACGCTGCTTTATTTAATGTTACAAAACCTTTTGTATTTACTGATATGAAAATAGAGGGAACTATTGCTCCTCTTCAAATAAAAAATTCAGAAGTTCTTCTTACTAAAGCTTTTGCTTATCGTAAAAACAGTGAAGGAAAGTTAATGTATCCTAAATTAGTTAAAGCTTACGATCTATTAAATAATTCTGAATACGATATAGACTTTATAGCTTTTGAATCTGCTGTTAAAGAAGGAGCAATAGGAAGAGAAGTAAATAATAAAGGAGAAGTTGTTTATAACGAATTAGAACTAGTAGGAGATAAATACGAATTAGTAGGAGATGCTAATGTAATAGAAATAGATTCTGATAGTTACAGACTACAAAATGAAACTCCTGAACACTATTTAGATGCTGAAGGTAATTATGGATCTCAATATCGTAACCTTTTAATAGAGGATATGGATATGGAAGGGGATTATAATATAGGAGGAAAAATTCTTAAAGGCAAAGAAGTACAAAAACTTTATCAAGAACTTACTGTTGATAATGTAACCGCTTCTTATAATAAAGTAGCAGAAATGTTTTTAGATGAATCAGGAGAAATAGATTACAGTTCTCTTGTTGTTCATTTACAAGAAGAAGCTATAAGAAGAGATTTAGGAGAACAATATATAGAGGCTCTTGAATTAGTAGATGAAGTAAAAGATGGTAAAAAAACAGGTAAAAAAGTTCCTGCTATTCCTTTATGGAGTCCTGTAATATCTTATAAACTAGAAAATTTAATGAATTCTTTCTTTAAAAACGGTGTTACTAAACAAAAAATTAAAGGAGGACAAATGATAAATGCTACTTCTTATGGAGTAGATAAAACTCTTAAATTTAAAATAGACGAAAACGGAAATTATAGAATGCAAGCATTGCTTCCTTGGTGGTCTAAAAAATTCTTTCCTAAAGATTCAAAAGGTAACATAGATTTAAATAAACTTCCTGACGAGTTAAAAGAACTTGTAGGGTATCGTATACCTACAGAGGACAAATACTCTATGTTTTATATAAAAGTAAAAGGATTTACAGACAGTGCAGCAGGAGCTCAAATAATGTTACCTGATTTTGCTACTACACAAGCAGGTCTCGATTTTGATATTGATAAGTTATTTATGATAATGCCAGAGTATAGAGTTAACTCTAAAAAAGAGGCTGTTTATCTTAAATATTTAGATTCAAATTCTACTGCAGAAGAAGTAGCTAGTACTATATTAAAAGACAAAGAGTCTTTTGATACATTTATTAACTCTAACAGTTTGCCTAAAACAATAACAGATTCGTTAGGTAAAAAAATAGAAACTAAACAATATTTAAAAAACTTTAAAAATAGAGTTCAAGATTCTATTATAAAAAGTTTAAATAATAATAAACAATTTAAAAATAGACCTGAATTTAAAGAAGCGTTTTCTCGTGTAGAAGAATTAAAAATAAAAAGAGATGCAGAAACTAATGAATCTAAAGAAAAAGCTTATAGTAAACAAATAACTGATCTCTATGAAGTAATAAACGAAATAGATACTAGTATTTACAGTGAAATAGCAGCAGAAAAAGAAACTTTATTAAGAAATAAAATAGAAGAGTTTATAGAAAAAAATATAAAACCTAATCAATATAAAGATTTTAATAATATTGCTACTAGAAATAATAAAATTTTAGAAATTAGTAAAGGAATACTAGAAAATAAACATACAGCTCTTTCTATTATAGATGTTGGCGGTTTTGAAGATTTTAAAACATTAGGAAACAAGATTCGTTTATTACAAATTAATAAAAACGACAGTAAACAAAAATTAAATTTAAAAGAAGAAGCATTAAAAAATATAAAAAATTTAGAAACAAATAAAATAAATATTTCTGAGTATAGAAACAATTTAAAAAATTTAGTAGAAGAATTAGATACAGTAGATTTTAATATTAATTACCCTTCTACACAACTTACTTTGTTTAATCGTAATATGATGGGTAAAAAACTTACTGGAGTATTTGCTAATCAAACTACTAATCATGCTAAATCTCAATACACTGAACTACAATTAGTTTCTCCTGTTTTGTTTAACGACAAAAAATACAAAATGTTAAACCAGCAGAATAATTCTGAAGGTAATAGAATATCTAAATCTTTAGCAAGTCTTTTAGCGGCAGTAGTAGATAATGCTAAAGATCCAATTTCTTCTAACTTAAATCTAAATACATTTACTGCAGATTTAGCATCAATGCTTCTTAGAGCAGGAGTTAATCAAGACACTGTTTTTTCTTTTATAAATCAACCTGCTATTGTAGAATTGACTAAAAAACATTTTTTAACAAAAGGAAGTTTATCTTACAAAGCAAAAGAAGAAGCTTTTAAAGTTGTTAAAAAATGGAAAAGTTTATTAGCAGATAAAGGTAAAATAACTACAGAAGAACTTAATGCTATAGAAGAAGACTACAATTTAAATGAAAAAGATCTTGAAAAAGCTTTAAGTAGAGACCAAAGTAAAGAATATTATGTAACACAATATAAAGCTCTCAGTGCTTTTAACACATATTTAGAAACAGCAAAAGATTTAAGTGATATAGTACAAGCTTCTCGTTTAGATACTCAGCCTGTAGGGCCTACTAGTGCTGATAGTTATGTAATGATAAACAAACAACAAAAATTACTTAACTCTCAAAGTCTTGGTGTTAAAGGATATGAAGCTTTATTTTTTAATCAAAGTGATCAAAAAATTAATCCTTCTTTTAATGAATATGCTTGGCTAAAACCTTTATCTATTTTTAATAAAATATTTCCTTCAATAGGAGAAACATTATCTACAAGTAAAGAAATAAAATATTCTTTATTAGGAAATACTAAAAACTATTTTTCTGATTTTAAAGGAAAAGGATTTGATTTAACTGCTACAGAAGCTCGTAATATAGACAATTCTTTTATGACTTATATAGCGACAAAACTTCCATTTTTTAATAATGCAAATTCTAAAGAAATTTTAAAAAATGTTCCTAACAATTTAGCTAAATTTAAAATAGAAAATCCTGACTCTATATATAATGATTTTTTAAAATATTTAGATCCTAAAGAAGCAACAAAAACTTCCATACGTAAAATAGATTACAATAATGTAGGAAAAAGTCCTTTAGATCAAGAAGTAGAAAGAGAACTTTGGAAAGACATGTTAGTAGATAAAGATCCTTCTGTTAGAAGACTAGCTTTAGATTTAGTAAAGTATAGTTACTTTTCTAATGGGTTTACTTTTAATTCTACTAGTTTTTATCAATTAATTCCTGTACAATTTTTTACAGACACTTTTGCTAGATTAGATATAAATAAAGAAGAAGGATTAATAGACGATAGTAATAATAGCTTTCATGCTAATATGCAAAATTCATTAAAAGAATTTACAAAACGCCCTAATATTGTAGGAAAAGGAAATTTATTAAGTACAACAGGAGCGCCTTATCATTTTATGAGACAGTTTGCTCAAAACAATATAAATTCTGGTACAATTCCTTCTGTTAATATTAAAGAATCTAGAGCTTTTACTCCTAATAATGTAAAAGAACTTGCTATAGATGAAGTATATGTTTTTGGTACTACTCAAGAAGGTTATCACAATGTAGGCACAGCAGGGCTTGCTTTTAATAATAACACTACTTTTACAAATAAACCTGGTAATAAAAATCAAAAAGGTAGATGGGCAGAATACGGAGTTGTAGGAAAAACTTCACAAGGAAACGAAGGTGTAGGATTTGGATTACGTATGCAAGAAGTTGTTTTAGAAAATAATTTAGTAAAAGATATTTTAGGTCCTAATAATTTACAGGACGGAAAAAAACTTATAGACTCATTTCAAAAAGATTTTGGAAAACTTGTAATAGAAGCTTATAATAATCCTAAAAGAAAGTTTATTGTAGGAAAACTAGATACTGATACTAAAAGATGGAGTACAAAAGATATACAAAAAGTATTAAAAAATATAGAAATAAATGTAGGAATTCCTAATAATGTTATATTGCCTGCATTATTAGATCCTAGAATTAATAAAAGTAGATTTATTAAAGAAAATAAATTATTTGTAGTAAAAAAAGAAAGCACAGATTTAACTGATAGTTTAGGAAATTTTCCTCAATTTGTTAGCACATTAGACGGTGCTACTAAAAAACTATTTGAACTTAATCAAGACAAATATGCTAATGATATTTTAGTGTATAATCAAATTCCTTTATTAGAAGGACAAGAATATAATTATGATAGTCCAATAGATGAATCTGTTGTAACAAGTATAAACAAAGAAGAAACAAGTACTGTAGATAATTTAGTTAATAAAGAAATGTTTTCAGATAATTTTCCAGACGTAGACATTCCGTTAATAGGAGACAATGCTACTCCTACTAACACTAAAGAAAAATCTAATTTTTCTACAGAAGTTAAAAAAGAATATAAAGATGAAAATCAAACTTATTCAGAATATATTAAATTATACACAGATAAAAATAAAACAGAAGACCCTGCTATAACAAAAAATAAATGGCGTTTTCTGTTACCAGAAACTAGACAAGATCAAATAGATAGACTTAAAAAATGTTAATATGTATTGTATAAATATAAATCATCCTGAATATAAAACTTTAAAAGCAGAGAGCGGACTCCACTCTGGTATTTTGCAGTATAAAATATCTGCTTGGTTTACACAAAACGGTGATAGTAGATTTCCTTCTTTAAAAGAAATAAATAATATACCTACAGAAATTAAACAAGTAAAACCAAAAGTAAATCCTATAAAAGAATTAGGTTTAAAATACAATGCAGATTTTGCAGGGTTTATGCCTTTTAATATAAATTTAGCAGATCTACAAAGAGATGCTAGAAAATTAGATCTTAAAGTACTAAAAGCTGCTAACGGAGCTTGGTATTTAAAAAACAGTAGAAATCAGTTTGTCAATCCTCGTAAGTTCCTTCAAATAAATTCCCAATCTTCTATACTCCCATATAAAGATTTGAAGGACAAGCTCTTCTCATGGGCTGAAACTCACGGAATATCCGTGATTACTATGGAGGAAATGATGAATACAGTAGCAAATACAGACTCTCTAGAAGGGTCTGTAGCTGTTGCTGATTTATTTAACAGAATAATAGCTTTAGATCCAGAAAAAGAAATGAACGATACTCTTGCAGAAGAGGTATCTCATTTTGCTACAGCTATTTTAAAAGAAGATGCGTCTGTTAAAAAAGCCATGGAAAATATTTCTAAAACAGAAATATACAAAGAAGTAAAAGAAGTGTATGCTGATACATATGAAACAGAGGAAGAATTTAAAAAAGAAGCAGTAGATAAACTTTTAGCTCAAAGTATTTTAGATAACTTTCAAGAAACTACTGATAATAAAGGAGTACTGCCTTACATTAAAGGTATTTTTTCTAAATTTAAAAAATGGTTAAACAGTTTTAAAAAATCTAGTGCAGCAGAACAAATTAAAAATGATCTAGCTCCTTTAGCAAAATCTATTTTAAGAAATGAGTATTTAGGAACTTTAGATAAAAATATTAGTAACACTGTTTATCTCCAAAGAGAACAACTTTCTTTTTCTGAAGAAGAAAAACAAACTGTTTTAGAAAAACAAGATAACGCTAATTTAAAAACAAAAGCAGCTTTTGCTATTAAAACAGTAAATTTACTTAGCTCACGTTTAGGTAAATTACAACAAGCAGAAGCGTTAGGAAAAACAGCTAAGAAAGGCTCAGTTACAGACACTGTTAGAGAAGAAATTAAAAAATTAAGATTAGCTATTAAAGAAGCAGAATTTACAGGTACTATTACAAAAATAATAGAGTTTGCAAATACAGAATTAGAGTTTGCAAAAAATCAAGTAGAAAAAATGGACACTGATGGAGTTGTAGGCCATCAATTACAAAATCTTAAAGATTTTGTTGAATCTTATGCAGATCTTTTTCAAAGTCTTAGAAAAGAAACAAGACGTATGGGATTATCTAAAGCAGAAAAAGATCAAATACATGATTCTATAAAAGGCATTCAATTAGAAATAAATAGTTTAGAAACTGATGTAGATTATCTTGAAGAAGAATTTTCTCCAGAAGTATTAGATGAAGGAAACACGGATTCTAGTGGGAAAAAAATAGATCCTAATTTTGATGGAAAAGAAATTAACCAATTTGCTAAAAAAGATGCTAGTGTATGGAGACTAAATGCAGGTAATTATAAATTTGCAAACTCAGGAATTTTAAGAAGTGCTCATAAAATTATTTTTGATGCTGCTCAAATAGTAAAAAGATTTGCAATAGGAAAAGGTAATATTTTATTAAGAGCTAGAATGCTAGCAGCTAAAGAAGGAACAGTAGAAAACGATTTAATAGACACAGATTCTGACGGAAAGTTTACCCAATATTTAATAAGACGTGAAGACTGGGCAGACTATTATAAAAAAATGGGCTTAGTTAAACAAGAATTAGCTGATTATTTTGGATTTGAAACTTTTGAAGAAATAAATTTAAACGAAGAGTCTAAAGAAAAACAAAAATATTATAAAGAAACTTTTAAAAATTTCCATAAAGAAAACAGTGTAACAATAAGTGATGCTTATGGTAGATTTGCAGGAAGAAAGCCTAAAAAATTAAATCCTAAATTTGCAGAGTTAATGAAAAGGCCTAATACTAAAAAGTTTTATGATTTATTAGTAGAAACTAAAACAGAATCTTTAGCAAAATTACCTTTATCTTATAGAACTCCTTCTGCTCCTTACCTTCTTCCTGGAGTTAGATCTTCTTTATTAGAAAAGTTTACTGATAAAAATCAATCTTTTCTTACTAATTTACAAGAAGCTATAGGGGAGGGAGTGCTTATTGATGAAGACGATACTGAATTTGGAGAAATAGATTCTCTTGGTAATAAAATGATTCCTATTTATTTTACTCATAGGTTTGAAAAACCTGGAAATGTTTCTCGTAATATTGTAGAAAGTTTTACTACTTTTTCTGAAATGGCTGAAAATTTTGTACAAATGGGAAATATTGCAGGAGATTTATCTATAGTACAAAATCAGTTAGCTAAAAGAGAATATCAAATTGGTAGAGATAAAAAAACAGGAAAAGAAACAAGAGACTACCAGATATTAAAAACTATGATAGATAATAAAGTATATGGTATACAATCTAAAGATGTTTCTGTTTCTTTAGGAGATAATCCTTTAACAAGAACTTTATCAAAAGTGCCGTTTCTTCCTAATTTAGTAGATAAAAAGTTTTCTTTTACAAAATTAGCTAAAAAAATATCTAGTTTTATTAGTACGAATAACTTAGCTTTAAATCCTTTTACTTCTACTGCAGGTTGGATGAAAGGAAGTCTTGACAGTATTCTTGAAGCTCAAGTAGGACTTTATAGTACTATAGAATCTAATAATTGGGCAATAGGAGAATATAGTAGAAATATAGTAGATGTTTTAACACAAGTAGGAAATAAAAAACAAACAAATAAAATGCATTTACTTTTACAACGTTATAATGTTGTAGAATTAAGTAAAATGCTTAAAAATGTTAATAAAAATAAACTTCTTTCTGATGTTACTAGTAGAGATTTGTTGTTTTTAAATTATAGAACAGCCGATTACGCTGTTAAAGGAAGAGTAGCTTTAAATATTCTCGACAATACTCGTTTAGTAGACGGAGAGTTTATAAATAGAAAAAACTTTTTAGAAAAAAGAAAAGAAGAAGGCGTAGAAGAAAAAACTGCTAAAGAAGAATGGAAAACTTATAGAGAAAAAAGTTTATATAATGCTTACGAAGTAGTTGATGGTAATTTAGAAATTAAATCAGATTTAAAACAATATGTAAACGATGGGTTAGAAAACTCAATAGTAGGAAAAGTAGGACATGTTACTAGTGTAGTAGACGGAACACTAACTGACTCTGATAAAGGAGCTATTGCTAGAGAAGTATACGGAAGTTTTGTACTAATGCACCGTGGATGGTTTATTAATATGATAGATACTCGTTTTTTTAATTCTAAAGGAGGTGTAAATTTTATTACAGGAGAAGCAGAATTAGGTTTATATCCTGGTATGTGGAAATTTATAAGACATGATTTAGTAGATTCTATTAGAGCAAAACAATATAATGTAATGAATACTTATAAAAAAGCAGATCCTGTTGTACAAAGAGCTGTTAAAAAAACTATATTAGATTTAGTTTATTTAAATGTAATAGGACTTATTGCTGCAATAGCTAATGTTGCTGCAGAAGGTGACGAAGAAGAAAACCCTTTATTACAAATAGCTGCTTATCAATTAAATAGAGTATTGTTAGAACAGTCTGCAGGACAACCTATATTTAATCAACAAGAATTGTTACAAATTATTGATGAGCCTGTAGTAGGAGTTAAAGTTATTAAAGATCTTTTAGATATTTCAGAAATATTTAATTCAGATGTTTATGAGTCAGGTATGTATAAAGGAAAGACTCATAGTACAAAATGGATCTTAAAAAAGATGCCTGGTGTTAAAAACATTTACGAAAGTAGATTTGCTGAACAAAAAAATAAATTCTTAAAAAATAAAATTATTAAATCTAGAATTTATGATATAATGTCTTCAAACACAGAAAGAGAAGAGTTTGGAATTATGCAAAGACTTGGTTTATTTTTTAAAAATCAAGACGAAGAAACTAATTCTATTACTACAGAGGATCTTGTTGAGACTATTGACGCATTAGAAAACATGGATTAAAACGAGAAATTTTTTCGGAGAGCACGTTAAGTACCCTCCGAAAAATTACCATTTTATTGTTTCTTTTGTTAACTCTGTTAAAAGTTTATTTGTTTCTTTAAAATTAGGACAATGCCAATCATTGTTAGACTCATTAGGGTGGTCAAACATTAATACATGATTATTCTTTTCTAAATAAGGAGCTAGCTTTTGATTTTCTTTACCCCATAAAATAAAAATAGTGCCAGGCTTAGACTCGCTCAAAGCATTAAGTACTGCTGAAATAAACTTACCCCAAGGTTTAGTATGTTCTCCCCTATCCTTTTTTCTTATAGTCAACTGTCTGTTTAATAGCAGCACACCTTGACTAGCCCAATCTTCTAATGTAAAATCAAAATTTAAATTTAGACCGTTATAGAATTCTCTTTCTACACAATCCATAATTTTACACAAATCAGGGGAACTAAAGGTACTAACAAAGTTATCACCAAAAGACAAACCATTTGCTCCACAAGAATTATTGTGAGGCCTGTGGTCTAAGATAACAACTCGAACAGATTCCCAAGGGCAAAGTTTAAATGCTTTGAATATATCGGCCTTGGCAGGATTAATAGAATTCATTGCATACTCAGTCTCTACAAACCCCATAAGCTTTTCAGCATACGAGGATTTTAAAGTTTCTTTTAAATTTAGAGCCCACTTTTTTCCAAGGGACTCTGTCCAAAATTGTTTTCCAAATCTCATAGTTTTATTTATTATCAAATTCTTCTTCAGGACTTAACACTTTAGTTTTACCTAATTCTTTAAGCTTTTTAGAGGTAAGTCCTTCGTTTTCATGTAATATTATAGACCATACTTCTTGATCTCCTAAATAAACAGTAGAGTCTAAACGAGGATTCTCGTGATAATTAGACAATGCTTTTTCCCAACTTTTTCTTAAATCGGCATTTTTATTTAGGATACGAGGTATTAGACTAGGTTCTAGTTTAAAATAATTGTTTTTCAATATAATCTTTTTTGCCTCTGCAGGCAGTTTAGAGTACTTACCGCCTAAAATAAGATTGTAGTATTCCATATTTTCTTCTAAGATTTTAAATATCATAACAATATATCCTTCTTTCTCATACTCATCGACATACGAAGGCATACTAATAATAGTAGAATAAAATTCTTCAAAATTAGAATCTCTATAAGGTTTAATTACTACAAAAATGTAGGGCCCATAGTTAAATTCAAATTCTAAATCTTCATCCCACATATAAGAATTAAGAAATCTAGTGGTCATAATAAGTCTACCAAAACTACTTTTAACATCACAATTAAATAACTGTTTAGGCACATCTATTAAAGGAAATAGAAATGTAGATGTCTGTGAGTATTTTACGTAGCTCATATTTTAATTTTTATATGTTGTTTTTGATAGTACTCCATAGGGTAGTCCCATTTATTTAATTCAGAATGAAATATATACCTAAAAACTGCGTGAGTAAATCCTTCATACTCTCTTCCAGAAGATAAAGTTCCGCCTTCCCATCCTATCTTTATAACAGAATCAGGTACTTCAAATATCATTGGAGGATTGTGCATTTCTTTTTCTACAACAATGTATTTAAAAGGTAAAATTTTGTATCCTTTTTCTAAAAGTTTTATAACTTCAGGGTCTTTAGAAATGCCATAAAAATATACAGCACTTTGAAAGTCGTATCTAAATTTCCAGAAATCATAATTAAAACTATACACAGAACTGCCTGTAGTTTTATAGTCTATAGGCTGAATAGTTTTAGCGCTATTATCAATAAAAACTTTGTCAAGTTCTCCTTTAAAACTCAATCCTCCGTATTCAAAACTAATTACTTTGTGTTTCCAGAGCTCTGTGTTTTTATCTGTAACAATATACTTTTTAGTATAGTTATCTGTTTTTAGAGCGCCTACACAATGTGAAGCTTTGTAGTAATCTTCTTCAGATATAATCTTTTTACCTTCTGCTGCGTATAGACTTTTAAAATAGTTTAAACAGTTTATTTTAACTTTTTCTATTCTAGTAGCATTTTTCCATCTATTCTGGTACTCGTATTGATCACATGCTATAAGAATAATGCTGTCCATACTATTCCAAACTAAATCTACAGAAAGTTCTTTAGCTGTTTCTGATGTTTTTAAATAATCGTACACATAACGAGTAATACTTTTAAGAAGATCTGAAGTACTATCGTCTTTTAAAACATAATACTTGTCTTCTATATCAATATCACTTAATAACATGTCGTCTACTAATGAACCAAATACAAAATGCGCTTCATCAGAATTTCCTTGTTTGTCCCGTTGCTTTATAAAAGCACCAGGACTAACAAGAATTTTCTTTAAAAGGCTTTGATTTAATCCGTCTAATTTTCTATAAGATTCTTCCATTACTTTTTAATTGTTTTTATTTTATAAACTAACCTTCTCTCTTCTAGAGTCGGCACTTCTATGTATTCATAAGAAGTTTTTCTTAAAAATTCTACTGTGTCTTCAGGCAAAATGCCTTTCTTTTGTAACATATCGTCAAGACTTTTAAGCCACACCATAGCTAGATTGCCTATATCCCATCTTGGAGAATATCCATAGGGAGCAGGTTTCCAACTAATACGTGCTTTACCTGTTTTACGATCTTTTAATCTTTTAACATCTCCATAGTTAATAGGAGCGTAAACAATTAATTGTGTTTCTACAGGTAATGCTATTTTATAATCTTCAGGAATATGTTTTTCTATGTACTTGTGCATTGCTGCAACAAACGCATTACGAACAGTGAAATGGGCTGAAGCATGGATTTTATTATATCCAATCTTCACCCATTTTCTGCTACTTAGCGGTACATGTGTAATAAACTCAGGGAATTCTATTGTTAATTCACTTACTGCCATATCATTTTTATATCCACATTATACTAGGAACTATTTCCTCTTCTTCTTTTACTTCTTCTACTAAAACAGGCGTGTAATCTTCTATCATCTGTCTTGTATAATTAAGATTTAAAGCTTCTAAAGCTGGCGGACTTAACGTTACAGTGTGTAGATTAAAATAAATACTTTCTCTTTGTCTAATTTGATTTTGATAAGTATTAAACACTATGTCTACCCACTCTTCTGTTAAAGCTTTTTTATCTATAAGAACTTCTATTATCTTATCAATATGAATAGACATATATCTACGATCTATACCTAAATAAGACACTACAGATTTAAAGTTTACATGATTTTTAGTTCTATTATGTTGAAAAATATGTCCGTGTTTCTCAAACAATACTAATAAATATATAAGACTTTTTTTGTAATCACAGTTAGCCATAATTTCCATAGCAAGAATCTGATTGTCTTCATCAGAACTTTTTATCATTGCTTCTATTTGCTCAAACTGTTCTTTATTAATAGTTATAGCGTCATTTCCGTTTAAAGATTCTATAAGACAAGCTTCATCTAAAATTTCTTTTCCTTGTACATTTTTGTAAATATCTGTATAAGAACTTTTTATAATATTTGAATAATGGCTTTTTACACTATCCTTGAATTTTTTTGAAAAAGCAGTAGTTATATACGTTTCGTCATCGTTTGACATATTTCTTCTAGAATGAAATTCTACAAAAACTATGTCTTCCGTGTAAAACTCTAAAGCATCTTTTATATTTTGTTTCTGATAATCTTCTATTACTTCCGCAGATAAATTTAAGTACTCTTTAAATATATCTAAAGGAATACTATAACAATATTTGCTTTCTACCATTTTCCAATAAGAAGACTTGTTGCCAAAAATATGAGAGGCTTTGTTAATGTCTTTAGTAGTACTAATGTTATGACTTAATACAAGATTTTTAAGTTTTACTCTAGGAACATTTACTCCTGGTAAAAAATAAAGAGTATTATGTACACCTAGTTTATACTTTTTATCAGAAATTGTTAACTCTCCATCTTTTCTATCTGCTACAGATAAAAAACTAACTGTTGCGTCTACACGATCGTCAACAGTTAGATTAAATTCTAAATAATTTTTCATAATTTATTTTATAATAATGTTAGCAATTTTTGGGTTCATCATAAGCTTACCAAACTTTTGTTTATTAGCGTTTACTACTTCTTTAACTATGAAGTATTTTAAGTCGTCTGTAAAAGACTTACAATCAATAAACAACTCTTCAACTCTTTTCAGTGTTTGCGCTGAAATAGGATTAGTTTTAGCAAAATTTACTAGATAATTAACAACTCTAGTAGAGACTACACTTGATATGTCTGCTCTAAATTCATCGTCTTCTCCAATCATACTTTTTAATGAACTAAATACATATTTTGTGTCTTTAGTCATAATATCTTCAGGCGATATAATCCTGTCTAGCTTGTTGTTAATAAACATTGTAAACATACTTGAAAAATCTAGGCCTACAGAACCTTCACCTACCATTTGTATCATAGGTAACTGCTCTTCAAACTTTTCTATAGAACTAATAGCATTAAAGAATGTAGTAATACTTCTAGGATTAACCTTTTGTGTTACTAATTCTGGATGCATAAGTAAAAAGTTTATACAACGATTGTCCATACCAACAGATTCTGCCCACTTTGCCCATACTTTCTCGTCAAACTTTAGATCTACAGAAATAAAACGAGTTTGTTGTGCAACATCTAGACTAGTAACATTATAGTCACCATTGTCAGGATTAGTAGTAAGAATTACATGCCAGTTTTTAGGCAATTTCCAAGAAACATACTCTTGTCTATCACATATTTCCATAACTGCCTGCATAAATCTGTGGTCAGCTCTTGTAAAGTCATCTAGTATTAGTATGCCACCGTCTTTCTTTCCTTGAATCCAAGCAGGTTTAGCGTGAGACATTCTTTTGTCTACTACTTTGTAACCTTTCTCGCTAGCAAGACTTATTTCTTGTTCTGTTACCCACAGTACTTTGCCTTCAGAGTTTTTAACTTTAAATTCTTTAACAGGAAATCCTATTAAGTCACCTAATTCTTCTAGCTGTGATAAGTTTAGTTTTTCTACTTGTAACCCTAGTTCTTTACCAAGCTGTATAATAGAAGAAGTTTTACCTAGTCCTGCGTCACCTGATACATTTATTGTTACGGGAGTCAATCCTTTCTTTTGGATATGCTGATTATTAGTAATCATATGCTTTACGAAGTCTCCCAATTCTTCTACATTTAATTTAATTTGACTCATTTTAATTTTTTTAAAGTTCTAGTTTAATGACTCTCCCTGGTAGAGATTCATTCATTTCGGATCTTTCTGATAAGACCCACAAAATATTCTTATTTGGTGTCAGAGAAGTACTACACTCTCCGTCAGTAAAATAAATAAGGCTTGTAAATTTTGGATTCTCCATGTAATATTTTAACACGGGATCAAACTCTGTTCCGCCTCTTCCTGCAATTTCTAATTCAAACTTTCCTTTGTACTCAGCTATACTACGAATTTTAGTATCGCATTGAACGATTTCTATATCTACACCTGATTTATAGATGTGATGTATTTCGTTCATAAACTCTTCTAACTCTTCGTTGTTTACTGATCCTGAAGTATCTATTGCTAGCAACATCTTTTGTCGCATCTTAACCTTCATTCCTGGATTATCTTCAAACCTAACGTTGTATTTTCTTCTTTGTTTTTTAGTAAAAATCTTAGTAGAAATTCCTGTAAATCTTCTGATAAATCTTCTCCAATTGAATTTAGCTTTCTTTACTTCTGAAAGTGTGATTATGTCTTCTATTTCTCCAGGAACAGTTCCTCTTGTCTTTACAGTTTGTTCTTTAGCCTCTTTTAAGATTCTTTGTGTTTGGCGTTCTAAAAGACTTTTTTCCATTTCTGAAACATCTTCAAACTCTTCCCACCCTGAATGATCAGGACCTTGGCTATCTAGCATTTTATCAAACTCAGGAGAACCTGACGTACCATTGTTTTCTTTATCCTCCTTTGCTTGGCGCATCTTGTCGTAGTAATATCTACAACCTGCTTTACGTCTAAGATTTAGTTCAGGATAATTGTCAATGTCTACACCTCCTTCAGGTAACCATGATTTATTTATGTACTGATTTATTTCACAGTCCATAGCGATGTTTGCTAGCTTTCTATCTGAAAATTGAAAGAAAATTCCTAAGTGTTGAAACGCAATATGCAACAACTCATGTTTAAGCAGGCCTATTTGTTTATCGGCATCTAACTCTTCCCAAAAAGTAGAGTTAATCATTAGCTGATAGTTGATTCCTTGCTTACCTACACATGCTGTTGGTATTTTGTCGCTCCACAACTTATTTAACATAATTAAAAAGAACCCGTAATAGGGCTCTTGCAACATAAGACTTTTACTAGCCTTACTTAATGATTCTATTTTATTCATATAGCTATGTCATTAGTTGATTAAATATTTTTTTAGCTTCGTTTGCTCCTACTTTCTTTACTAAGTCACTGAAGTCTGTTACTCCAGGTAACTCAGGCATAAAGAAATAAGGAGTCTGATATCTTCTACTAAAATCTTCTGATAAACTTTTCCCTGCTTTATCATTGTCAAACAAACATACTACTCTTTCAAACCTAGATTTATATTCGTCCATAACAGAAACTTTCATATTGACAGATTCTGATTGTAGACCTACACTAGGTATTTTCATTACATCTCTTAAACTCATAACGTCTTTTAAAGACTTAGTGACTATAAGAGTCTTTCCTTTATTAGGAAGTTTTGTGTATCCTTGATGGACAGAGTAATTTGCATTATTGATCCATTTAAACTTTTTGTTATATGGCTGATAAATTTTATAGGAAACAGAATTATCTTTGTGTTCTATGTATGCATAGGCATACTTATCTACAGGTAAAGCATTACCATTATAAAAAACATAACTTATAGGTATGACATCAAAAAGTGTTAAAGTTTTTTTGCTAATGCCAAAGGCTCCCCAGAAATCTGCATCGTGTTTTTTCCACAGTCTGCGTTTGATTCCTATTTTAATAGGCTTTCTTTGTATTACTTTTTTAGCAATTACTAGCTTTTTCTTTTCTATGTCTACTGTTGTACCAGGCCCGTTTAGATCGTAGGCAATCTTCCAAAGAGCTTGCCCATAATTTAAATTAAATAATAGACTTACAAATTTTACAACATCGCCTGTATCTTTAGTGGCAAAGTCATAAAACATTAGTATACCTGAACCATCTCTGTGGTAATAATAACCAAATGACGGTACATTGTCTTCTCTAAGTGGACTACATATGTTAATGTTTAATACTACAGGTTCCCCTGTATAGAAAGAATAGATATCTTCCTGCTCTAGGCAGGAAAATAATTCTACTCTTGATAAGCTTTCGTTATAGATAATAGAGTTTAAGTCTATTTTTCCCATAATAAAAAAAGAGGAGGATTTCTCCCCCTCTTGTGTTTTTAGTGTTTACCAATCTGCTTCGTCATCTGCAACGACAGCGTTAACTTCTCCTCCAGTACTTACTGCATCTTCTACAAGACGAGTCATACCATCTAGATCACCTGCTTTAAGACTAGAAGCCTCTGCAGATACGTTCATAGATTCCATAAAAGGAACCCAGCTACGAATTTGAATGTATTTTTTACGGTAATCGTTAGTACCATAGTTAGCAAATACACGAACAGAACCTAAATTAGGCAGTGCTCCTTTTAACATTTTCATAGACTCATCTAACATAGCTTCTGCACTACTTACAACAGGAAGTTGTGCGTTAGGCCCTAGAGCACCGTGTAGTAAATGTTTAAGAATCTTACCTTGTTTCTTAATCAATTGCTCTACACTTTGCCACTGAGTAGCTTTAGTTACATACCATAGCGGTGTGTTACAACTTGCTCCATTACTGTCTGTAAAAAGAATTTTGTAATCAGGAGCCATTTCTTTGTCTTCTGCTGATTTCTTTACTAAAGAAACTTTTACGTTTTCTACTGTTCCTGCATTTCCTCCGTTAAAAATAGCTACTCCTTGTGCGGAATTAAAGCTATCATCATTTAAATTAATGTTCATCTTTTTGAATTAATTTTTAATAAATAAATAAATAAAAGTAGGTTAAGCCTACCACTCATCCGTTACTGTTTCCTCTACTTCTTCTAGATTCTGCGTGCTGCTTGTTACAGGTTCTAAAAGAACAGGTTCTTCTTCTTCCTCTACTATAGGAATATTTAATTCTTCTTCTGTATTAATTTCTTCTATTGTAGTATCTACTGTTGTAGTATTTGCTACTTTAAAATAAGGTTCTCCTTCTACTGATTCTATATGCAAATAGTTTTCTACAGAAGTATCTAATTTTAATGTATAAGCAATAAACTCATATGTCTTTTTATCAGAAAAAGAAAATGACTTATTAACTTTAAAGAACTTCATGCTCTCATTTTCTGTCAAAGAAGCTACTAATACAATCTCACTTGTAGTAGTGTCTCTACCGAAAGTTACAAATGATTGTTTTCCATCTTCAGGTTTAACTAATCTTAAACTGTCTACAGCAGCTTTATTAAAAGTTAGTTTACGGCCTGAACCTTTTCCTGCAAAAGCAGACATTGTTACTACTGGAGTCAAAAACTTCTCCATCTTTGTTGCACGTTGTGCAGGTACTCCCCAATCAATTCCCATCTTGTTTAAGTTTTAAGGGTTAATAATACAAATTAATAATACTCGTTGATAGCCTTGTCTACGATAGTCAAATCGTTAGCGATATGTTCTTCTTCAAACATTTCCATAGGCGTTTTACAAGTGTCAGAACCATTAGTAGTTGTTCTAAATATGTGGTTGTTAGGCTCTCCTGGAGCACGTTTAACTTCACAATACAGAACTATAGAACTAAAGCTCTCAGGTACAAATCTTTCAAGCTGCTTACCTTGTACAGCTACTCTTTCTACTCCAAATCCTGAATCGTCATAGTGAACTTCAGGATGTGCAAATAGATAAACATGTAAATCATCTCTAACTCTATCGTTAATGATGTTCATTAAGTCATACATACCGCCTGAAAATTTACCCCACTTCTCGAAACCTTTAGACGCTCTAAATGTTTTACTCATAACATGGTCTGTCATAATTCTAGACCAAGTATCAATAACAAAGGTTTTAATCTCAGGTTTGGATTTGTGGACATCTTTCAATGCTTCAATGACTTCATCTATATTAGATGATTTTTTATAATTGCCTTTCTCTTCAGAATATTTGTCTTCAAACTTCTTAAAAGGCAAAGGTTTTTGATCCGTGTTCATAATAAATGTACTACTTGGATCTAGGTTTCGTAATGAGGTAGATTTCCCCATACCAGATTTACCTACAATAAACACTAATTTTCCCATACTTCTTGTTATTTTTTTGGATAATAAATATACTAATTTTTTAACTATTTAGCAAGCATTTGATGCTTGATTTCTACACTCTTTTTCTTCCGCTTTCCCCAGTATTTACCACGTAAATAGGGGAAATCTTCTTGCGTTTTTCTAGACGCTCTAGCTATAGAATCTACATAAGGAATCTTACGATTACTCATGTCTTTTAAGAACTGTTTTGCGGAAGTATTTACATCATAATGGATGTGTTTTAGATACTTGTAATACAGTAACTCATTAGAATCTCTACATCTAGGAGAGTTAATCAAAGTTAACTTGACCCATTCTTTAAAATCTGCTATCATACAATTTTGTTTTTGTTTAAAATGTCTTCTAATAATTTAGGGTTAGCTTTTATATCAGAAGCTTTAGGAAGTTCTTCAAACTTACCTACAGCTCCTTGAAAATGAAAACCCATAGATAAACTGTCCATACCGTCACGATTCTTTAAAATATGGCCTGAACGGTAACTTCTTCTAAGAGGAAAATTTCCTTCTAAAATAGGATAACCACGATGTTCTGCTATACCGTAACGAAATGGATTAAACAAAGCTATAACTGTGTTAGCATCTTCTTGTGTAGCACCTGTGTCTTTAAAGTCAGATAGTTGAGGTTCTACAGAATCTTGTTTCTTACGATCCATTCCTTCTATTCCTCTATTAAACTGACTAACCACTACAGGGCTAAATTTAAACGTATTCCTAAAAAATACTAGCATTTTAGAAGCTCTATCCATAGCTTCTTTTTTACTAGAATCTTTTTTATTTTTATCAATTAAACTAATGTGATCTATAATGATCAAAGTAATTAGATTAGGGTCATTAGGAGTATACTGAGTAACAATATTGTGCTCATTTCTCTCCACTTTGCCTCTACTTTCAGCGTATTTCATAACATCACTGTACAAGTAGTCAGGACTAAGACTGTTTCTGAAAAACAATACCTCATCTTGCATCACATTAAAGTACTCTTGATAAGTAGGAATAAGTTTCTGTACTTCTCTCGGTAGTTTGTGTATTCCTCTGCTAAAGATTTCGTTTACATTAGTTAGAATTCCATGGTCTTCCCATATTTTTCTAGAAATGAATTTTGCAATCTTAACAACAGGATCAATCTCTAACGAGTAATAAATAATCTCTAGAGAGTTAAAAGGGTCTTTCTGTGATCTTAAATGATCATAAGGATTAAACACATAAGCTTCGTCAACAATAGCAGTTTTACCTGTACCAGTTGCACCGCCCCATGTGTCATATCTTCCTTGTTGTACACCTGCAATATATTTATTTAATCTATTGAAGCCCATAGGTAAACCTACATTCAGTCCTTTAACACCTCTATCAATCTCTACTTGTAATTCTTCCCATACTTTTCTTTTTCCCATATTAAATTGAATCTACATGATCACTGCCTTTTTCAGTAGCAAATCTTGTTATAAATACTTCCCAGCTCTCCCACTTAGCATTGTTAATTACTACCTCTAAAGAAGGTAGAAACTGTAATTGTGCGGCTATCTTTTGTCTTCTAACAAAAGCTTTAGTAGCTTCTACTGCTAATTCATGTTCTTTTTTAGAAGTAATTTTTGTTAAGTATTTTTTCTCTATTCTTTTACCTTCTACAGTATCAGAACTTCTAGGACGTAATATCCTATTACCTACTTTCATAGGGTACTCATTAAAAAAATCTAAAAAATTAATGTCATCAGAGCGTATGTCTAATAACTTAGCAACATTTTTAACACTAATGACAGTATCTGTTATCTTACTTTTATGAGAGTTGTCATCTAAAATGTATTTAGTTCCTATCAAAGAGTTTCTAGTAGAAACAGCTTCTGCATAACTAAACACCTTTTTAATGACATCCCAGTCTTTAAAATATATCAAGTGTAATAACGCAAATTGATTAGGATTAAGTTTATTTCTAGAAAGTTTACTAAAATTTAAATCCATATTCAATTTTTTAAATTAATAATTTTAACTGCTCTGTCTTAGTTAAGTTTACAAATCCTTTTAAACTAAGATTAGTTATGAGTGAAGGATCTACTCCTCTCATTCTTTTTTCTAACCACTTTTCTTCTTGCGTATTAGGACTATACAGGTTAACAAATATAGCTTCCTTACCTGGCACATGTCTTACGACTCTACCTAGTTGTTGTATAAATGTTAAAGCCGTAGAATTACTACCTGCTACAATGCCAATAGAGCATTCAGGAACATCTAGACCCTCGTTGAGAGCCTTACATGTGTTAATAATTCTTACTTTAGTACGTTTGTCTTTAAATGTTTTCATTACGATATCTTGATTTTTCTTAGTAAGTTTACTATGAAAAGTCAAAGATACACTCCCCAATACATCTTGCAGTGAATCTGCAAAGTTAGTATTAGCACTAAAGGTAAGGCCATTTCTGTCAGGAAACAAGTCTACAATAGTTTTTACTGCAGATATTTTGTTAAAGTTATTAAGACATATCTTTTTTCTACTACGCATAGAATTGTAGTAAGCTGCAGCTTTACCTCTTTCTACATTATCATCAGAAGAAATCCATTCTTGAGCAGTTTTAAATGCTTCCATTCCTCTACCCATTTGCATAGCATAGAACCTAAAACTAGCATCTGCTTTTTTATAAGCGGCTAGTTCATCAGGCGGAAGATCTACCGATACATTGTAAATTTTGTAAGGCGATATCCAGCTATGTTTTAAAGCATCTTCTATAGTAATAGTGTCAAACACTTTCATGTGCTCTAGTATTATATCATGAAGACCGTCTTCTCTTTCTAACGTAGCAGTAAGGCCTAGAATATACTTATAAGCAGTTCTATTAAATATTTCTTTAAAAGTTTCTGCAGCATATCTATGAACCTCGTCTAATATAAGTAGATCACAATCATGATGTAACTTTACAGCAGAATTAATAACATAAACATCTGCTATTTTAATCTTATGTTT
>TARA_R110000851_G_scaffold67191_3_pt1 | contig 37988 bp, 36 predicted proteins | sample TARA_R110000851 | Tara Oceans TARA_R110000851 (sample SAMEA4397627) | marine metagenome | biome: Polar Biome; feature: [DCM] deep chlorophyll maximum layer (ENVO:01000326); material: water (ENVO:00002006), including particulate matter (ENVO:01000060) such as... | depth 17 m
ATGGACTTAGATGTGGACTTAGATGTGGACTTAGATGTATCGCTGCGCCGCGATGAATTCCGTAACCCCTGCGCCTATTATGGTCAAACGCCCATATTACTAGCGGCCAGCTATCACCTAGCACCTGCTGAAGATGAAAGTCGCTACGGTAGGTAACTAGAAAGTATCTCGTCTTTCTAGGCCTTGACCGTATTCCGCCGCTAATAAAAAGGCCAGCCTCTATGGCTGGCCTCACTATTGAGTCTATTATCGGGTTAAATTGCCCAACCACCTAGATAGAACGCGACTAAACCGAGTGTAATGGCGATGACGCCAAGTCGCAGTTTTCGCCATTCGCCGCTGCATATGCGGCCAATCACTAAGGTAACAAACCCAAGCATAATCCCAGTGACGATATTACAGCTTAAAATGATAAATACTGCGCAGGTTAGGCCTGCCATCGCATCCACTTTATCGTCAAAATCAAGCTTAGTGACGTTGCTTAGCATCAGTAATCCAACATACATAAGCGCTGGCGCGGTCGCATAAGCCGGCACTAAATAGCTTAACGGCGCTAAAAACATCATCATCAAAAACAGCAAGCCAACTATGGTAGCGGTCAGGCCAGTTTTGCCACCTGCAGCGGTTCCTGCAGCGGATTCAATATAAACGGCCGCAGGGGCACCGCCGACTAGGCCAGCAACAATACTGCTGACAGAATCTGATGTCAGTGCTTTACCACCACCCACAATATTGTCATTTTCATCAAGAAGTTCCGCTTGGCCTGCCACCGCTCTAATCGTGCCAGTGGCATCAAATATTGCGGTCATCACCAATGCCAACACAATCGGCAGTACCACTGGATTCAGTGCACCCATAATATCGAGCTGGCCAATCAGTGATGTTTCCGACATCAAGTTAGGCAATGCAAATAAGCCTTGATATGTCACGTTCGGATCAAATATTAACCCAAAGACAGAGAGTCCGACAATCACCAGCAATATGCCACCTGGCATGCCTCGGCGCTCAAGCCCAATCGTCATAGCAAGGCCAATTATTGTTGCGATAACCGGTAAGCTATTAATATCACCAAGCTGTACGGGTAAACCGGCATCGTTGGAGACAATTAATTTCACGCTATTGGTCGCAATAAGCAGTAAAAACAAACCAATACCAATACCCGTACCGTGAGCGATACCGGTTGGCAAGTTCGTCAGTACCCACTGACGAATACCCGTGACACTCACAAAGGTAAATACGACACCCATAAGAAAAATAGCGCCAAGGGTGACAGGAATGGATATACCTTGGCCCAGCACCATACTAAATGCCGTAAAGGCCGTGAGTGATATTGCACACCCAATGGCCATCGGCAAATTAGCCCATAGCCCCATGAGTAACGAACCAAAAGCGGCAATTAAGCAAGTCGCGATAAATACCGCAGCAGGGTCAAACCCTGCAGTGCCAAGCATGTTAGGCACTACAATTACCGAATAAACCATAGCCAAAAACGTCGTTAAGCCGGCAATGACTTCACGTTTTAAGGTACTTCCACGGGCAGAAATATTGAAATAGCTATCCAAAAATGGATCAGAAGCAGCAGTCGAGTTAGAGAGAGTCTGTTCAGACTTCATAGATATTATACCTTTTGATCTCTTAAATATGAGTTAACCAATGATCATTCATTGGCGACACAGCTATGGCAGGTAGAGCCCCAATCGAGATAGACTTAGGTGAGAGATCCACTTGGCGCTTATAGCGTTAGTGACCTGCGAGTATTGTGGTAAACAAATTTGTTATCCACATGTCTGGTAAAATTTACTCTTACCAACATAGCTTTTGTTGGCGCGGAGTTTACAACAATCGACCATAAGGAAACAGGAAGCAGTTAACAATTTTTGTTACATAGATAAAACAACGCCCATAAACACACAAAAGTAACCGGCTGTTTTACCTGCCGCATCATAAAATGACTCACTGCAGTGACAACCACTCTCCAGTATGTATTGCCAATAACTTATCAGCGGCCTTAGTCCGGCAACTCAATGCCGATATGAAGGCATAACAGTGTTTGCCGCGAGTGGGCAAATTAACTCGCTGTAGTCGATTATCGAGGTCGAACATCGTTAGCTATTATGCCGTGTATTTGTGAAGACGTGACAGTGAAGCGTTAATGCTAAATTTGTTAGTGGACCAAAGTTGGCTAGCCTTCGAATGAAGGCTGATTACATTTTTTGATTTAGCTTCTGGCTGAGTTGGTATTGGTCAGTTTGTGTGGAGGTTATACCTTCATTGATATCTATCACTTCCCAGCGGGGGATGTGCAGATATTTCTGCGAGACGCTGTGAATATGTCCCTATACGCTCTGCGATTTCATCCCTGAAATCGAAGCTCGCAGTCGCATCTACACTAGGGTATTTTATCTCTTCGATGTGGATTTATTGAATGAAGTTGCTAAAAAGGACATGTCGTCTACCCGACATAAATAGAAACGGGTCAGCTTGCCCAGACAATGATTTAATCAACAAGGCCAATCAAAGCCGTTAATGACACTTGATTAAGCCGGTTAATTCACTTAAGCAGCTTGATTCGCTCAAGCAGTTGAATTTAATTATGTAAAGATATTTAATTTACCAGAATTGAATCCTATGCCTGGTTTTTATCATATTTTAATTAAATAAAATTACCTGATTGGACTATGGTTAATTGGTGGTAATACGAATGAAAAACATTTCATTTATTCATATCTAGTAGAAATGCTACTAGAACATGCTACTAGAAATAGTTAAGGATGATTCAATATGAACCCTTTTAACGTTCTACCAAAATTTATAGGCGTACTGCTATTTTCTTTCACAGCGCTATGTGCTGCCGAAGAAGAGCCCGAAATGTATGTTTATTCAACCTATTTTAAATGCATACCTGAGCAAGAATCCGCTGTAGACGAGCTAGTTCAAAGAGCCTATGCCCCCATATATAATGATGGTGTTAACAATGGCACCATAGCGAGTTGGGGTTGGCTGAAGCATCATACCGGAGGCGAATGGCGTCGAATTTTATACCATTCAGCACCGAGTATAGATTCATTATTTGCTGCACAAGAGACGATGAACAAAAAATTTGAAGCTGTTTTGGGAAAAAATACTGATGCCCTTGGACGTGGTTGTCAATCTCATGAAGATTATATTTGGAAGTATGTGACCGGGAGTCGACCTACTTTGGGGGGCGAAACGCGTGGAAAAGTAAGCTTATCTGTTTACATGGAATGTAGTTTTTCGGGAGAAGAAAAAGCAGATGCTATTGTCAAAGAACATTTTGCTCCAGTATTCAATGCTCAAGTCGGTAAAGGAAAACTCACATCCTGGGGTTGGTTATCTCATGTCGTTGGCGGGAAATACCGTAGATTGCAAACGGCCACCGCAGATAACTATTCTGATTTATTAAAAGCACAAAAAAATATCCTTGATACCCTTTATGATAAAGACAATAAACACAGTGCCGAATTTAGTGAAATTTGCACTAGTCATCAAGATTATCTATGGGATATAAAAACAGAATTATAATGATATATCATTATTTATGAAGCCGAGAGCTATGAAGTAGAGAGTCGGTGTTTTTCAAGATATTTATGAAGTAGATCGTTATGACACAGATAGTTATGCCGCCACCCATAATTATAAATCAATATCATAATGGCTAGAGTTATTGATTGCGATAGCCTTTTATGGCTATTTAAATGCACAAATTGACCGCATTTTGCAGCAATAATCTTGGGTGGCAATCTTGTGTTTTGTTAGTCATCGTCTGAATCCATTGCTTCTTTTATTTCATCACTGCCGAACCCTTTACGGGATAAATAGGCATAGGCTTTGGACTTTTCTTTATAGATTGATAAGTCATAGCGCTTTTTCGCCAGCTCATTTTTACAGCTTTGATAAAAATCGACATCCTCTGTTAACGTTAATTGGTACACCGTATCTTCAAAGTCGCTCACATCAATCAGTCGCTGTTTTAGTTCTTGCAAGATGAGGGTTTTGCCTTTGCCTTTGTTAAATAGTTTGATTATTTCAGTGGTTAAGTCAACTTTGTCTGCTTTTATGGCTAATTTACTGCGCAGTGTTTCACGTTCAGGATGTTGTGCTAATGCGTGATCTATTTCGGCCCGAGAAAACCCTTTTGTGGTCATTTGGGTGTAGACTTTTTCTCTGCTGGTGCCATAAAAGTTAACAAATCGCCTTAGTAGCCTAGATGTGGCCATCGCAAAGGCATCGACTTTTTGCTCGTACATCACTTGCTCTATCGCGGTATCAATCACGGTAACGGGTACACCGCGCAGTTGTAATTTACGTCTTATCGCGCTGGTACCGAGTTCATTTCTAAAGGCTAACTCGCAATAGCGTACCGCAAAGTCATTGTCATTTTTTAAATAACCGTTCTCTATGAGTTTGGTCAGTACGGTTTCAATCCATTGTTGATTTTCTGTTTTACGCTCAAGCTTGGTGCGAATTTCATTAATGGTAAAATCTTGTTGGCCAAGGTGCCAATAGGCGCTATTAAAAACGTTATCGATGGTTTTGGCTTGACGTAGAGGAGGGCGCTGCATAAAAATTGATCTTAAATTAAAAAATAACCAACAGCAGTGTAGCAGCTCCCGGTGTTATTGAGTACGCGCTAGACGTATCCTTGTGCTTGAATACTATTTGAAAAAAGCCATATATGGTCTGATTAATGCCATTGGATTGATGGCCTATAGTGGATTTTTAAATATCAAAATGGTTTAAGTATTACTCGGGGGAAAGCCCAAAGGCTAATAAGTTTTTGAGCATAAATTTGTTAGCGCCAAAGTTAAAAATTCAATAGTTCGCATTATTATAAGTATGGCTTCTTTGTTAAACACTAGGGGGGGCTCTTATAGTCGATTTGTTATTCGGTGGCCAAATTCACTATGCCACTTTACGTGAGCTTGATGCTCAACAACCCCTCAATATTTATAGTGAATGTATTTGTTTTCATTTATATGCCATTGAGTCAGTACTTCTTGGGCACAGCTACTGCTACTTAAATTATCACCCAAGATTAGTCAGTTTTTTTTAAAATGTATTATTAATGATGAATGCTTGGATTGTATTTTGTTAATTAGCTCGCATTTTTTCTAATGCGTTAACGCCTAGATCACACTCCTGCAGCACCCATGTTGAACTTAGCTGTTTTTTATCACCTAATGCCATTAGATTTTTCTTATGTACTATTGAGCTTATCTAAGGTTTTATTATGATAAATACTATTAAAGCTAAATTAATCATATTAGTAGGTACTTTACTAATCCTTGTATCTAGCTTTTTTATCGTCAACATGTTCATGGTTGAACAGGCTGTTCTTAAAAAAGAAAAGCTTAATATCAATGATAAAGTCGAAAGTTTAGTAAAGGATAACCTTATCGGTCAGGTGGATACTCTTAGCCGTTCAGTTAATGATTTCTATCAACAGTCCAAAGTCGAAAATATTAGGCTGGGCCTGAGCGATGAGATTGTCATGTTGCGTAATACAATTAATAACCTGTATGAAAATAATCTCACCGATGACCCCGATATGATGATCTATACCTTCATCAATGAATACCAATGGGGAAAGGGCCGTTATCTGTTTGCCTATGATGCAGATACTTTAACGAATGAAGCCGCTGGCAATGGCAGCGTTTCAATGGGAAATAGTCGTGATGCTATCGATGAAAAAGGCAACTATTACGCCCGTAATATTGTTGCAGCCGCCAAGGAAAACAAGATAGGTTTCACCAACTACTTCTTTTCAAACCCATCAACAGGACAGATCGAAGAAAAAATATCAGCTTCTTTCTATTTTGAACCGCTTAATTTAGTGATTGCTACGGGTGAGTACATCAGCACGCTAAAGCAGGGGAATGTCACTGCTGCTCTACAAACTATAATGGCAGCAAAATATGGTAAAAATGGTAAATTTTGGGTGCAGGATCTAAACGGTAATATTCTGGCTCACTCGCAAACAGATCTTATTGGTACTCAGACAAACAACACCGCTAAAGTTAACCAAGTCTTAGAGGGAAAATCTGATGCCTTTGTTCTGCTCTCTGAGTTTTCTTCTTTAACGAATGTGAATAAAACAAAAATTTCATACGTCAGAAAGATCCTACCTCAATGGGGCTGGATTATAGGAACGGGAACCTACGAGTCTGATGTGACCTCGATTCAACAGGGCCTTACGGATGGTACTCGTGAGATATTCGACAACAAAATTTTCCAGAGTATTGCAGTGGCAAGCATCATTATCATCGTTGCACTCATTTTCTGTGTCTGGCTTATAAGCAAACTAATCACCGACATGGTGGTGTTAAAAACACGTATAGACACCTTATCCACTGGCGAAGCCGATCTCACCTCCCGATTGGAAATCATTAATCATGATGAGCTTGGAGATATAAGCCATTCAGTTAATAATTTTATTGGTTACCTTCAAACCATGATGCTTGATATATCCCGTTCATCCAAAGACATTACTGAAGGCATCACACAACTTAACCGTCAATCAGAAAGTAACAGCATTGCTCTGAACAACCACAGTTCAGAAACGAGTCTCGCAGCTACCGCAATCACTCAGATGAACAGCTCAGCAGAGGCGGTGGCTAACAGTGCAGCGCAAACTGCATCGAGCACCCAGCAAGCCAACGAAGAAGCTAAAGCCTCTAAAATCAACGTTGTTGATGCATCAAATAGCGTAATAGCCCTTGTAGAAGATATGAATGCGGCGACCGACAAGATTAATACTATGAGCGAGAATACCGACCAAATCGTATCGATTTTAAGCGTAATTAAGGGGATAGCTGATCAAACCAATCTGTTGGCACTCAATGCTGCAATAGAAGCCGCACGTGCAGGAGAACAAGGGCGAGGCTTTGCCGTTGTCGCTGATGAAGTGCGCTCACTCGCCTCTCGTACCCAATCGAGTACCGCTCAAATTGACCAGATCTTAATAAGGTTACAAGATGACGCTTCGTCGGCAGTAAAGGTGATGATTGAGACTAAGCAGAGCTGTCAGAAGGTGGCAGATAACACCTTTAGAGTGACCTCTAACCTTGATTCAATGACAAGTTCTATCTTAAACATTAACGATTTAGGCGGTCAAATAGCCACTGCATCTGAGGAGCAAAGTGCAGTAACCAGTGAAATTAGTCGAAATATACACACCATCGAAACTATGGCGCTTGAGTTGTTGCAAAATGGTAAGCAAACCGCAGTGAGTACTCAACACCTTTCGACTGCAAATGATCATCTCAATTTGTTAGTCAATAAGTTCAAATTAGCCTAAGAGCTGGTTTGGTGGGTATCGATAGCCCAATGTCTGTCAGTATTTCGATATTTTTTGTCTTGCTTAACATGGCGTTAGATCCGTGAATAATCGCTTCCGTATTTAGTTGCTTAAAACGCTTCAATACTTTCAACTCCACAGCGCTAAAGGGGTTATTCCACTCGCTTGGTTTGACTTGGGCTGGATCTCCCGCCGTTGCTTTAATAACTCGATCTATCCCAACGTTAGCCCCCCTATTAGTTATCTGAAAATCACCTTGTTTTCTGGTAACATTCCCCATAGAGTGTCGGCCCAGAATCATAGCGATTCAGCACCATCAGTATTAAAAAATAACAATATAGGTAGCAGGTTTGGTAGATAAAATTGTATCAATAGTCGATTTCTTTCTCGAACACAAATTATTATTAACTGTTTTGATAGTAATGCTTATTTCAGTGATTAAGCGCTTTATCATTTCAAGTATTCGTGGTGATGTGGCTTTTCTTTCTGATGTGCAACGTAAATGGATGTCACGTACTAAAAATGGCACATTCATTTTAATTCTGGTTATTTTGTTCATGCTTTGGCAATCCGAAGTCAGCAAGTTTGCTCTGTCAGTTACCGCTATTGCCATTGCTTTAGTGATAGCTTCAAAAGAGATTATTCTTTGCTTTACTGGCTCGATACAACGAGCCAGTTCTCGTTCGTTTGTGATAGGTGATTGGATTGAAGTTGGCAAAATATATGGTGAAGTGATTGAACACAACTTAATGGCCACAGTGATCCAAGAGATCGATCTGGATCAGGGTCAATACCATTACACAGGTAAAACCGCGACGTTGCCAAACAGTATGTTTTTTACCTATGCGGTCAAAAACCTCAACTTTATGAAACGCTACGTTTACCATAACATTACGATTACCGTGGTCGAGTTCGTTAATCTCTATAAGCTTTTTCCTGGGCTAACCCGTCAAATAGAAGATCACTGCGAAGACTTTATTGAAGTGGCCAAGCGCTACAACGGCGTTATAGAAAAACATGCAGGTGTCGATTTACCTGGCAGCGAACCGCATATCCATATCACTAGTGGCATAAATGGTGAGCAGAATGTTCATATAATGATTTTTTGCCCCACTGAACGCGCTATACAGTTAGAGCAGCTTATAAGAGAAGATTTTATGGTTGCTTACCACCAACAATTTGGCTAGTACTATTTAAAAAGGGTTGCCAGTAGACCGCAGCGTGTCCAAATTGACCTAAGACCGAAAAATGGCCTGATTTTTTACGCCGTTCACTGCTCATTAATCAAATAGGACGTGCTAGGTTTACTGTTTATGAGTTTGTGTTCTTGGCCGACTACATTAGCCTCAGACATCACAAAGAGGCCAACGACTATTCAGCCTCAAGGTCTCTGGGTGACATGGAACAAGGTATATCCTTGATTGTCGATATAACGAGTGAGCTGTAACCAATGATGACTGGCCAAAATGGAACGGGAACCTGACGTGAACAAAGACAGAACTGAAGACATGATGTAATACCATCTCACAAAAGCCCCCCCATTTCTGCCGCCTAGGTTAAGCGGATTAAATCCTCAACATTCGAGCGGGACACCTATTCGAATTCATTCGCTAATTGATATTTTGTAAACTCAGTAAAGCGGGTATTTCTGCTAAAAATACATTCACGGACTCACTTTCACTCCGGCTGTCATAAATTGCGTAAATATCGGCTTGAATAGACTCTTTTAACGGAATAAAACACACATTGTGCCATTGATGTTGACTATAACTTTGAGGCACAATCGATACCATAGTGCTCGTCGCCACAACAGCCATTAACGTCGTAGGCTCAATAACTTCCTGAGTCACCTTAGGGTAAAAGCCGCTGGCTAAAAGTCGCTCAATAATCATATCGGTGGATGCAGAGTTAGTACGCTTCATAAACACAAACTCTTGATTAATAAGCTCATCCATACTGAGACTTTGTTTCATTTTCAATGCATGCTCATCCGACACCAAAACACACATGGGTTCTGCGTATAAAAGCCTTTCACTCAGTGGATAAATGTTACGGGTATCAGCGAATCGGGCTAATCCTATATCGATACGATGCTCGCTTAACGCTTGTTTCTGCATCTCTGGCGATAACTCAATAAAATTAAAGGTATATTGCGGATAACGCTTTTTGAACTCTCTTAGAACTGTGCCGAAACCGGTCCAAAAGACCGAGCTCATTAACCCTATGTTGATTGTGTTATCTAACTCCCGCCCCGCCTTAGCCACCTTGTTTACCGAATCACGAAACATATCGAATAATAGTGCACACTCCTGTTTTAATATCAAACCCACTTCAGTGAGCTGAACATGGCGGGTCGTTCGCTCAAATAAGGTCACATCAAGCACCGACTCTAACGCTTTAATTTGAGCACTTAGGGGCGATGTTGAAATATTAAGTTGTTCTGCAGCTTGCCCAAAATGCATACATTGAGACACTGCATAAAAATAACGAAGCATTTTCAATGTTATACGACCATTTAGTACATTTTCATTAATATCCATTATCCGGTCCTCAATATTTGGCAATCATATTGTACTTAAAATCAGGATAATAGTGTTGAATTTAGTGATTAATTGAGAATAAAGCTTGGGGTAAATTAACCTTAAGATAATTAATCAGTAAGGAATAAACCATGAAGATCGATCCTGTAGACAATGCGCTAGCCACCATTTCAGATCGTAAACCACATTTTAGTCCCAAGGCTGCATTCATCTTAGGTTCCGGCTTGGGAAGCCTTGCCGACGAACTGGAAGACAAAGTTTGTATTGCCTATGAAGATCTTGATGGCTTCCCTGTCAGCACTGTCGAAGGTCACTCTGGCGAGTTAGTGCTGGGGCGAATGAATGGTATTGACGTTGTTTGCATGAAAGGCCGCGGCCATTACTACGAACACCAAAGCATGAAAGTCATGACCAATCCGGTGCGTACTTTTAAACGTTTAGGCTGCGAACTGCTCATTGTGACCAATGCTGCAGGGTCTTTACGCCCCGAGACTATTGACGTCGGATCCCTGGTTATCTTCAACGATCACATCAATACCATGCCAGGCACACCCATGACAGGTCGTAATGATGACACCTATGGCCCACGCTTTTTTAGCTTAGCGAATGCTTATGATAAATCCTTACGTATGCAAGCATTGGCGGTGGCCAAAAAAGAGGGTATTAATGCCACAGAAGGAGTTTTTGTCTCTTACAGTGGACCGAATTTCGAAACGGCTGCCGAAATCCGTATGATGCAGATAATCGGCGGAGACGTTGTCGGAATGTCTGTAGTACCTGAGGTTATATCATCTGCTCACTGTAATCTCCCGGTACTGGCTATCTGTGCGATCACTAATATGGCAGAAGGCCTAGGAGATGTAGCCCTATCCCATGAACAAACACTGAAGTGTGCAAAGTTAGCGCAGAATGACTTTATCAATCTCATCAAAGCATTTATGGCAGAACATTTTTGATGTTATACCAAGAGGTCTAAAAAACATCTACTTAGTGCATTTTGACAAACTACTTCAACACGAATGAATAAAAGAATGGCGCTCCCTTCTGAAGTCATTCAACGCAGAAGTAGGCAGCCAAACATACTCCTCAAAGATGAGTGTTAGCAATGTTAACCCGCTTAAGCGAGGAGTAACGCTGTTTTCACTCGTTTCGAACAACATGGATAATGAAATCCCCCATCCTCTTTTAATCGGCCTAACTATCGGCCTAACAATGGGCCACAGCGTTACTGTGACTGCCATATTAAATAACGCCAGAAAGACGTTAAGTTCTGTACGACAGTTAATGTGATTACCGATCTTAATTGCAATGCCAACAAATCTTACTCACTTATGATTAGCGCAGTTGTTGACCATCGACCACAATAGCCGCTGATTGATGGGTGATAACTAGCTGTGCAGCCAGTGCTTTTCTATAAACTTTTGAACTAAACCACATAATCGCTCTCTACTGAAAAAAGTTACTGAAAAAAGCTACTGAAAAATGATCCGATACTAATACTTAAGTTGTACGAAAATAGATCACAACAACATAGGATATAGAATATATTATCTTAAGATCAGAGTAATGGGGGTCAGCATGTGGTTGTCGCTGAACTCATGCTGCGGAATAACTATTTATTTATAAACAAGGGTATAGGGGCCCTATGCCTTAATGGCCAATGCCTTAACATGAAATAGACTAATATCTATCAGATAGGAATGCACTCTGATAGACATTAATGGGGTGATATCATTTTATAATACGAAGTCAGATGAGCCTTTTCAGCTCATTTCTGGACATCAAGGTGTTAATGCTTAGTTTAAAAGCGATCGAGTCTCTATTATCTCTTCTTGTGGACAACACAAAAATTGCCACGTCTTGTACGACATTTTGAGCATCTTTCACAATCAACAGGTGCTCTGTTGCCTTCTTTCCAGCGCTTAATTAAATGAGGTTCAGCAAGCAAAGGTCTTGAGATCGCAAAACATTGAATATTGGTTGTATTGGCAATCTCTTCTATCGCACTAATATCACTTAATCCACCAACGGTAATAATGGGTACATTAACTTCCGCGCTAATAACTTGCCCATATTCATGGAAATAGCCTTGTTGTTGAATGTTATATCCATCAAAAGATTCGCCAATCATGGTGCTTGCTTTGCCATGTATATTCCCTGAGATGATAATGGCATCAACCCCTATGGCGGCTAACTTTTTACAAATAATACGTGTTTCATCAAAGGTTAACCCACCATCAAAAAACTCCGATGCGGTCAATTTAACTAATATTGGATACTCATTACCCACAAGCTTTCTAATCTCAGCATAGATCTCTACTAAGAATCTGATCCGATTGTCTAGGCTGCCACCATATTCATCTTGTCTTTGATTGTAATATGGGCTCAAGAACTGATTGATTAAATAGCTATGTGCAGCGTGTATTTCTACACCATCAAACCCTGATTGTTGGGCTCTTCTGCTTGCTTGAGCAAATGCCTTAATGATGTAATCTATTTCATCCTTAGTCATCGCTTTGCCTAATGTTTGTGTGCCTCTTTCACACACTTCACTCGGCGCATAGATCATCCTTTTACCTACATTGTGAGTGGTTTTTGTGCCACCGTAAGCAAGCTGCATCACTATTTTAGCATCATTGCGGTGGACTAACTCGGTGAGCTTTTTGTATTCATCGATAAAGGAATCATTGTACATTCCCATCATGCCGGCATTTGGCTTCTCTTCTTCTACAATATTGGCATAACCCGTTACAATTAGGCCGACTTCGCCTTTGGCAAGTTCTTCGTAGATAGCGTATAGCTTATCCGTCATATGGCCATCTTCTGTTGCCATATTTTCCCACGTAGCGCTTCTAATAAAGCGGTTTTTCAATCTCATTTTGCCAATACGAGTTTCTGTAAACAAAGTACTCAAGTCCAATCCTCTTAAAAATCGTTTTTAGTATTATTCATCAGCTTTATAAAGAACAAGATAAGAACAGCCATGCTTATTACATGGCTGTTCTTATCTTGTGTGTGTTTGGTATGTGCGATGAGCGATGGTAAATACTACCGATAATGTATATGAAAATCTTTAATCTGGATTAAGTTATTGTCATATACATCATGTAAAAAACGCTTCCAAAAGTCTGATTTATGTCATCCGAAAGAGTTCAGGAAGACTTATATCGCCACAGCGTCTTAGGCTCAAGGTGACCACAAGGAATTTCAGGTCGTGTTGGTATCGGAGAAACGTGATTGTCGTGCGAAGCAGCATCTAGAGTGGTTAGGGCTGGAGCTTAGAGACCCCAGCAACCCGATTAGCTTTTCTCTACAACAACGGCAGTTCCATAAACTAAAAGTTCTGACATGCCAACTGCAATAGCGCTTGTCGTAAATCTTACGTTGACAACAGCATTAGCACCTTTGCTTTTTGCTTGTGTCATCATTCGTCTCAATGCTTCCTCTCTGGCCTCGATCAGCATTTCAGTATAACCAGCCACTTCACCACCAATGATGGTTTTGAGTCTCGCCATAATATCTCTACCGATATGTTTTGACTGAACCATGCTTCCGGTGACAAGGTCGATTGATTCAACAATTTTATAGCCAGAAATTTCGGGGGTGTTTGAGATGATCATCATATTTCCTTATACCTGATAAATAAAGCTAACACCGGGTTCTTCAATTAGGTGCCGTTGTTGGCTCGTTAATGCCTAGCGCAAAAAGGGTGAGATCTGTATCCAATCTGTAGCAAGCACTTGTCAGGTTTTAGATACGTTTCTTTGTTTTACTAACCAGTATGATATGCCCAATGCAATTGTTACCAAAGCAAGACCTATGATGTGTTCTGAAGAAACAAGTTTAAGATCTAACACGATAACTTTCCGCGCTACAGCCATAAGAGCGGTGGCAATGACTAATTCTACTGGGATAATATTCGACCCAAGGTATAAACGAATATTAATAAAGATTTCAACGGCTATGAGCACAAGCATAAAAGCGCCGAAAGTCTCAAGAATATCTTCAGCATCGAGGAGAAAATACGGGGGGACTATCACTTTGCTATAGATAACATAGACAACGTCTGCAACGCTCCAAAAAATGACTAATACCATCAACACGGCAAGTATTCTTATCGCAAATCGGATCGTGCGATGCAGTACTTTTAATAATTGATCAGAATGATCTTGTGGTAACTCTTCATGTTTCATAAATTTTCCCAAGATAGATATTATCAGTAAACGATAAGAGAGCTAAAAACCCTAACGTTTAGCACCGCGACAAATGATAGCGTCAGTTGCTGCTTTTGGTTAGGTGATTATTTTGTGAATTCCGTACCCAGTCATTTCCCTGTAGATAAGCCGATTGAACAAGAGCAACCTGCGACATTATTGACTACTATTACTCAGCACATTATTGGTAGAACGGGTAAAATTTGTATATGCACTGGTGTTTGGTACTGAAGGACTTTTAGCAACCCACAACACTTGTCCATGACGATTAATGCATATTAACTGTTGAGCTGGCATATTGTTCGGGAACACCATGTAATCAAAAATGTCGACAATATTATTTTCAGCTTCCGATACCAATAAAACTGCGTAAGGCAATTCAAACACTTCAATAATAACCGTTTTTGTGTTGTTAACGATTTCAATTACTTATAGCATCTAAGGCTTATTGCACGGCTTGCCTGATAATATCCGACATGTAAGTTATTGATTTATATCATCCTATCTTAGCTTCAATTACCAGCAATCAGTTCACCTTGATGTCGTAGTCGTTTAGACATACATTTTTTGTGTACGTCCAACTAAGCTTTTGAACAACATAAGACAGCCATTAAACGTTAATAGATTGTAAATATCAAGAGTGATATCCGTAAGGTATTAATATCTAAAGTCATATCACATGTATAAAAAAGGCTTAGGTCAAATTACTTGTCCTAAGCCTTTGGTTATCGGTTATTGATGTTGGCGGTAGCGATAAAAGCTTACATGGCGATGGTGACTTTATTGAGCCACGCTAGCGCGTCGCCTTGCATCAGTGGTGCTAAGGTATTACGTACTTTTTGCTGATATTGATTAAACCAATTCACTTCAAATTCAGTTAATAACGACTTATCGACTAAACGTGCATCCATTGGAATATGGGTTAATACGTCAAACTCGTACATTTCACGCTCTGCACCGGCTAGGGCTTGGCAATGCTGCACGGTGACGAGGTTTTCGATGCGAATACCAAAACCATCGGCGCGGTAATAACCTGGTTCATTCGACAATACCATTCCCGGCAGTAAAGCCACGGCGTTGACGTTTTTACCAATGCGCTGTGGGCCTTCATGAACACTTAAAAAGTGACCGACACCATGGCCTGTACCATGGTCATAATCAAAACCGTGTTGCCATAAATGCTGGCGTGCAAAGGCATCGAGCTGCTGACCCGACGTGCCTTTAGGGAAGCGGGCCGTATCTAAGGCAATATGGCCTTTTAATACTAATGTGACCATTTTTCTCTGCTCATCTGTCACCTTGCCAATGGCGATGGTGCGGGTGACATCGGTAGTACCGTCAAGGTACTGGGCGCCAGAATCGACCAAGTAAATGCTGTCCATGGTCATGGTGCTTGGGGTGCCATTATTGTGGTTGTAATGGCACATGGCGGCATTGGCGCCAGTGGCTGAAATAGTGTCAAAGCTTGGCTCACGGTACAGCGGGTCTTGCAATCTAAAGCTTTCTAACTTGTCAGCCAGTTGTGCTTCATCATGCATAATGTGTTGTGCAACTTGATTGTCTAACCAAGCTAAAAAGCAGCTTACGGCTGCGCCATCACGAATATGACTCGCCCGCATACCGGCTAATTCGGCAGCATTTTTTTGTGCTTTAGGTAATGCAACAGGATCAAGTCCTGCAATCAGCTTAGCACCGCCTTTTTGTGCCAGTAACTGCGAGTATGCGTTGGCAGAATGTGGGTCGGCTAATAGCTTCACCCCATTCATTTGGGCTAATACCCTTGCCAGTTCCGCTTCATCTTTAAAACTAACACCTGCACCTACGTGATCTTCAATGTTTTGCGGTACTTTGGCTAAATCGGTAAAAAAGGTCATGTCGCCATTGGCTGATAATAACCCGCAGCCAAGGATCACTGGGAAGCGGGGCACGTCGTTACCACGGATATTGAGTAACCAACAACATGAATCTAATGCCGCGATAAGGGCGACATCTGCGCCTTGTTTTTTCACCAGCTGGCCAATTTGTTGGCGCTTCTCGATGCTATTGCGTCCAGCGCCTTGATGACTAAATAAAGTCATGATGGATGCTGATAACGCCGGGCGATCTAACCAACTCACATCAATCGGATTGTCATCAACTTCAACTAAATTAATGTGGGCTTTATCAAATTGCGCTTTGGTTTGTTGATACCAAGCCAGCGTATGTAAGCGACTGTCGATGCCGACGCTAGCGCCAGCAGGTAAGGTGTCGATTAACCAGTCAATTTGCGGATCGTCATGCAGGCTTAAATACTCAAATAGGTTGCCATCCACTTGTTGGCGTACTTGCACAGTGTAACGTCCGTCGGTAAATATTGCCGCGCTGTCTTTTAGCACTATGGCCATGCCTGCTGAACCGGTAAAGCCAGTGGCCCACTGTAAGCGCTCATTACGTGCAGGCACGTATTCTCCTAAATACTCGTCGGCGCGGGGAATAATAAAGGCATCGATTTGATTAACTTCAAGCTGCTGACGAATGGCGCTAAGGCGCTTAGCAATGATATTGGTCATGGTTTCTCCGTTGGAGGCGGCTGATGAACTCAGCTCTGTAGAATGAATAACGATTATCGCAAGTGTGGCAGTAAACTGGCAAGTGAAGTCGCCGACATTATGTTTAGCTAGCAGACTAAAATTGTAACCTTATATTGTATAAGATGGTAACAAAACGATGCAGACGGTATCGTTGGCTATGTTGCTTCTCTGGCATATTTAAATAAGGTAAGACGATACGTTATAAGCAATCTACTGTTAATCTGGTAACAAAAACGATAACAAAAACGAAAACAAAAACGAAAACGAAAACAATAACCAAAGGAAATCCTATGACAATGGGTGTCGGCGGCGCAAGCCCACAACAAGCATTAGCCACATTAGCCAATATGACCGATGGCGTAGCGGCGATAAGTGATGATGAGTTTACCCAACGTATTCAATATGCACAGCGATTAATGACACAGTATGGCTTGGATGCTATTTACCTCAATGCGGGTACTAATTTGTACTATTTTACCGGTACATCGTGGTTTGCGAGTGAGCGTATGGTGGGGGCGATTATTCCAGCCGTTGGTGAGGTGCAGTATATTGCCCCCGCTTTTGAACTCGATACCTTACAGGGGTACATGGTCATTAAAGGTCGAGTAAATACTTGGCATGAAGATGAAAGCCCATTCCAGCTATTTGCCGATGTGTTAGTTCACATGGGCATTAACCAAGCAAAAATCGGTATTGATGAGTCAACCGCCTTTTTTATTAGCGATGGCATGGCTCAAGCTGCGCCTCAGCAACAATTTGTGAGTGCAACAAGTGTGACGGCGGGCTGTCGGATGATTAAGTCGGTTGCTGAAATTGCCTTAATGCAGCGGGCTAAGGACATGACCCTTGAAGTGCATAAAGCGACGGCCAGTATATTACGTGAGGGCATCACCACCGCTGAAGTTGAAGACTTTATTAATCAAGCTCATTATGCTGTGGGCGCCGCAAAAGGTTCGTATTTTTGCATCGTATTATTCGGTGAAGATACCGCTTATCCCCATGGGGTTAAATCGCCTAAGGCGCTAGCATTAAATGACACGGTATTAATTGATACGGGTTGCCAGTTACAGGGTTATAACTCTGATATTACTCGCACTTATGTGTTTGGTGAAGCCAATGATCGCCAACGTCAATTATGGCAACTTGAGCAAGATGCTCAAATTGCGGCATTTGATGCGGCGCAAATTGGCACATCTTGTAGCGATGTGGACGCAGCCGCTCGTACAGTGCTAGAAGCGGCGGGCTTTGGTCCAGATTATAAGCTGCCGGGTTTACCTCATCGTACCGGCCATGGCATAGGTTTAGACATTCATGAATGGCCATACTTGGTTCGCAATGATATTACGCCGTTAGCCGTTGGCATGTGTTTTAGTAACGAGCCGATGTTATGTGTGCCAGGCGAGTTTGGTATCCGTCATGAAGATCATTTCTACATGACAGCCCAAGGACCAAAATGGTTTACAGCGCCCGCAAAATCGATTGACGATCCGTTTTACCTAGGGTAATGGTTGGATAGTGATGGGTTAAAAGACAGACTAACGAATAGCAAAAAGCCTCCCAAAGGAGGCTTTTTCATTGGCAGTTTATACAACTAAGCTAATCATTTAAATTAGTTAATCTCAAATAACTCGACATCAAAAATGAGCACCGCGCCACCTTCAATTTTTCCAGTAGAGCGATTACCGTAAGCCAATTGGCTTGGAATATAAAAACGGAATTTGTCGCCAATACTCATTAATTGTACGCCTTCAGTCCAACCTTTAATCACTTGATTTAAACCAAAGCTGATGGTTTCGCCGCGATCGACAGAGCTGTCAAATACAGTGCCATCGATTAGTGTGCCGTGATAATGCACGGTCACTTTACTTTTTGCGCTTGGATGATCAGTGTTTTCGCTTTTAACGAGCACTTCATATTGTAAGCCAGATAAGGTTTGCGTGACGCCTTCGCGTTGGGCATTTTCAGCTAAAAAAATCTTACCTTTCTCAATATTCTCTTTGGCGGCTTTTTGATTGTTCGATTGAGTGAAAAAATAAAAAATAACGCCCGCAATGACCACAATGGCCAAAATCATACGCATAGTTGCTCTCGAATGGTTAGTAATTGGGCGACTAGTTTAGCGTAAAAAGTGATGGGCTAATACTTATCACCTCGTTTAAAGAGATAATTGAACCAATAGGTTAATTAACGATACCCATCAAATAGCGGCTGCCATTGCTGGTAACACAATAAACTAACCCCGACTGAGTTGAGTATTATGCAACACCACAATAGCCGTTTAAAAGATGATTTTTGGGTTTTATGGCGTAAGTGATACTGGCCAAGTAGTGCTGCCGGCCAGCCTCCAATCAAAGCAAAAAATTGTAAGGTGCTTTCTTTTATGCGCCACTGGCCCTGCTTAGCGGCCGATTTGTCACGGTAATACAAACCAAATGTGATCACATTAATTAATCCATAAATACCTGCCAACCAGGGTTGGACGGCGCCAAAAATGGCGCCGATTAACAGCAACATCAACCAAGCAAATTTATTCATTCTAATATCAGTCCAGGGGGATTAATTCAGTCTAGGTAGCTTATTTCAAATTCAACCAAAAGGGCATTATCTTGCTCCGATTCAAATATGGCTTCAATAGTGTAATTATCCCCATCGATATTGACCGAATCATAGTTGTCTTCTGCATCGGGATAATGCGCCATAAATTCACTTTTAGTTTGCGGTAAATTTAGCGCTACTGCTGCTTGGGCAAATGTGCCTTGGGTATATTTTTCTGTCGTTAGGGCTGATGTGAGTTTGACTCGAGTGATCACTTCATTGGCTTGTTTGACCAAGATAAAACTCGATAACATAAACCACTGTTTATCTTGGGTTAGGTTAAAGCTGTTTTGCTGATTGTTATTGATATAACGCGCTGCAGAGCGGTCTGCTAAGGTGGCATTTTTACCGCTTACCACATTGGAAAAACCTTGAGTATCGATAGGGCTGAACTGAAGTTGAGCAATCGGTTGAGTGAAATGATTACTATGGAGAGTAAATTGAGTCAATTCAGTGTTAACGGGTTTTGTTGCATTGGGTTTGTAGTCAGCAAAATCCATTATTAAGGTGTTGTTTTGATGCTTAATGGCGTATTGATGCGAATTGATTTTTACCGCTTTGTGATCGCTCTGGGTTAACACATCGGCTAATTCATCTCTTATATTAATCTTGCCGAACAAGGTCCAAGGATTATCGTCGAAATTATCATTGAAACTGATCCAATTTTTACCATATGCGCTCAGTAGCGCGGTCGTTGAACTGGCAAATTCCACTTTATCATTAATCAAAATAAACCACAGATTACGGCCATATAACCAAGCTGACTGATTTTTTTCAAGCGACAGCTGTACACTTGCCGGACCAAGAATGCTAAACAGTACTTGGCTTGATGCGCTCATGGGAATACCGTAAACATGTGTGAATGACACATCGGCTTGGGGCTTTTTAACCGCTTTTGCCAGAGAGGCTAACGATTCTTCTGCTGTTTCGCTAACTTGCCAGTTGAAGGTCGTCACCGTCAGCTTTTTACCTAAGTGATTATAGGGCGTTGGTGTGGCAGATAATGATCGATCATCAGTACAAAACGTGACTAAGTCGGCTTGGTATTCAATTACCCTTTTGTAGTCACTGGTGTGACTGCTTTTAGTGATAGTGGTTTTATTCAACGTCATCAACATGATGGCGTCAGCATGTTGTTGTTTTGCTGCTCGCTGCAATTTGATCATACTGGTGTCGAACATACTCAGTTCTATTTGTTGATCGGTTTGGCTTTGAAAATCCTCAGTCAGATAAACGTCTCTTACTGCAAGCTGATTGATAATGGTTGGGCTGCAATTAGGCTTAAAATCTAAAATAGGCGGTAATGTCTCTGCGGCAATGGCACTCATACTGATGAGATTAATCAATATGGCACAGTATTTTAGTTGCATGTATTCTTCCTTGAGTGGTTATGATCCTAAGCTGAGATTGATTAACTTGTGCGGGAGACTAAGACGCGCCAAAGTTTTTCTAACGGACCTTGATTGAATTTGCGTAAATAGACATCGGCTAATAGCAACTGTAACACACTGTAAATAATGGCAATGGAGAGATAACCTATCCTGTCTAGTGAGTACAACCAGTCTGGTGCAATATAACGTAATAATAAAATACCAACAATAGACTGGAGAATGTACAAACTAAATGCCATTCGGCCGGCATTTTGCAGAAGTGTTAGTCTGTGGGGGGCATTTTGACAAAATTTAACAATAATATGGATATAAATTAATGCCGTCGCAATAGCGCTGAACCATAATAATAGGTCTGACATCGCTTCCCACCTCGGATTGCCGCTGACACTGAAAAGCGAATCTAATGATGACAATATGATGGCCCAAAATACGCATTGCCACAGGGTTTTATTCTCCAATCCATTGGTAAAAATGTTGCGTTTATATAATGCCATCCCCAATAGCATTAGACCTGCGATATACCACATTAGGGTTAACGGAATAACCGCTAACATGTAAGCCAACATGGTTAAATGCAGAGTGAGTTGTTGCTTGTAGCTGCCTGTCCAAGCTGACAGTTGCTCGATGAAAAATGCTGAGTCGCGTATATAAACGTGCTCGTCAGGCATAAGTGAAATGAGCGCAATGGGGATCAATGATAACAAGATAAACCCTCTGGCTTTGCGCAGTAGCTCATCAGCATTGAGATTGATGTAGCGAAAAGCCAATAACCCACTCACGCCATAAGACAATAATATATCTCCTGGGAAGATAACAACAGCGTGGATTACCCCAAAGACGATTAACCAATATAAGCGGGATTTTATCTGATTATTTTGGGATGGTGCCGCGACGGCAGATACCGGACTCGCTTGCTGGCGTTGATATTGGATTAATAATCCCACCCCAAAAAGCATGGCGAATAGGCTAAAGAAGCGTCCTTCTAAAAAAAAGTTGCTGAAAATGACTATGACTATATCTGTTGTAGGTTGAATTTCATGAGGAGCATAGCCCAAAAAGCTATTGCCCATGAAATAGATATTAAGGAAGAAAATACCTAATACGCCAACACCTCTGATTGCATCAAGATTGGCTAAACGTATTGATTGAATGGGAGAACCATGCTTATTCATGTTAGTTGTACTTAATCTCTGAATTCCTCTTACTATTAGCTGTTTATAAGCCCTCTTTATTAAATAAAGATGCGCGACTAGAGATTAACAGCCAAACCTTGTAATGCCGCTAGAAAATATTGTTAAGTAGGGCAAAGCATCATAAAAAAACCAAACGACCCGCTTTAATGCCGATCCCTTGGTTTGTTTAACAATAGAGATATTTATTGGGTGGTTTGCACTTCAAGGAACGGGATTGTACCTGTCGGCAACATGGTGGTCGGCAATTTTCCATCCCAGCGTTCAGCTTTGGTCAATTCAACTAAATTTTGATTTTGCGCTAGCGCTTCTGCACGAATTTTAATGGCTGATGCTTCTGCGTTACCTTTAATTCGGATACTTTCTGCTTCGGCAATGGCACGGGCCAGTTGCGAGTCTGCTTCAGCTTGCGCTTGAGTCACGGCAATTTGGGCACTCACGCGCTCTTTTTTAAGATTTTGTAATTGGGTTTGCACTTCTACTTCTGCGCGCATTCTGTCTTCTACCGATTTTTCGTAAGCATTGCTAAAGTCGATATTTTCAATTTGCACTGAGTTAATGGTCGCCGGGCCTTTAATCGATTGAGTAATGGCTTCGGTGACATCAATACCAAACTTGATCCGTTCTTGGACCGCAGAAATAGCGGTATATTTACCAAAAATATTCTCAATTTGAGTCGGCACTTGGCGGTCAAGTAAGCGCGATACCATTAAGTCTATGCTTTTAAATTTTGCATACACTTCTTCAACACGATCTGGCGGTATGCTGAATGTCACTGAGGCGCGTAAAGTTGCGGGTTGTTGATCGCGGCTATAAGCCTGTAAACCTTGGTAATTTGCTGTGTGAGTTTGAGTTGAAATTTTAACCACGGTATCCATAAGCGGAATTTTAAACCCAAGCCCTGGTTCTGCAGTATCGATAATTTTACCGTTACGTAGCACGACGCCACGTTCGCCCTGATCAACGGTATACCAGCTGCCATATAAACTGATAAGCATTATTAGCAAAATAGCGATCGGAATAATTTTTCCTAGATGATTTTTGTTGGCTTGCGCCAGATCATTCTTTAACATTATGCTTCCCTAGCAAAAGTGAATAAGGTGATTAATTTACTTCGTTATTTTTGAGGTTTCTCTGAAATCCATAGCTTAATATGCCCTTGGACTACCACAACACCATTAGTATCATAGGCCTTTACGTCAACTAACATATCACCCACTTGCCATTGTTCTGATTTTACCTGTGCAACACATAAAATGTCGCTACCCGCTTTTGCGGTGTAATCAACGCTCATGCCCTTTGGGATCCAACGTAAATGAGCCGGGATCGATGCTTCTGCCATCGTGCCCATGGCCATTTCTAAGCCATTACAAATGGCTATTACATGCACGGTACCAATATGATTTTGGACTTTTTTGCGTTTTTTTATTAAACATTCGCAGCGGTTAATGCGTAAATCGCTTATGTAAGGGTGTACTGTGCCAAAATAGGGCGCCATCCGAGACACCATTTTAGAGAAAATATGCTTACCCAATGGATAAGCAGTGACTTTGTGGTATAGCGACATGACTTTATTGGGTTTTGTGTGGGTCATAAATAAACTTTACTCGTTATTTTATCGGATGAGGTTAACATTGTTGTAACCTGTGGAAAAGCCCCGATCAATATTTTCCATCGCTCATTACACAGGGCACAGGTATAATTTACCGGTGTAGACACATTGAAGGATGAATTTTGAAAACTGACTCACTGTTATTGAATTATTTCAAAGGTATGGCCATGGGCGCTGCAGATGTTGTGCCGGGCGTATCGGGTGGCACTATCGCATTTATTAGCGGTATTTTAGATCCATTATTGGATGGCATTCGCAAGATTAACTTGTCTTTAGTAGGGATTATCAAACACAAAGGGATTAAAGCTGCTTTTTTACATATTAATGGTCCTTTTTTGCTGTGCGTGTTCGGCGGGATTTTAACCAGTATTTTTACCTTAGCTAAGCTAATTTCTTGGTTGTTGGTGACACATCCTATACCTGTGTGGTCGTTCTTTTTGGGCTTGATTCTGTTTTCCGTGGTTCACATGCTTAAACAAGTGAATAAATTCAGTGCTATTCGGGTTGCCATGTTTATTGTCGGCGTCGCCTTTGCGTGGGCCATTACCGTGTTGCACCCCATTGAATTGCAAGTGAGTTACCTTAACTTCTTTTTCTGTGGTGCGATTGCTATCTGCGCCATGATATTACCCGGTATTTCAGGCAGTTTTATTTTACTGCTTTTAGGGATGTACCCCGCGGTGTTAGCGGCGGCTAAAGGATTTGATATTGTGTATTTGGCCTGTTTTGCTATTGGGGCTGTGGTTGGATTATTAAGTTTTAGTCACGTGTTATCGGCATTGTTACGTAAATTCCATGATGCAACATTATTGTTTTTAACCGGATTAATGCTGGGGACATTAGGTAAGATTTGGCCTTGGAAACAAGTGATTAGCTGGCGCGAGAATTCTAAAGGCGAGTTAGTGCCATTGGTAGAGCAAAATCTATCCCCATTTCAATTTGAGCAAATCACCGGTGAGTCATCGCAACTGTTTGTGGCGATTGTGTGTGTGTTTGTGGGCATTGGTCTGGTATGGGGGGTAGAGCGTCTAGGGGCGAAAGCTCAGGCTTAATATGCACGATATGTCAATCGATCCCCATAAAGCAGAACTCGCGTTCTGCTTTATTTTTATGGCAAATATGCAGACTATGATTGCAAATACAGCCAATATGCTTGAATAATACAATAATGAACTTAATTGGTGTATTACACGTATTTTTTTAGCATATTGTATGGGTAAAGATAACCTCATTTTTCATCCCGCTTAGGGATATTACGGCCGCCACAGGAGTGCATAACATGCCAGATACCGATTCATTTGTGCCACAAAAAATCCAAATTGGGATCAGCAGCTGCTTGCTGGGTAATCAAGTCCGTTTTGATGGTGGACACAAAAATTCTTATTACTGTAAACAAGAAATTGAACCGTTTTTTGAATACATCACAGTCTGTCCTGAGATGGCCATTGGCATGGGCACACCGCGTAAAAGTATTCGCCAAGTGCGAGACGGCGATGTGGTGCATATTCGCAGTGCTGATGGATCGCTCGATGTGACTGACAAGCTTAATGAGTATTCCCAAGCCAAAGTGGAAGAACTAGATTACCTTGGTGGTTATATTTTATGTGCCAAATCACCAACCTGTGGCATGGAAAGGGTTACCGAGTACAAAATTGGTACCAATAATGGTAGCAAAACCGGCGTGGGTGTTTTTGCTAAAAAATTAATGGAACGCTATCCACTTTTACCGGTAGAGGAAGAAGGGCGTTTACATGACTTGCCATTAAGAGAAAACTTTTTTACCCGCGTATTTGCTTATAACGATTGGAAGAAAATGACTCAATCGGGTCTCACTAAACACAAGCTAATGCAGTTCCATTCGCGTTATAAGTATTTATTAATGGCCCACAGTCCACAGTGGTACAGAGATTTAGGGCCTATATTGGCCGATATTCAAGATGTTGAGCAAACCGCACAACAATATTTTGAAGGCTTTATGACGGCACTCAAAATTATTGCTACCCGCAAAAATCACACCAGTACTTTGCAGCACATTCAAGGTTATTTTAAGAAACAGCTCAATGCGAGACAAAAAGAAGAGTTGAGCGAATCGATTTTAAAATATCGCCAAGGGCTATTGCCTTTGTTAGTGCCTATTACCTTGATTAATCATTACGTACGCGAATTTCCCACCGCGTACATTGAAGAGCAAGTGTATTTAAATCCGCACCCAGAAGCGCTAAAGCTTCGCTATGCTTATTAGGTTGCCGGTAAAATGAGTAACGTAAATAGCTTAATGTGGTTTAGGCAAGACTTGCGGGTTGGCGATAATCCAGCCCTTGTGGCAGCGTGTCAATTTGCCCAACAACATCAAGGCAAGGTTCGGGCTGTGTATATTGTTACTCCGTCGCAATGGGCGCAGCATGATGTGGCGCCAATACAAATTGATTTTATCCAGCGTCATGTCAATCTATTAGCACAGTCGCTTGCTGCCTTAGGCATATCATTGGATGTGCTGCATCTTGAGTGGTTTAGCGATACCCAGACCGCTTTAAATGATTACTTACAACAACATAATATTGATGCTGTTTTCGCTGGTAACGAGCCGGAAATTAACGAACGTCGCCGTGATAGCGCATTAATTGGCCAGGGGTTGCCACTGACGTTAATCGATCAAGACTGCGTATTTGCAGCCGGACAAGTGCAAAATTTGTCCGGTGATATGTACAAGGTGTTTACCCCATTTGCTAAAAAATGGAAAAGTATTGCCAGTCAAAAAGCGATAGTGCCTTTAGCCGCGCCAGCACCTGTTGCTGCAGCGCTGGCATTGCCAGCGGCTATCGAATTTAATTGCCCAACACACAGCAGTGATCAATGGGCTGCAGGAGAGGGCGTTGCAAAGCGAATGCTGGATCAATTTTTAGCAAGCCAAGTAGAAGATTATCAAGCCGAAAGAGATTTTCCTGCCCTAGAAGGTACTAGCCGCTTATCACCCTTTTTGGCCATTGGAGTCATGAGTTCGCGTCAATGTGTAGCGGCTATTTTAGCGCGTTACCCCCAAGCGTTAGTGGATGATACTTGCCTTGCTAAAACATGGCTCAATGAACTGATTTGGCGTGAATTTTATCATCATTTGCTGGTGGCATTTCCACGTTTATCCATGAACCATAACTTTAATGAACTGGGTAAGGCGATTGCGTGGCGCAATAATCCTGATGAGTTTACTGCCTGGTGTGACGGGCAAACTGGCTACCCGATTGTAGACGCAGCCATGCGCCAACTAAACCAAACGGGTTGGATGCATAATCGCTTGCGTATGGTAGTAGCCAGTTTTTTAACTAAGCATTTATTGATCGATTGGCGTTGGGGCGAACGTTATTTTAGGCAAAAACTGATTGATGGTGATTTAGCCGCTAACAATGGCGGCTGGCAGTGGTCTGCGGGCACAGGCTGCGATGCGCAACCTTATTTTCGAGTGTTTAATCCGATGACTCAAAGCAGCAAATTTGATCCAGATGCCAGTTTTATAAAGCGTTATGTTAGTGAGGTATCAGGTTGGTCTTTGGCTGATATTCATCAACCTAAATCTATTAATGTTAATGATCTGTTTGCACAACGACAAGATGACCGATACCCAGAGCCTATTGTCGAACACAAGATGGCGCGACTCCGGGCGATAGAGGTGTTAAGTGCGCTAAAGCGTGGTTAAGCCTTTTTATTAACAACCAAGACTAATTGTTCAGTTAACTTAGTTTGACTGCCTTGACTCGATACATCAGCAAAATCACGGTAAGGCCGCTATTATCTTTTAGGATAATAGCGGTTTTTTTTGCGTTAGATCACACTATGAGCTTGGCTCAATAGTGAATATGTGAGTATTGATTGAAGCCGATCGATTAACAGCATAGAATAGCGCAATTAAAGATTCATATATTATACATGTTTAAATCTTGTTGATGTTAACCCACTAAGTGAGTGTACTGCTTATGCTGAATATTGATGATCCCGCTAAAATTGATAACACGCCTGCAATATGGCGTTTGGGCTTTAGGCCGTTTTTTCTTGGCGGCGCAATTCTCGCAGCCTTATACATTCCGCTTTGGCTAATGGGTTGGTTCACACCACAATATAGTTTATTTAGCACTGAGTTTTGGGCAAATGTGGTGCCGCTATGGTGGCATCCTCATGAAATGTTATTTGGCTTTGCGATGGCCATAGTGTGTGGTTTTCTGCTCACGGCAGTGCAAGCGTGGACCAATCAACCCACCATCACGGGTCGCGCATTAATGGTTACGTTTGGCTGTTGGCTCATTGCTCGCTTGATGTTGCTATTACCGATGAACATTCCGTTGGTATTACCGGCAATATTTGACAGCTTATTTTTAGGCTTGAGCGCTTATGCATTATGGCGCTGTATTTATCCTGTCAAACAATGGCGCAATATTGGTTTTCCCATCATGCTCATCGTTGCATTGCTGGTGAATTTAGCCAGTTATTATGCGTTGTCGGAACGTGATTTTTCGTTATCGACTCAGTTATGGCAAGGGATGATTTGGTGGTTCGCGATGGTGATCACCATAGTGGGTGGACGGGTGATCCCATTTTTTACCGCAATGAAAATTAAACAACCCAAGCCCGATCCCATTAATGCGCTAGAGAATACGTTAATATTTGTAATGGGTTTACTGTTTGTTCAAGCGATAAGCCATTGGTTGCCTAAGGGTGTTGAACAGATACTGCTTGCTGTTGCGGGCATATTACATTTACTTCGAGTTGCTCGCTGGCAAGCCCATAAAACCTTAAAAGAACCGATGTTGTGGTCGTTACATATTTCTTATTTATCGTTGCCGCTGACACTGTTATTAATGGCAATCAATATCGACAACGAATATGCCTATCGCACCTTGCTGCATCTGTTTGCCATTGGTGGAATTGCATCATTGTGTTTATCAATGATTTCACGGGTTTCTCTCGGGCACACGAGTCGTAATATATACCAAGGCCCAAACATGACGTTGGCATTTTTATCTGTGCCTCTCGCTGCCGTGTTACGTGCCGGAATGCCGCTATTGATGCCTGAATATACCCAAGTCTGGTTGTGGGCTGCAGGCGCGTGTTGGTTTATTGGTTTTGGTTCGTTTGTGTGGTTTTATGCGCCAATTTTAATGCGTCCGCGTCTTGATGGTCGTCCAGGCTAGTTTGAGCGCAATTTAAATAAATTTATCCAAGCAACGAATTTGGAAAACATTAACTAAAGCAGTTAACCAAAGCCGTTAATAAACGTAATGTTACAGACTTACGGTTCTATCTAGTAATTTTAATTAAGCGATTAACAGAGAAAGGTTAGCAATATGATGGTTCAACTTGTCGACGTGGTAATGAAAGCAACGCGGCCGATGCGAAGTAAGGTAGGGTTAAGCATCGTTATTTCCGCACTCGCGCTGCTGAGTCTGACATCTTGGTCGCTTAAAAGTGCTGAAGTGGATCCCAATCAACTTAAATTTCCACAACAATATGATTCTTGGCAAGCGACAGAAGAACAAACCGAACGAGACGATATATTGGCGCAATATCCAGCCAATATCATTTTGTGGGCGGGTTCGTCATTTGCCAAAGAATACCACAGCCCTCGTGGTCATCAATTTGCTGTGGCTGACGTGACACATACTTTGCGCACTGGTGTTGCAATAGCTGAAGGTGACAAAGGCTTATCTGCCAGTTGCTGGACCTGTAAAACACCCGATGCACCAAGATTGATCAAAGAAATGGGTATTCAAGGTTTTTCAGGTGCCAATTTTGTCGATTTAGGCCGTGAAATCAAATCTGTTGTCTATTGCAGCGATTGTCATGTTGATGGCAGCGCTGAACTGGCATTGCCTCGCCCTCATGCTCAAAATGCGATGGCTAAAATTAAATTACCGTTTGATCAACAAGACCGTAGCATGCAAGGGGCACAGGTTTGTGGTCAATGTCATGTGAGTTATTATTTCCAGCCTGAAAATAATAACAAAGTTAATATTCCATGGATTTTCGGCAGCACTGCCGATGCAATTGAAAAATATTATGACACTCGCCGCTTTTATGAATGGATCCACCCCATTTCTAAAACCCCAATATTAAAAGCGCGTCATCCAGAGTTTGAGCATTGGAGTCGTTCGGTTCACGCTAAGCAAGGCGTGACCTGTATAACCTGTCATATGCCGCCTGCGACCGATGAAAAAGGCGCTACATTTACTGACCATAAGGTTGGTGGTGCATTAGACAATTTTGATCGTAGTTGTGCAAGTTGTCATAGTAGTGAAGCGGCCATCACCAAAAAGCTTGATAAAACCAAAGCTAATATTGATGCTAAATCACGAAATGTAGAGTCATTACTGATTAAAGCACATTATGAAGCTAAAGCGGCATGGGATGCGGGGGCCACATGGCCGCAAATGAATGATGCTATTATGGCTATACGTCATTCACAATGGCGTTGGGATTTTGCGACAGCATCACATGGAATGTACGCTCATAATCCTAAAGAAGGCATTGAACTACTGGATAAATCGACTGAACAGGTTACTTATGCACGTGAAGCATTAGCCCGCATTTTGAGTCAATTATCCGTTACTGAGGTTGAGTATCCAGATTACAGTACCAAAGAAAAAGCCCATGCTGCTATTGGCTTTATTGAAGCCGACGCCATTAAAGCCAAGCAAGCTTTTATTAAACAAGAAGTTGATAAGTACTGGCATCCGGTAGCTAAGACCGGTTACTAAGCTTCTGAATAAAAGCACCCAAATTACTGACTTTATTAACGCCTAAGCCCTGCTTAGGCGTTTTGCTTTGTGACTGGTGTAAAACGGTGATCTACTTGCGCCGATAAGTCGTATCAATTTTAAGTTAGTTTTTATTTACTTCATGGATATTAATACTTTTATCTTGTTGTCATATAAGGCATTCTTATAAGTATGTTCCGTGAGTTTTCTGGGTCACGTAATAGGAGTTGGTAAATGCAAGGCGCACCGTCGATAGTTGATACTCAATCAGAACCATTAAATCCGGATAGCTCAGCGTCCATTAATGGTCATCCTGCTATTATTGATGCATTTATAGATATGTATCAAAAGCTTAATAAAGATAACTTATCAATGTTAGCGCAAGTGTATCGTGACGATATTCGCTTTCAAGATCCGCTCCATAAAGTGGAAGGCATTGCACCACTAACGCGTTATTTTGCTAACATGTACCAAAATGTCACCCACATTGAATTTGATATTAAAGAAGTGGTTATCAGTGCTAATCAGCAACAAGCTGGATTATATTGGACCATGACCTACTCGCACCCTAAGTTAAACAAAGGGCAGAGTATCAATGTCGAAGGCATGTCACAGCTTAGGTTTAGCGATAAAATTTTTGCCCACCGAGATTACTTTGATGTAGGCCAAATGCTCTATGAGCAAGTGCCATTTTTAGGTGGCTTAATTGGATTACTCAAAAATAGGGCGGGCAAGTAATGACTAACACCAATGACAAACAGCTTGCAGTACTGATCACTGGTGCCAGCTCAGGCATTGGTCTTGCTTTAGCTCAGCACTATATCCGTCAAGGTTTTGCGGTAATTGCCTGTGGTCGCAACGAACAAAACTTGGCGAAAATTTCATCTGCAACCCCTTTGGTATTTGATATCACTGACATTGGACAAGTGTCTGCGGCATCTCTTCACTTGCAACAACTGCTAAAAGATAACGGCTGGAAGTTGCACCATATCATCCTAAATGCCGGAAGTTGTGAATACATTGACGATCCATTACATTTTGACTCGGCATTATTTTCCCGAGTGATCAATACCAATGTGGTGGCGATGGGTTATTGCCTTGAGCATTTTTTGCCTTTACTGAGTCGTGGTGCACAACTTGGATTAATGAGTTCAAGTGCCACTTATTTACCATTTCCGCGTGCCGAAGCCTATGGTGCATCTAAAGCGGCTATTGGTTATTTAGGTCGTAGTTTACGGGTTGATCTTGCTCAGCATGGTATTGGGGTGAGTGTCATTTGCCCAGGCTTTGTTAAAACCCCGTTAACCGCCAAAAATGACTTTACCATGCCAATGCAAATCAGTGCCGAGCAAGCTGCGACTGAAATTTTTAATGGCATGCAGCGTCAACGACGTGAGATCCATTTTCCAACTAAATTTACTTGGTTACTTAAATTAGCCTCTTTATTACCAGAAAAATTATTAGTGTATTTGTTGGCGCCTAAATAGCTGGAACAACTCAATTAACAATAAAAGTAACAATAATAATTATTAGGTCAAGGATTAACTTAATGAAAAATATCGCCGTGATTGGTTCTGGAATTTCCGGTTTAACCTGCGCCCATCTATTAAGCCGTGAACACACGGTAACTGTGTTTGAGGCCAATGATTATATTGGCGGACATACCGCTACAGTAGATGTGGAAGTGGCTGGGCAGCAATACGCCATTGATTCTGGTTTTATTGTGTTTAATGACCGTACCTATCCGCGTTTTGAAAAATTAATGGCGCAGCTTGAGATTAAGTCTCTCCCTACAGAAATGAGTTTTAGTGTTAATAATGCACTCACCGGGCTTGAATATAATGGCAATAATTTGTGGAGCTTATTTGCCCAGCGTCGTAATTTACTCCGTCCGAGTTTTTATCGATTTTTGGGCGAAATTGTTCGTTTTAACAATGGTTGTAAAGTGATTTATGAGGCCGACAAATACCCTACCGCTTCATTAGGTGAGTACCTTAATGAACAAGGTTTTTCTGCCTTTTTCTGTGAGCATTACATTCTGCCTATGGGCGCGGCTATTTGGTCTGCCAGTATTGATGACATGCGTGGTTTTTCTCTGCGATTTTTTATTCGATTTTTCCAACACCATGGTTTATTAAATATTAATGATCGACCGCAATGGTATGTGCTTGAAGGTGGATCGCGCAGTTATATCCCCGCCTTAACCGCGCCGTTTAAAGAGCGCATCCAGCTAAATTCTCCAGTTACCGGTATTAAACGCGCCGATGATGGTGTGTATGTTCAAGTCGCTAAAGGCGAATGGCAGCGCTTTGATGATGTGGTGTTAAGTTGTCACAGCGATCAAGCATTAGCCATGTTAACCGATGCTACTGAAGACGAAATAGACGTGTTAGCTGCGATGGAATATCAAAATAATGAAGTGGTACTGCACACTGACATTAATTTGTTGCCTAAGCGCAAAGCGGCGTGGGCAAGCTGGAACTATCGTTTGGGTGGCAATAACCCGCAAGATGTTGCCCAGCGTCCAGCCAGTGTGACCTATAATATGAATATTTTGCAGTGCTTGCCTGCCAGTGCACCCACATTCTGTGTCACCTTAAATCAAACTGCATTAATTGACGACAGTAAAATTTTGCGCAAGTTTAATTATGCTCACCCAGTTTTTAATGATGCTAGCATGAAGTCTCAAGCGAAAAAGTCGCTTATTAATGGTAAACATAATACTTACTTTGCCGGAGCTTATTGGCATAATGGATTTCATGAGGACGGCGTTCGTAGCGCGGTTGAAGTATGTGATCTGTTTGGGATTAGTTTATGAATCAAACCACATCGGTAATGGAACATGATCAATTAAACAGTGGCATTTATTGCGGCAATATAAACCATCGCCGTCATACGCCTAAGTTGCATCATTTTGGTTATAATATTGCGATGATGGCGATTGATTTAGATGAACTGCCTGCGTTAACGGCGGTCAGTAAGTTGTTTTCAACAGACAAATTTACCCCGCTTAAATTTAATCCCAGTGATTACCTCAATGCCCTCGATAAGCAATTTGGTGACAAGCTTGTCTTGAACCAAGCCTGTCATGGCAATGATGCTATGGCCTTGAAGCTGCGCGTGTTAGCAACCATTAAGCATCTTGGGGCCACACAAGTATGCGATAAAATTATATTTTCTGGACAAATACGCCACTGTGGTTTTTACTTTAGTCCGGTCAACTTTTACTTTTGCTATCACCAAAATGACATGGTTTATATGCTTGCTGAGGTGAGTAATACTCCTTGGAATGAGCGCCATTGTTATCTGGTCGATATTGCCCATACTATTCAAACCGACAAAGTATTTCCTGTGTCGCCGTTTATGAATTTAGAGATGCATTATCTGTGGCGTATTACGCCGCCAGCCAAGCATTTAAAAGTGATCATTGAAAATCGAAATGCTAATAATGATAAATTATTTGATGCCAGTTTAGTGTTAAAACGCCAACCAATTACTTCGAGTTCGATGCGTCAATTTATGTTGAGTTATCCATTAATGACCAGCAAAATTATGTTAGGTATTTATTGGCAAGCAATGAAGTTATTTATTAAACGGATCCCATTTGTCGGCAAACAAACTATTAAGGTGAGTTAGGCCTGTTGATCTATCGAGATGAATTTTACCAGCAAACAACAATCGGCCCCTCACTCTTGCAAAATGTGAATAGCAAAATGTAAACCAAATGGATGGTTACCACGTACTAAGCTGTAATGACGCCAATAAAGCGAATAATACAGTGTACGAACTGGAGAGATGACATGGAAAATATGGCGACGGAAAGTAGCATGACTCAAGCGAGTCTATCTGACAGTCTTGCAAGGAAAATTCTACTTCGCGCATTAGCCCATCTTGCTGAAGGGCATTTAACTATTGTTGACGGCAACCAAACGTCTGAGTTTGGTAACGTTAACAGCAACGTTCACGCCACCATGCAAGTCAAGCATGCTAACTTTTATCGTCAAGTGGTGTTTGGTGGATCAATTGGTGCCGGTGAAGCTTATATTCAAGGTCACTGGAGCAGTCCAGATTTAACCAAAGTGGTGCAAATTTTTGCTAAAAACTTAGCCTTGTTAGACAATATTGAACGCTATTTTTCATGGTTAAGTAATAGTGTTAACCGGATTAAGCATGTGTTTAATCGTAATTCTGAACAAGGTTCAAAGCGCAATATTCTGGCTCATTACGATTTAGGTAATGACATGTATAAACAGTTTCTTGACCCGGAAATGATGTATTCAAGTGCACTTTATCCGAACGATGATAGTAATCTAAATGAAGCGCAATTACATAAGTTGCAAACCATCTGTGAACGGCTAGACTTATCGCCAGGTCAAACATTACTTGAGGTTGGTACCGGTTGGGGGGCATTAGCTATCTATGCTGCAAAACACTATGGCGTAAATGTTACCACCACCACTATTTCCGATGCGCAATATGAGTTCGCTGTTGAGCGAGTTAAGCAACTAGGCCTTGAAGATAAGATCACCTTACTCAAACAAGATTACCGCTTATTGACTGGCGAATATGATCGCATTGTCTCTATTGAAATGATCGAAGCTGTGGGTCACGAATATTTAGGCGGATTTTTTGAAAAGCTACAGCATTTACTTAAGCCTGAAGGGCGAATGCTGATCCAAGCTATTACCATTGCCGATCAACGTTATGACAGTTATCGCAAGAGTGTCGACTTTATTCAGCGCTACATCTTTCCTGGTGGCTGTTTACCCTCGGTCAGCGAAATGACCCGACACATTGCCAAGAAAACTGACATGGTTACCTGGTCAATTGACGACATGGGTAGAGATTATGCCCGCACATTAAAGCATTGGCATGAAAACTTTGATGCCGCTTACGATAAAATAAAAGCCTTAAATTACGGTGACGATTTCATTCGGATGTGGAAGTTTTATCTAAGCTATTGCGAAGGTGGCTTTTTAGAACGTACTACAAGTACAGTTCACTTGGTCGCGGTTAGACCGCTATATCGCCCTTGATAATTGCGTTTTATTGCCCTTAGTGATTTACATCCCCGGTAACGGCTTACCGGGTCGTATCCTCCTATTTGGGTGAGATATTATGCCTACTTACGCTTTGCCCTCAACATTATTTATCCTGATTAACGCCGTGTGTTTTCAGTTGGTGTGGTGGTCGGGTGTGATAGCCCAAAACCAACTTATCATATTGTCAATTTTACTGATCATCGGTCATTTTTTATTATCCAATTCTGCTCGCCATGATGCTCTGTTAATGGGTGTCGGTGGTGCCATTGGAATAGTCGTTGACAGCTTATTAGTATGGTTTGGCGTGTTTGAATTCAACATAATCCCTTATTGGTTGGCGATATTGTGGTGTTACTTTGCTCTCAGTTTAGATTACAGCTTAGCTTTTTTTAAAACCTTACCACTATGGTTACAATCAATACTCGGTGGCGTGTTTGGCTGTTTAAGTTATCTGACGGGCGCTAAATTTGATGCTGTGGTTTTGCCTTTAGGTTATGAAAAGAGTGCACTGATATTGGCATTGATCTGGAGTGGCTTATTTCCCGTATTGCTTTGGGTGAGTAAACGTATCGCACCAGCGAATATGGTCTTGGAGAACAATCAATGAAAACCTTAGTTAGCACCGACAAGCTGCAGCAAGATAAAGGGCTGCAACCATTAACTCATTGGTTGAGCGAATTGTTATTTGGTGCGGGAGGGGCATTAGTATTAGTAGTGATCATCGCGACTAGTATTAACCATGCTGCTGCCAATGATAGCGACATTGGTTCGGCATTGTCGATGCAACCAGCCAATACAACCGATGCAGCCAATATAACCAATAGCGCCAAGACCACAAATAAAGCCAGCATAACGAATACGACATTGATTCAAGTGGGTTCTGCCGACATGAGCTTATTATGGTTCGATATCTACACTGCCAAGCTGTTTTCTCTTGATGGCAAGTACCAAGCCAATCGATTCCCAATGATCCTCGATATTCAATATCACCGTGATATCCAAGCCCCTGATTTAGTTGATGCCACTATCGAACAATGGCAACACCTTGGGTTAACCGAAGACGACATCAGCCTGCTAAGCCAGCAATTAGTGCGAGCATGGCCTGATGTTAAACAGGGCGACAGACTTACCTTTAGGGTCAACAATCCTAATGACGCTGCATTTTTACTCAATGACACGCCTTATTATCAAGTGAGTAATGCGCAATTTCCTGAAGCATTTCTCGACATTTGGTTGTCGGAAAAAACCAGCCACCCTAAATTACGCAAACAATTAATTGGAGCCAACTAATGCCCACCATCCTATTCTCTATGCACCACAGAGGTCATCTTTTTGCACGAGGGTTGATGAAAAAGTTAGCTTATGTATGTTTATACACAGGATTACTTTTAGGCGTCATGTCATGCTCATCTGCATCGATTGAAGATTATCAAAACACCACCCCCCGGTTAGATTTAGCCACGTTTTTTGATGGTAAGTTAACAGCAGCAGGGATAGTACAAGACTTTTCGGGCAAGGTAACCCGCAAATTTACTGTCACTATGGAAGCAAACTGGACTGATTCTCCTGAAGGTAAGCAAGGAGTGATTAACGAATGGTTTATTTACGATGATGGTGAAAAGCAAACCCGTGTGTGGAAAATTATTGATAAAGGTAATGGGGTTTATCAGGGTACAGCCAATGATATATTAGGCATTGCCCAAGGGGAGTCGCGCGGCAGCGCATTACGCTGGCGTTATGATATGCAATTAGCCGTCGATGGTAGTGAGTATCAAGTGCACTTTGATGATTGGATGTTTCTAGTTGATAACCAAACCATTATTAACAAAAGCGACATTATCAAGTTTGGTATTACTGTCGCTCAAGTGACCTTGGTCATCTCTAAGCAAGAAGACTAATTAACAAGGCTCACTAACAAGATTAAGCAAAAATATTAAGTAACAGACTAAAGCAAAAAGTTAACTCATATAGCTGACTCATATAGCTATATGAGTTGCTAAGCAATAACAGGCCACACAAGGCTAATCTAAAACAAGGTATTCTAACGCCTCTACGGACATAAAAAATGGACTCAATAGAGTCCATTTTTTATGTCGGCCAACAACTTGTATTAACCTTTAAGTTTAGACGCGTCTGACTGTTTCTTGTCGTAATATTCAAATGGAAACTGGTTACGAATTTGCTGGACTAAGTTATCGCCAATATTGGCCGACACATGCAAACGCACGTCACCAGACTTTTCTGCTCTGACAGTGCAAGTCAGTTTATTAGATTTAGCTATTGCACGACAATCACGTTCAAACTTCTCCGGTATTTTGCCTTTATGCTTATTGAGCTTGCCATCTTTAAAATGCATTTCAAAAAGTGTTAATCCACGGCTACCACTAAAAATTAGTTTATAGGCCAGAAAAAATAATACTGCAATGACCAGTATTTTAATAATGTTATCAGCCATAGTTTGCTCCTTTGTGCCGTTTAGTTATACGGTTGCTATAACAATAAGATACTCTCGTACGTCATGGATGCAACGCTATTTTGTTGAAATCTATGCGCAAGATCGAAGTTATGTTCTATCAATAATAGATCATTTAGAAATGCAGCACGCTTTTGTCTTTTAAGTGTGATACCCAAGCCACTTCAACATGCTCGTATTGTCTCCCGAAAGGTAACCCGAGAAGCAAGCTATTTCTATGCCTATCCCTGAGATGACAAGCGATAACGAACGATAGCAAGCGATGACGAGCGATGACGAGCGATGACGAGCGATGACGAGCGA
>TARA_R110000851_G_scaffold56741_2_pt1 | contig 37800 bp, 22 predicted proteins | sample TARA_R110000851 | Tara Oceans TARA_R110000851 (sample SAMEA4397627) | marine metagenome | biome: Polar Biome; feature: [DCM] deep chlorophyll maximum layer (ENVO:01000326); material: water (ENVO:00002006), including particulate matter (ENVO:01000060) such as... | depth 17 m
CAAGATATAATAGCTGCCTGATACTCTATCAAACTTAACAACCATTTGCATTGAGCGGACTGGTGATTCGCCAAGTATAGCCGTTGCTGTCGCTACAATTGAGTCTTCTCTTTGAGAGCCTTCAATAATAACTGTAGGAGTACTAAGATAGCCCGATCCTTGATTTGTAACTGCAATTCGGGTAATACGGCCTGCTCCGACAAATGCACGCGCTGTTGCACCTGTCCCGCCGCCGCCGGTAATAGTTACAGCCGGAGGACTAAGGTAACCTGAGCCAGCTTCTTGTATCAGTATAGTTGACACTTTAAGGGCATAGTTATCTAGCCATTGCTTAAACGGATTAGTTAGCATTTTTGGAGTAACACCAACAAGCTCATTGTCGACAATGCGTACTTTTTGTGGCTGGATACTTTTTGTAGCTTCGTCGTACGACGGTGGCAAATCAAAGTCCGAAATAACCGTGCCAGTGCTATCGATAGTATCGTAAGTGCTTACATACTCGCGTATTTTTGTTTTGTACGGTTTAGCTTCGTCGATGTAATCTTCGTAGCTCGATAAGTTATCGTTCTGGAAAGTAACTTTTTGCTGTAACTTGCCTACGTTGTGGCGCGCTAGTACAAAGCTTGTTTTAAATGCCCAATCAACATATCCCTGTTCTGTAAATACATAACGCAAACTAACAAAGAATAATTTATTGTATTCGACCTGTAGCTGATCAACAAATATGTCATCGCGGATTGCTTCGAGGATCTTGCGAATCTCTATAGTCGGATCGTTGTCATATGCAAACACATCGTAATTTGCTGTGTCGTACCCATTCTTACCTGCTAACGGATCATATAGACTTGGCAAAAACTTAATCGTGCCGTTCTGACGTCCAATAGTTTCGTAATTAACTGTGTAGTCAACAGTAACTTGTGTGTCAACCTTACGCAATAATAGCCAACCGCCCGATCCAACATTACGAATACGGGTTACATCGCCAACTCTGTCATCAAGTGCTGTGATTTCGTATGACTGATCAACGGAAAATTTAGTCTGTGTAAATCTATTGTAGCCCGGCGCATACCAATCTTGGTAATCCCAGTACAGGTTAACGTTATATTCTTGTGTTTTTGATCGTTGCCATTCACGCAATGTTTCGTTCCACGAGTAAATACTCCATCTGCCATTAGCAGTCGAGTCGCTTTCAATTAATGCAGCAAAGTGTCGCACTGTAATAAAAGTATTATTGTCGTACCCTATGCCGCTATTAAGAACAGTTACTCCGTCAACTTCGCCGCGCTGGTTAATAGTAAGCTGAATATCTGCAGACTCGCCTTTGCCTGCGATATCAAATGTCGGTGTTGATAGATACCCGCGGCCCGAGTCAGTTATAGTAACACTAACAATGCGGCCGTCTTCAATAACAGGAGTTAATACTGCACGGCGCACTCTCGAGATGCTAATAAGATCTAATTGATCAACTGTATCAATAGTGCGGTCATATAAGTTTGTAAATATTGTCGGTGCCGGATCATACGCTTCGATGCCGCTTAAATTAACTTCATCTGTAATCAATTCATCTTTAAGGACAAGGTTGACACGTTCAATTACTTGCTTTAATGCTTCCTTGCGGTTAACAAACCACCCTTGACGCGGACGGGTCAAGTTACCGTAACGTATTTTGGGAGATAACTGCGGATCTGGTACCGGACGTAAGTAAGTATCGCGTCCTATAAGTGAATCAAACCATTTCATCTCAACATCGCGCTTAGGAAGAGACGATTCAAATCCTTCTGACAGTATCTGATATTCGTTGTGTATGTTCATATCGCGGTTATCTAGTTTCCAAATCTGGAATGATAACACAACATCTTGGTCTTCTAAGAATGTATCAACGTTGTTAAGCGAGAATCTGTTGTTTGATAGCAAGCTTGCAAAGCGATAACGCTGTCCAAATGGGTCGGCAATCAATCTCGCAATGTCAAGAACATTAATTCTTCGGAACTCTGCGTTTGGTATAGTAACCTTGTTTTGAACCCAAAAGTAATACTTAGGAGTAAAACTCTGCGATATTGGATCGTACAAGCTTTTCTGTGTGTAAACTTCGTCGCCGTACTTAGTAGTACCACTAATACCGCGTGCAATTCCTTCGTCGGTATCTGCTAAGGCATCCCAGCGTGACGGAAGCATGTTTGACTCTACCCACTCGTAAACATCAATACTTGCATTTGGAAATAATGTGTTCCAGGTGTTAGATTGGTAAATTATATCGCCTTGATGCGGGTCAACAAACAATGCTGTTGATAAATCCCACCAAACGCGGCCAACAAAACGTTCTGCCCAGTTATCTGTTTCACTAATATTAACAGTTTCGCCCGTTGTGTAAGTTGCAGGATCATATAGAGTTTTATACCATATGTCTTGGTCTGCTAAGCCTGCAATCTTGCCTTGTATAGGATCAATAAAGTCTACATTAGTAAGGAACTCGTTAGTTCTCTTGTTGTAAAGGAACGCTTTTTTAATGTCACGAACGTTAACGGTTGCATTTGGCTGGCGATATGTTTCCCAGTTAAGTGTATTTTTCACTTTACGGTAATCAAGCAGTGCGCCTTCATACGAATTAGATAAATCAGTTGCTCTTGTTATGCCAACATATAAGTGGTTATCACGCACAAGTGCATTCTGACCAAAGAAGCTAACGCCTTCTGTTGATTCGTCATCAAAGGTAAAGTCTGCGGCGTGTATTAATGTGTCGTTAATTCTTTCATACAGTTGTACAAGGCCGGTATCATTCTTAGTCTTACAGAAACTTGTTAGTTGTTGGTCAAACGTTGCAGTATTTTTGTCAAACGTAGTGTCAATTTCCATATCGCCAAATAGGCTTGTAACAATAAGTTGATTGCTATCAAAGTCTAAGTTGCTGCCGAACTGTTCGCCTTTTTCGTTAGTAGTGCTATTCAGCGTTTGTGCTAACGTGTATTGCCCGTCATTCAACAAATACACATACACAACGCCTTGGTCGGTTTCTCTATCATCGTTGAACGGTTCGCCAATAGCAATCATTTGGGCATCGTTTGATATTGCAACTGCTTCTCCAAACTCTGTTCCCGGAACTAACGCAGATATTGTCTGCGTTATAGTAAAGTGATCGCCGTTTCTTTGATAAACTTGCACTGACCTATTTTCTGTAGAATCATCAAAGTATAATTTTGATGATACAACCATTACTTCGCCGTTGTTACTAACATCAAAGTCGTAAGCAAATTTTAGTAAGTTCGAGCCAGGAGCAAATTTATCATCGTCGTTGTTGTACTCAAAGTCTATCGGAACGTATCCTAAGTAAGAAACGCCTGCTGGTGCTACTACCCAATCAGCTATATCAAAACTGTTACCAGGAGCAATGTTTGTAATTGCTTGATAAATCACGTTTGCTTCGGTGACGTATTCATTTTCTAAGTAGAAAACATTAGTCTGGAACACGCCGCGGAATGCTCTGTCTTTTGCTAATTCCCAATCGTACTCAACACCGCCTCTTTCGCCGTTGATAATAAAGTTAATTTTGCCTGAATTACCTGTTGTACCGTTGCCTTCGCTAGAAACATACAGAGTGTATAAACCGTCACGTTGTGTGATTGCAAGTTTAGTACCAAAACGTGCATTCTCAGCAGCATCTGGATCGACAAATGTATCAACTAATGTGTAAGTTCCTCCAGCGCGGCGAATAAACACAGAATACATGCCCTGTGTTACTAATCCGCTGCCTGTGCCGCTGTTATCCGCCGGTAAGTTGTAAACTTGCTCCCAATCATTATTATTTGAAGACGGAATACTTGCAGGACGGGGCATGCCTGTTACATTAAAGTCTTCTCGGTATATCCAATATTCTGCATGTATAATGTCCGACTCTGCAGGTATAGCAAAATCGCTGCCTGCTTCAATTACTAAGATGTCGCCTACAGTGTTTGTACCAAGTGATACAGCATTAACATCTCCCATAAGGCGATTTGGATTACCGCCGGTTCCAATGCGGGTAATCTCTGCAGGCGCGCTGTATTCGTCGCCTAAGCTCCATGTTCCAGTAACGTTAATAACGTAAACGCGAACAGTATTAAATTGTCTGCGATAAAATGCAACTTCAGCTCTTGCGCCAGTAGTAGCATCTTCAATAATAGTGCCTATGCTTGGCTCAAACGGATCGCTAGTTTGGCCGTCACCATCAACATCTACTGTTTGGAAATTTGTAAAAGTAAAGTCAATATACCCTTTCCATTTTGTAACAACTGTGTGTTCGGTGTTATCAAAGTACCCTTCTTCAAACCCGTAAAGTGTTTCTGTTACGCTCCTATCAAAGTACATACGGAACCGATCAGTAGCTGCAACCTGGTCTGTAAGGACCTTACTTGCTCGCATAACCCAACGACTATCTAGCTGATCAGCTAATACATCTCCCGGGTCGCCGCGGTATGAAAGTGCTGATATAAACGATGCTTGGTCGTTTAAGCTAGTAGGAGCACCGATTTCGGTAACTACATCAAGAATATTTTCATAGATATTAGCATCGCGAGTGTCTGCTGCGCGCAACACATCACGGAATACAAGACCGCGGCCCTCATCAGTGTACGGTCCGCCAGCAGTATTATATTCTGGAGACGCAATCTGGAAGTACCCGCCAAGTCCTGTGCCCGAATCATAATCTGGAATAATGTAAGAACCAACTAAAGTCACATCGTTAGCAAATATTTCGCCCGTCTCTGCCCAAGTTCCGTTAAGATTAGTTAGGTATAATACAAGTGTGCTGTCTAGCACATTAAGGTAACTAATAACACCTGAGGCGCTATCTGTTGATACTGTGTCGCCCACTTCTAATATGTTTAATGCTACATCAATATACAGAATATGATCAACTTTTCCTACAATCGCATGTTCTGCCGTAATGTAGTCACTGTTAACACCAAGAATGTTTCCTAAGAACGGCTGCGACGCTGCAAATGAGTCACCGTTTGTTTCTGAATATTCGTTCCACTCTAGAACTAAACGGTCACCTACAGCAACGCCTTCCCACATATCAAACGGTGCTCTCACAAGAATGTGATCAACTAACGTTAGTGGCTGAGTGTAATTACCAAGTGTAAGTAAATTAACTTGCGACGAATCAGAATCAATTGTTACCTCTGGATAACTAGAGAACGTTGAGAATTCAATAGCCGCTTCTGCCGCTTCGATAAGAGTATTTGCTCTCCACAAACTATCAAGATACGATACAACGTCAAGGAACTGATAAGGCGTAGTTGTAACATATTCGTCTTTAAAACGTGTAGTAACATTACTAGCTTCTGGAGAACCAACTACTAAGTAGACGCTGTCCGGACTAAGCGCAAGCGAAGCACCAAAGCGTAGGCCTGCATCTGAAATATCTATCTCCGGTGCTAATGTTTCTTTGTATATTAAGTTGCCGGTTTCTGTTGGTCTCTCATATATGTAAACTCTGCCTTCGCCTCTTTCCGGCGCTGCTACTGCAACTGTTTTGTTGTCAGCCGATACAGTAATTACAGACGAATAATTATCAAGTGTTGCATCGTATTCGTTCGGATTTTGCGTTACTGATACACTGTTGTACTTAGGCGTATTTCTAAATACTGCCCAGTCATTATTTAACGCACTGTCAACCCAAAGCTTATCGTCTGTTTCAACTCCGTTATTTTGGATGAATGTGTTAGCAGCCGAGATATCAGCAAAGCGTACAGAGTTAAAAACCGAAATTCTTGGTAACCCTGATTCGGTACCTAACTCAGTAGTAACAACTGTACTGTCGTTAAAATCAGGCGGAACGCTTTCTTCAAACTCTTCAATCTCTTCTGAATCAATAATAATCGAGTTGCCTTCTAACCGTGCAATTTTATAAAAGCCGTTAGCAGAAGTTAAATCTGATAGTCCGATAATTTCACCAACGTCAAAGCTTGGTGAAATATTTAAGTTAAGTCTTTTTAAGCCGTCGTCAGCAAGATCAATACTTTTAACTTTAAAGTCTGTTGATGCATAACGATATATGTTCCACGTTTGGCCTTCTCGGCCGACCCACACAACTTCACTAAATGCAAGTGTGTTAATGTCCTGAGTAAGTATGTCGTTGTAACTGAATACAGTATAATCTGCATCTTCGCGGTGGACATACCCTGCTGTTGGCACAAACTCTTCGCCGGTCTGTGTTGCCGGGAAAGGTGTGTGAGTGTAATTTTTCGGACGCAAGTATGTGTCTACTTCTTTAATGCGGTAGATTAAACGTGTATCGTCCGGACTAGCGATATTAGTAAGTTCAATTGGCTGAGGAGTAAGTAAGAACTTAGTCTCATCAAGAACGTATTCAACTTCTTCGTATTTGTCAACAGCTCCGACTTGTCCAACACGCACTGCCCATTCTTCATAAAATTCTAAGCTTTCTTTGTCCGCTGCCGCAAGTGCATCGAACAATTTAGTAAGTGAATTTAATGTGCCTTTGTCTTTAATAAATCCTTGGTAGAATTTGTACTGGCTAATGTCGTCATTGATAATGTTGCGCAAGTATTCGCGCTGCTGGTAACCAATAAGATGCTGTGCAAGTTTTTGTTGATCAGCATCAAAGTTATCGCTGTCTAAATCATAGTAATCTGCAAACTGCGAGATATGAAAATCAAAGTTTGTAAACAATTTAGGCTCTGGACGCTCGTTTAAGCGCACCCAATCTTGTGCATTAAACTGCGGCGCTCCGCCAATTTTTGTATTTGCTGAATAATAAAACTCTTTGTACTTGACTACTGCACCAATTACGTAATCCTGGTTTGGTTCCCACGATGTTGTTTCTGCACTGTCGTAGAAGAAGCCTGGGATATTTAAGCTACCTGTCCAATCATCTGAACGGTAACCAACAACACGAATACGCTCTTGTCGGTAACCAGGCTCTGGATCAAATAAGATGTCATTAAACACCGTGCGGTTATCTAATAATAGTACATGCTCTTTTTGCACAAGCGGCAACTTAATATTATACACGCCATCTGCTGTATTGCGAGGAGTAATAATAAACTCATTATCGTTTGTGCGTGTGCGGCTTGTAAACTCTTCACGTAGTTTGTTACCGTCTGCTTTATAGATACTGTAATCATAAAAGTTATCAAACAGGTTGTCAACAACTGAAAATTCGCTAGTAAAGCGCAACTCTTGCGAGCCTGGAGATAGTGTAATAACTGCTCCGTTATCCCAGTTTTGTGTAGTCCAGAATGCAAATTCCTTAATCGACTGTAACCAGTTCTCAACAACATTAGTGTCTTTGTCAAAATAGTTAAATTCAAATCCCTGACTTAACAAATACTGATTGTAGCCAAACATAAAGTCTGCTACATCTTGTATAGTTTTAAGTGTTGTGCCATATGGTAAATCAACTGCAACGCGGCGATCGTATCTCTTTCGAACAAAAATCTCACGGCCGCCTACAATCGGTAAGAACGGAAGTGGTGCAAATTTGTCTGTGTCAAATGCAACTGCACTTGAGTGAGTAGTTTTTACGCGGTAGTAAGTTCGGCCATCTAGAACGATCTGGCCTGCAACATACTCGCGCCCTGTTTCCCATTCAGTAAACGGTTGCGATATGCCGCCTATGTTAATAACCGGATCTGAATCAACTGCTACTGGCTTAAAGTATTTAAAGCCCGGAGAGTTTTTATCGTAGCCGCGGATAATAAATCCGCTTGCCTGCTTTTCGATAATCACACCCGAATAATCAGCTACGTCAATAGGCGATGATGTATTTAAAAAGATCTGATAGTTTTCTTCAGGTATAAGTACGTTGCTTTGGTTAAGCGGGGTACGACTGTCTAAGATCATTTGGAATTTAGCTTTGTCTGTAAATCCGCCAATCTTCATGCCAAGCTGAGTATTAACCGAAGTTAAGTAATCAATATATCTATCATAGTTTAGTAGAACTGAACTTGCAAGATAGTTGGCCATCATGTTTGTAAGGCCAGATGTAGTTACACGCTCTGCATCGTCGGTGTTATTAGGAAACTTTAAATCAACAAGGCGGATCTGCTGTTGTGTTTCTGTGTAAACTAAATGACCTGCTAAGTTGCGCTCAATACGCGACAAATCAAAGCCAGTGCCTAATACTTTATGCGGCTGGCTAAGCATCCATGCAGTAATTAAACTAAACGGTAATTCTGACGAACGTCTCCACGCTGCTTCGACAGGAGCTTCATCACCAAACACAAACGTTGTATCTGCTAGGCTTGCTATATAACCCCGAGCATAACCCGAAGCTAACGGACTTAATAATTCGCCTTGCCCGCTTACTGGGATATGTTTTGATAGTCCAGGTCGAGCATATTTAGGACGCAATACTAATTCTTTGTTTGGCTCGCGGACAACACCGTTTTCAATGTCTTCCCACAATATAAGGTTGTCGCCGGTGTATGGTGCTGGACCATAAGCTGTTTCCCACCATGTCGGACGATCAGTGTAACCTAACATCTCCCACGGATGAGTGTGGGGACGATCAGTATCGTATGCTTCCTTGTAAACGGCGCGCCAATAACCCGGCAATGGTGTGCCGTTTGGGGATGCCATAAATTTATAGTTGTAAGTAAATGAATCACTACGTAAGTAATTGTCATTCTTTGTATAATCAACCGACCCAACAACACCTAGCCATTGGGTAAAATCAAAGATCATTGCATTGTTAATTAACTTGCGATCAAACCCTGTGTCGCGGTATTCGCCGCCAACAAACGCATTAATGTCAAAAATGTCTTCGCGGTATGCTTGCTTAATGTTGTTAAAGATTCTTTTCTCTAATTCAAGCAATAGGTCGTCGCGGTAATCGTTATAAGCAACGGTAATAGATCCGTCATGGCCCTGAATAACATTTACTGGTTCACGGTATGTTGTGTCTAAGAATAACGCAGGACGGTATGACGGATATAAGCCAAGCTTCGAAGGCGTTGGCGGCACGTACGACCCGTCTGTTAAATCGTATTCGTAAATTTCAATAAGATCGCCTGCAACTTTTTCTGCGGTAATAACACAAAATCCATTTACGTCAAATGTATAATCCTGGCCCCTAACAAGTTGTGTGCCGTTAAGATACACAAGTACTGCTAATTCGCCTATTACTACATCGTCAAATACTTCGCCTAGGGCATAAAACTCAATACGCGAATCAACTACAGTGTATTCAATACGCACCGAAGAGCCAGTTGGGACCATGTCGCTAAAGTAGAACGGCATAGATTCTGTTTTGTCGTTGTTTATGTCTTCAAATATTTTATCAACGTGCTGCTTAACAGGCCCATCAAACCCAAGGCTGAATGCTTTCTGCATAAACACACGCTTGAATTTTGCATACTCTCTGCTGTTATAACGAAGCGCCTTTACCATGTTGTAATCACGGTTAGTAATATGAAAGTTAGCTAAGTTAAAAGGACCACTATGTTTAACAAATGTTTTACCAAATGCAGCAACATCGCCTAGGTCACGTAAATTAGATCTGCCCGGAAATACTCCGTCGAACCCAAATACTTCTTCAACAATTCCGCCCACGTGGTCGTTTACTTCGCCAAGCGTAAATTCGTTTAGATCGTTATTGAGCGGATTGCGCTCAAGGTTACTTGCAATCTCATAATAGCCGTTACTATTTTTTAGTGTAGTACTAGTTGTTTTGATAACAAGGCGGTCATCTACTGTTAGGTCGCTGCTAAAGCTTACATACGCAATACTGCCTACTATGTTAATTGTGTAGTCTACATCAAGTGCTTTAAAGCTGTTATTAACTGTTACAAATACTCGTAAATCGCTAATCTCGCCCGACTTATCATAAACATCTATAGCAAAATCATTAGCCTGGTCTGCACCAAAGTACTGACGGACTACTTTTTGATTGCTTAATTTGCGACCCTTTTTCCATCCGTTTGTATAATTAAAATCTTCTCTTGCAGTGTAACGACGCAAGAATCCTTTCTTACTTTCTAAATCGATTACAGTATTATCGTTTGTAAATGTATCTGTTTGCTGTAAAAGATTGTAACTGAATACTAAATCGCCAATGTTCTCAAAAGCACGATACGAAAGAGGAAATCCTAATTCCGGATCAATAGTGCCAGCACCGACTTTATAGGTAAAGAGTGTATTTCCTGCAAACGTTGTTGCAGGATAAGCTTCGCCGTCAGCAAAAGAATTTTCTTCGTTGTCATACAATTCAAATTTAGGTGGCTGATTTGTATCAGTTTTTTCTTGTCCTTTAATCCAAGACGTGCCGTTGTAAAAGTAAATTAAGCCAGCGTTAGTTCCTTGCTTAACGAGAGCAGTTTCGTTCTCTAAAGGCATGCTGTCAGTTTCTTCAACAAGCGTAATTTGACGCTTGTTCTCGAAGTTAACAAATTTAACTTTAAAAATTCTTCCAGAAACAAATGAATCAGGATCTGCTGTAAACAATACACGCATGCCTTCAGCTAAATTAACTCCGTCTACGTTGTATCCAATGCTGCCTTCAATTGTACTGAACACATCTGTTGTAAAATCGTCGATAAGAGTAACGTCAGTCTTTGCTTCGGTGCCAAAATTGTATAATTTCATGCCGGCGTCAAATTCAATGATAGGACGACGAGCACGCTGACTAATATCGTTGTCAATTGGCTGCCCGTTAAGAACTGCTGCTTGCTCAATAACTGAACGGTGGAACCAACGGTTGTAGCGTGACCATGCGTTTCTATCTTTACTTGCTCGGTTAACAACAATATAATCTTTTGCTTCGGCAAAAGAAGCTGCGTTATCAAACGGTAAACGGTCAAAGCCGTCGGTATCAAACGGAATAGGAAGATCGCTAGAATATGTTGCAGGTATTTCGAGATCAGCAGAGTTGATAAGAACAATGCTGTCGCCTACGCCATCAACATACCATTCGCCTGTTGCATAAATTGCAGGCGTAACATTGCCTTGAAAAACTACTTTCATTCCATTTGACAAGTCAAAGCCTGCACCTGTACGGTAAGCAGTCTTTCCTAAAATTTCATTTATAACATCGACTTCTGAACTTTGTTCAACATCGTATACTTTAAAATACCCGCCGGTGTTAATTGACGTAGAGCTTACATAATACAGCGTATCAGGTGCGTTTTCCGGAATAGTAAACTGTATTACGCCTTCGCTAATATAAAGATCAGTAACTTCGTTACCTTCTGTATCAAACTTAACAATGCCTTCTTTATAAAGTGATGCCGGGTTGTTTGGATCTTCTTCAATAAACGACCGCGAAGTTGCAATCGCCAATGGATAGTTTTCTGCATCAACAACAAAGCTGTATGTTTGGCCGCGGTACAATTTTATTGACGGATTAGCAGTTGTATCTAACGAAAAGTTATAAGCAAAGTTATCGCCTTGGTCTGACACAGTTACATTATAAGTGCTAGTAACTTCTGTAGTCTGTCCAAATACAGCAACTGTCTGAGGCCCGTTAGGTAACCAAAAATACTCGCGAAAGTTTGTAAATTTATCCCAATCAATATTTGGAGACCAAGCATAATATTCCTGCGAATTTAATCTGCTGTGGTCATCTACATTGCCGTTAAATGCGTTAGTCTGGTTAATAAAGTCTTGGTAATCTTTATAAAATAAAACGTTACCTAAATCATCTTTAATAACAGTTGCCGGCTCAAGCTGATAATCTGCACGCTGTTGTGTAACGGCGCCTAAATAGCTATCGTCTTTTTCTCTCGCTTTTGATACTTGGCGCCCAATGTATGCTGATATTTTTTCAGCCTGACCTGGTTGGATCATTTGATCCATTGTGCTTTGTAGGAATTTCTCGTTTGTAGGCGTCCGGAAGAACTTAGGTAAAAACTGTGTTGACTTTACCTTTCTGTTTTCTGGATTTGGGTCTGCCTGGAATTCCTGCTGGTCGTTATCATATGCCATTAGAAGTTAAAGCCTCCGCTTGTTGTGTTTGTTGCTAGTGCAGAACTTGCCACACCAACTATTGTTTCTGCCGATGCAGTGACTACATTGCCGCTTGCTTGTAATCGTGTTGCTGTAATAGCGTCGATAATTTCTACGTCATCAACAGTCGCGCCGTTGATAACTATCTCGTCTGATTCTGAACGAATTTCGTATAATGATCCAAAGCTCTGACTTTGCTGAACTGGAACAATTACAAACGAAACCATGTCAGGTGCAAGTTGATTCATTACGTATGTTGACAATTCACTAAAGTAAAACGTCTCACCGAAGTCCCAATTTTCCAAAGCAAAGTATTGACTAATAGCTTCAATAACTCGCGTCTTCACGTCGTTGTCGTTAACAACTAAGTCTGGGTTTTTTACAATTTTAAATGTTGCTCTCAAATCTTCGTTCGCCTTTGATCCAAATAGTACTTTGTACTTAACCGGATGATAGATCACCTCATCGCTAATACTTTTAATTTTCTTTAATTCGTTTCCGAAAGAAAGGAATAATGAATCGCTGCTTGGCGGCAATGGTGCGGTTGCCATTGCTCCTTGTAAGAAACGACGATACGCGGTGTCATATGTGCGTGTTAAGATATACATATCCATAATGTTACTAACCGCAGGGTCGATTCTTGAATTAGCATCTGCTGCATGTAAGTAATAAAATTTAATATCACTACGGCCAACATAAGCGCGGTAATCAGACGTCGGCGCAAGTGTTAAGTTTGCGGCGTCTAATACACGGAATGTATCGCGGTCTACGATATAAAATACCGAGGCGTCGGCTATGAGACCGTAAGGGCCGATATCTGTTTCTGTTTCGACCACTGTAATATTCGCTGCTGCTTGATCAACATACTGAAAGTCTTCTACGCCGTCTGTATTTTGATAAGCTCGATGGAATATAAACTTTTTATCAAAAGCTACAGTGTCTTCGCCAACAATAACATTAAACACATCAATATCGTCTACAACGCCGTCGGCATCACTATCATAAAACCCTATTTGAATTTTGTTAGTATCTACGTAGCCCTCTTTATCACGGAATTCTTCAATAATTTCCCAATCGTGGTCAACAGTAAACGGCAACGTGCTGCCTGGCTGAGCATTAATCGACATTATTTGAATCTTGTCTTTAACAATTTGTCCTAAGTTGCTGTCGTAAATTGTATCTGAAGAATCGTAATAAAACTTAATTTCGTCTTTGCTTTCAAACACATAACGCAGTCCGCGGTAAGTAATTGTATATGTTTCGCCGTTTGTTTGGAAAAGTAAAAGCCAGCTTGCATCTAAATTCTGGGCAGTCGCGTCGCCTTGGCGCCCTGTTGAGAACGACGAATCAATGTCAACGTTTGTATTTGCAATTAGCCGCCATTGCTGTTGGGCTACATCATATCGTAATCCAAATGTGTTAAAACTAAACGTCTGGTCAACAATTTGTGTTTTAACATCATTAGTAATAGCAGTTGCTAGTGCAGGCCGAATTTCAACAAGCCGGGCTGTAGCAGGAATAACATCGTTAAACTGAATTGGGCCCATGCCGTCTGTTACGGTTGTGCCACGGCCTTCTACACTTACTACTTTGGTCCATTTGTAAAGGATTGCACCTGCAATATTAGTAGCGTCACCCGGCAGTGATTCTCCGCTTGCTGTAAAGTATTCTCCTTCAAGCGGAATAAACTTACAAAGTGTGCCTACTGTAAACCCTTTTAACGAGTTAGTAGCAAACGGACCAACTGAATACAACTGCCCGTCGACATCTTGCAAAAAGCCTGTCGAGCTATTTGTTCCGGACGTCTCTTGCACCCACATTGCCGATAAGTCAGCAGTAAGTATCTTTGGAAAGTTTTCGTAGTAAAAGTTTAATACTTTTCTGTCCTTTATCAAAGACTCGATTGTGTTGATTATAACACCCTCAATATCAGTTTGTGTTCGGAATGTAAATTTTGTTTTTTCTGCCAAAGCTTGTTTGTAAATTACACCGTCTTTTCCGTACAGATTAACAGTACTGTATTTGCCAGATGTATCAATAAGATCAAAATAACGGCTAATGCCGCTTGATGTTCTGTTGACTGCTTTTACTTTAACAATTTCTTGCGACACGCCTAGAGGAGCAACGTTGTAATCTTCAGCAGTAACCATTCTATTTTGTGTATAATAAGTCGACGGTGCATTAGTTTTAACGCTTTCGTTAGTCTCAGTAGACGAGCCATTGTCAACTGTTACTTTAAGCGACATGCGTAAAGTAGCTTCTTCAACTGTGCCGTTACGACTTAGGTAAGGTATAACAACAGTAACAGCTTGGATTTCGCTTGGTTGTATAGACACTCTTCTGTTTGCCGACGAGCGGTAATACACACGGAACTGGCCGCTTGGCAAGTTGCCAAAAGTGCCATCGCTAAAGATTAAATTAACGCGGTCATCTGCTTTCGTTAGTGCTGCATATACATTGCGAATCTTTTTGCTTAGGCTGTTATAGATAATGTTATTGCCTTCAACAGCATCAACTTTAGTCCAAAATTCTGTTTCTGCGCCAGTACTGTCAATTTTGTAAAGCCATACATCTGTGTTGTTAACGTTACGTGCATCGACACTAATAATCTGATTAGGTACTGGCTGGTCAACAGTAAACACGCCTTGAGCAAGTGTTCCTTGACGGAAGTGTGCAAAAAAGCCCGTGTTAGTAGATCCTGCGCCGCGGCCATCGTCACGATAAAGCATTGCAAGGTTGTTTGAAAGCAACGGTGGTTCTTCAACTATTTCACCGTTAACAATATCAGTCGATACAACTTCAAATGTTGTGTTAGCGCCTTCAACGGTTTTACTGAACGAATATACTGGCGTATCAGTGTTAAGTGCGTTAAAGCGATATTGCTCTGTCGGAATACCAGATACTGTGTCGCTTTTTGTAGGGCGACCAAATGTGTTGTTAACAGGAAGTCCTGCGTTCATAACTTTAATGAACTGCTCGTACCAATTTTCGTTAGACGGGTCATTCCAGACAATAGTTTGGCCTGCTAAGTTAACATTGTTTGCATCAATAACCGATTCTGTTGTTTGTATTGAATCTATTTTAAGTAAGCCGTTTGCTGCTTGGTTACGTTTCACATTATATGAAAGTAGACGCGCAAGACGCAGTACTGATTCTCTGCGTTCAGCTAGATCAATAAAGTTTTCACGTGCATTAAGATCAATACGAAATGATAGGTTTTGACCTAAGAACGCAATCATATCAATAAGCGCAAGATACTCGCTGCTTTCAATATAATCGTTAAAGTCCTCAGGATAGTTTTCCCTAAGATAATTGATCATTGTACGACGCAGGTTATCAAAGTCATAGCTCTGAAATTCTGCATTACGGAAGCTCTGATATACTCTCTTCCAATCCTCTGCTACGAGGAGACGGTTCTGTCTGTTAGTTGCTGACATTTACGATTCCTTACTTACCAAGTATTTATTCGGATGAGATATGTGCGTACTTAAAAAATTACGTCAATAACCCATTATTTTGATCAAAGGAAAATCGCATAGATTCTGATATATTATAAGGCAGGTATGTTAAATCACATTCAATTTGAATGCCACTTTCAAACGAATCAACTGTTACTTGGTCAACAACAATACGGGGATCGCTGTTAATAATAGCTGTTACGTTTTCAGAGATGACTTCTTTAAGCTGATCCGTTAGCGGGTCGTACAAGACGTCCCATATAATAGTACCAAACGTAGGATTTTCTAACTTCTCACCTTGACGTATGTGAAAGTGATTGATCAAATCTTGTTTAATTAATTCTAAGTCGTATAAAACGGTTGATTGTCGTTCTGGATCAACCGTGCTTAGTCCGCGATAGTTAGTGCTAGTAACGGGTGCTGCTGGCGACTTAGGCGAGTTAACGTTTACACGTTTAATTAAGTTCTTTTCTATTGTGCTCATCTACTATTTACCTAGTATTCGGATCCACTAAAATATCTGCGGAGTTGCCATCTATAATGTTTATGTCGGCCGATTTAGGAATATCCCAAGCCCTGCGGACATCTGTAACGTACAATGTAGCGCCGTTAACAGTGAAGTTTGATATACGGGCATCATTACGTTGATTGCCTCCGTAAACAGCTACACGACCAGTTTTGGGGTTGTAGCTGCTAACGAATCCTATGTGCCCGCCTGGTTGGTTTTTGCTTTTAAATACAATAATGTCGTTTTTGCGAACGTCTTTCCAGTCCCGCCAATCAACCGGCTTGCCGTACTTTTTATACGCTTGAGAGCTTAAAGAACGAAGCGAATTAAATCCTGCTTGCTGTAACACATAGGTAACAAATCCTGCACACCACGGCGGAGTTTTGTCGTTTTCAGTTATAACATTACATGCTGCAACACATTGAATAATGTTAGGATTACGACCGTTTTCTTTCCACGACTGTGATTCTGTTGCTTTTATAGCCTTGTCGAGCGTAGCCCATGTTCCTGCATCTTTTGCGTCTGTTGAAGAATACTGAATAAAGTTTCCTTCGGCACCTGCTCCTCCCGGAGAGCCGTTTTGGTATCCGGGAGGATCTTCGTTCCCTGCTATATCTTTTTCGTCCGTTTGTAATGCAGACGATTTATAAACGGTATTATACACGGCTGTTTCAGACGACTGAATAACACGACTAGGATCAAATATCCCAGATTCTGGTATTACAATCTGGCTCATATTGCAGCTCCTAATGTAAAGTATTCGTCGCCTGTTGTACCAAACGAATCTCGTCCTAGCGAACCGTCTCTCCAAGCTGCTGCATTTACTGCGCCTAACTTGTGTGCTACAAAAAGTATTCCTGCTATAGTGCTCACAGTGTCTACTGTAACATTTGCACCTGAACGTTTTAATAACACCAAGTTGCTTTCAGTAAAGGTAATAAATATTTTTTCTTGCATTACTGTATCTGCAAGGTACCCTGCTGAATTTTGTACTCCGTCTTTTCCTGTCCAATTAGATGCTTGGCTAACCGCAGCTTCTTTAGATCCTGCAAACGACCCTGCGTTCAAGTATCCTTGTCGTTCTAATTCGCTTGCGCTAATTTGATATCTGCCAAGTCTGCCGTCAGCGCCTACTGCATCATATGAATTTTTAGATTCTCGTCTAGCAACCACATCTGCATACGCTTGTGTCTTGTCGCCCAACTCGCGTATATTTTTCGGAACTAGCTGCGAGCTTGCAGTTGTAGTGCCTGACGTTAATGCAGGAGAGCCTTCTGCAACATCACGCGGTGCAGTGGCTGCATCGTATTGTGCTGCGGACGATTCTTGTGTTGTCGAAGTTTCTACAGTAACATTTGTACGAGTGTCAAATGTATCAAATGTAGCTGGCGGATACGCTTCTGTTTGTCCAGATCCTGCTCGTGTTTTTTCTGGCACAAAATTAAGCGGATTTAGATTTTCGTGCTGGTACCATGGCTCGTGTTGCGGAACTCTCGATGCTACTGGCGCACGTATCGGCGGAGTAGGGTTTACTGGTACAGGGTTAACTGGAATTAGCGGCGTTGCAGCCGGTGTGCCGTTGTGCTCGATAACCGTGCCCGACTTAAGAGAAGTAAACAACTGATCGCCGTCGCTTGTTGTTACGTTATAGTTTCCGGTTGTTACTTCCATTTTAGTAGCCAACTTCGAAATAGTGTGCAACTCGTTTTCTGTAGATATTGCAATTCTGCCATCAGCTTCAATTCCTATTTGGCCCGTTGCTCCGATAGTTAGGTTGCTGCCTGCTAGCGAGGTATGGTCGCCTGTTTGTGCAATTGTTGTAAAGTTTTCTTTTGCATAATGTGACTGCGATGTATTAGCGTGTGTACTAAAGCTCGTAGCGGCGTTAAATGCAATATTCTGTCCAGATGTAGTATTAACAGATCCGCCAACATCAGTACGTTGTTGTTTTCCGACTACCATGTTCATATCTTCGCCAGCAGTAAAGTTAATGTCTCTGTCTGCTGTAAAGTTTAAGTCCTGGGCTGTATGTACGCTGATACTATCTTCTGCGTAAATATCAATCTTACCGTTGCTAGTAAGTTCAATCCACGATGTGCCTCGTGCGTTACCAATGTAAATCAAATCCTCTGTATCGTGCATGAGAATTTGATGACCGGTTCGGGTGCGCAAACGAATTAGTTCGTTTTGTAAAAGTGTGCGGTCTTCTGGCACTGCCTCGCCGCGTTCGATATTTGCATATTCCGAAGGACTATTTTTAGGGTGGCCCTTTCGTATAAGTGTCGGATCGCCGTCGTCCATTACAAACGATGCGCCGCCTAATCGGTTAGTAGGAACATTAGCAGGACCTTCTTTAGGACCTAGTGAGGATATTTTACCTTTTTGGTCAATCTGGCCCGGGGTTGATATCCCGAACACCATCGACGGAACTTCGCGACGTGCGCTTGAGGTTGTTGTGCCCCGAGTTTCGTCTTCAAGCAACCCTTGTGCTAATAAGCTGCGAGTAAATTCTTTGTGGTACGGTTTGTTGAATGTTGTCGGGCGTGTTTCGACAGCGCCTGGTTTCAATGTGCGCTTATTGTATTCTGCTACAGGTAATTTCTTTCCTTTTAAATTATCCGGAGTATCGTTGCTAGTGCGTTCTGTAGAAGCGTTGCCAGGCAGCATAAAATTCATGTAAGTATCTGGGATACATCCTATCCAAAACCCTTGTGCAGGATTTCCTTCAGCAAATATAACAAGAACATGTACGCCGATATCCGGCGGAACTGCCCACATGCCGTAGGACTTTTGACTATTCTCGTAGCCGTCGTTTTGATTAACGCCCTGCGACGAAGTAACTCCATAGAACGGAGTCAAGTAGCGTACTTCTGCTGTTAGTCCTGATCGAGACGGTGCGTTACCTGTAGAAGTATTTTTAAGTAGCTCTACTTGCAGTCCTCCCCCAAACTTAGGATCAATGTGGGATATAACAACCGCCTCATATGGGCCCGGATCTAACGTAGCGTGCTTTCTAGTACTTTGTGTGTAATGTGTATCTGCTCTTGGCATTAAAATATATCCGGTAAGTTTGCATTTACTGCGTCTATTTGAGCTTTGTTAGCTCCTTGTATATTTTGCTGTCTTACTCCGTTTTGCAGCTCAGGAGGAGCGCAAGTAAGAACTGGCGTATTCTTTGTATCTGATGTTTCTTGATCTCTGTGACGTACAAGCTCTAATGTCTGCGTAAATTGACCGTTGTTAAAATTATGTACTACTGTGATAACTCTATAAATTCCACTAAATCCGCTAACTACGTTTCCTTTTTCGTTAACAGTGTTAGCAAAGTCGTATAGCCCGTCCTCTCTAATATCAACAGGAGTTTGAAAAATTATATTAACGTTGACTTGACCATTTGTATGATTCATAGAGCCGTCTGGCTTAATGTTAAACAGTCCTGATTCCGACGAGTCTTCTTCTACAAAATTTCCCAATCCGCTGTTTGGAATGAAATACGGATCACCTAAAATTTGCAGCTCAAGTGTAATTAAATCAGCATCGCTATTAATAAATGCTTTGTGCATTTCCATAGCAACACGAGTTTCTGCATCAAGTGACTGTGCGCCTGTATTGCTAGTCGACGAACGTGTTTCTTGCGATGCTGCAACACCTTGTGACCCTGCAGATCCTGCTTCGCCTACTTGGTACTTTTGCTGTGTGCCGGGTATCGTGCCTGTATTTGCGCCGCCGCTTCTTGTCTGAAGTCCTGCATTTCCGTAGTCGGCCGGCAAGTTCATAAAGTAGGCATTATTAAATTCAAGATTAAAATCAAGTATGTCTTGGCTTTGCCCAGTATACAAATAGTTATACTCTTTTACAATCTGGTTTCGTGCATTTTCCATTCCTATTGACGGAACAGTAGGAGACTTATAAAAAGTATGAAGCAGCTTATATTCCACAACACGATAAACGTAAATTAACGGAAACCGACCGCCTCGCTTTGCTTGCTCAACGTTAGTATCAATAAACACTTGTGTTTCAATACGGAACCATTTGATCATGCCGTCAACAGGAGTATTACAAAATTGCTCAACTAATTTTCTACCGTAGGCGCTGTTTACTAGCATCATTTCGATAATGTTTTCAATCTTTGTACCTGACGTAAAAGTAAAGCGGCGCTTATCGTCTGATACTTCCATTCCTCTTGTTTGACGCTTGTACAATCCAGTAGCTTCGTCAATTACTGTGCCAGGCAGCGGATACGGCACTTCGCCAGGAGCAGTCCAATCACCAATAACTCTTTTTAATCCAATATCAAGATTAACATTTTCGCGGGCAGCAAATGCAAGACGTTCTAATAAGTTTTTATCGCCCCCGCCGCTATATAGTTTTTTAAAATTAGCTTGCCGTGTTGACAATTCGCCGTCAGTAGGCTGGTCAATTAAATTAATTGACTGGTTAAATTGTTCGTCAAATGACAAATCTGCAGGGCTTACTGTTGCACTTTCGCCCGTATCGTTTGCCTTATCTTGACCTGTATTAAAGAAACTAGATATATCATCCGGAATTTGTATGATATAACGATCGCCGCGAACGGTATTTTTTTCTCGCTCGTTTTCAATAGCACGCTCGTTAAGCCGTGTTGCTAATGATTCCGGGCCGGTTTGCAAAACTTCAATTAAGTTGCTGCCAGTAATTGACATGTCTTGATTAGTTGTTTGCACTTGGTCAGTTAATGCTGCTTGATTATAAGTAACTGCTTCAATTTCATATGTGCTGCCTGCTTCGGTAGCAGCAATACGCATGTTTGTAATTTTAATTGGAAGAAAGCGTGTCTGGCCAACATCTTGGCTCTTGCCCTCGTCATTCCATCCTTTGAAATCAATCTTTAATAATAACGGTGCATCAATGTGACTAACATACCCCTCTTTATATGCAGTTACTTTAATCGTTTCAAGGAACATTCCTAAGCTGTACGGCTCGGTAATTTTAAATGACATTGTAGTCGACAATGTTGTGCCTGTTAGCTTATTAGGAGCTACAACAGAATCTATAGAAAGGTCTTCTATAAAATATTCAACTACACCATTAGCTTCTTCGTATGCTGTTTTGTTAAATCGCGTGCTTTGGCCAGCTGAACGAAGTAATACATTTCTTGGCTCAATTCCGCGTTTATACGATAAGTCTGGAAAATTATATTCTTCCGGCGTCAACAAGTATAATGTAAAAATTGAGTTAAAAGAAGTGTATACATGTAACGGATTAGTTAAGGGCAAGTTTACTGACTTAACGCTGTTCTTGTTATTTACAGAAGAAGGAGCTTCGCCTTTTGAAACAGTTGAAGTATCGTCTTCGTGGGAAGTGCCGGTTGATCTCGCACTTGCTAATCCCGAAGTAGCAGCGGCGGCTAACTGTTCGCCGTTTTTAATGTTGCCTGTATTAGGCACTGACTTCTCCATTTATATTCCCAGTCGTTGACGTAATGATGATGCTTTTGGCAGGAAAAGCTGTGTTCCTGGAACCATGTCAAAAACAGGGTCTTTAATCACGTCCATGTTGCGCTGGGCAAATACCCACCACAATTTAGAGGAGCCGTAAATATCGTGCGCTAGTAGATCTGGCCTGTAAGTATATTGTGGCTCAATTGTGTATAGAAAGTCGTCGTCTTCTGCAGGAATAGACCGTATCTTTAATCTATCAAGATATGGACCTGCTGTTGTTGGAGTTTCTGACCACGGACTAGCTTTGCTGTATTTTGCTGCCATTAGATAAATCCTTTGCCGTTTTCGACATAGCTGCCGTTAACAAAATCCGACAAGCTAAATTGCGCAACGCTCTTTCTTGAGTAAATCGGCTGCACAGTGACCGACAATGTGCTTCGTGTTGGCACCCATGTCATAGCCGGGTTGTTATTTCTATTAGTAAGGGTAGTGATAAAGTTTTCGCCTGTTTCGTCTTGAGGATCGCGTCGTGGCGCCCCACTAGCGCACGCAATGTAGTCTACATCTGGTTGTAGATCAACTGTAAAGTTTTGAATTACTACAGGTACATTATTAAACACATAATCGCCGTACCCGTTTAATTTAACTACAGGAGGCGGGTTGCCAGCGTTTGGGTCATTTTCGCCGTAAAACATTTTAGATACTGAACGAAGGTAATGTAGCATAGCTATCCAATATACGCCTTCTTGTTCGTTTTCTACAGTAAAGTCGCCTGTAAGGTTAATCGCATCTACTTGGCTGCTAACAAAATTAGAATAAGTATAGTTAGTATGAGTTGGATTTGTAGCGTTATAATTCGCCGAATGGCTCATAATAATTGTCGGAGAATAAGGAAATATTAATTTATTTCCGGTTTCAGCAAGTGGCGCGAGTATCGGACTATTTGTAAAAGACGGCACAGACGGCACAGACAAACTTACACGCCAGTCTCGTTCGGCACTACCAGTAACAAACGACGCCGATGCCGATGTGCGCAGTAATGCTTCTGCTCCGGACGGTATATTGCGCGAACGCAAGCTCGAAGACAAATTGTTAATATCAAAGTCGACGAGTTTAGAAAAATTAGTGTTGCTTATTCCTTTGCGAATGTTGCTGTTAATGCCTGGAATTAAATTGGCCATAATACTGATATACTCCTATCCAAAGTATTTAGTTGACTTTATTATGTGCGCATGTTATAATAGAATAGTACAAATTTAACCAATGGAGAGATGATTGAAACCGCGTAATTACCTAAACAACAAAGATATTCTAAAAGAAATACACAAGTCTAAAAGCTCGTTTTGCAGCTTTGTAAACAAAGAAATAGATCACCAGTTCGACCTTATTGTAAAACATGTATCAGACATTCACAAACGGTACGAAACCCTCGAGGACGGCACTTACGTAATGGCCATTGCTAAAGCAAAGGCAAATAGAGCAAAACGCTTAGGCGTTGCTGCTTTCGACGAGCATAAAAAAGCTGGCGGTAAACTGAAACAAGCATCATTTACTATTGATCCTAAGACAGTAGAAAAGACTGATCTTGTGTTTCGTGTTATGACATTTGATCATATTCCAGAAGAGCCGGGTCGTAAAAAGAAACCTAAGACAATAGCTGATACTAAAGTAAAGTTATGTTTTCCGCCATTTAAGCATTATAGATTTAATAGCGAAGGCGTTGTTACTTGTGTTGCTAAAAGTCACTGGATAGGCGAGGTCGCGATTGGCAAATTTGCTAAAGAAAAAGGTAAAGCTACAAATGAACTTGCTAAAATGTGGATTAAGCTTTGCGAGCGATATGCTACACGCGGCAATGTTCGCGGATACAGCTACAATGACGAAATGCGCGGACAAGCTATTATGCAGCTTGCGCAGGTTGGGTTACAGTTTGACGAATCTAAGTCTGATAATCCTTTTGCTTATTACACACAAACAGTAACAAATTCGTTTGTGCGTGTTATTAACGTTGAAAAACGTGCGCAGGATGTACGAGATGATTTACTTGAAATACAAGGTCTTAATCCGTCATACACACGGCAGAATAAAGGCCAATGGGAAATTGCTTTAGAAAAGCATAATCAAGAATTTGGCATCGTAGCAGAGATTAACAGTACAGACGAATAGGAGATAGCTTGATTAACCATCTAACAAAGCTATGCGGGTGCGAACCTAAATATAGTATAGAAATACGCGGAAATGAATATACTGTTTATTATGGCAGATGCGGTCATGTACACGGATTTAATTTATTCACTATATCTGACGTTTCCTATAACTGTGATTTAAAACTTATAGAGAATTTATTAAATAATAAATTTAAGAGCGAGTAAGATCATTAACAAAGGATGGTTCATTTTACAACGGATACAGAATTAGGAGATAGTTTGACAAATTTATTTAAGAAAGTAGCAGTTTTCACAGATATACATCTCGGCCTTAAGAGCAACTCAAAAACCCATCTGCAAGATTGTGAAGATTTTGTAGATTGGTTTATCGGAGAAGCAAAGTCAAATGGGTGCGAAACAGGCATGTTCTGCGGCGATTGGCACCATAATCGTAACAGTCTTAACTTAACTACAATGGATGCAACTATACGGTGCTTAGAAAAATTAGGTGCCGCATTTGACAACTTTTACTTGTTTGCGGGCAACCACGACTTATACTATAAAGACAAAAGAGACGTTAAAAGCACCGAATTTGCTCGCCATATTCCCGGCATTACAGTTGTGGATAGAGTAATAGACGGTGGCAATGTTGCTATGGTTCCGTGGCTTGTAGACGACGAATGGAAGGCTATTCAAAAGATCAAATGTAAGTATATGTTTGGGCATTTTGAGCTTCCGTACTTTTATATGAACGCTATGGTACAAATGCCAGAGACTGGAGAATTAAAGGCAGAAAACTTTAAGCATCCTGATCTAGTGTTTAGTGGGCATTTTCACAAGCGACAGAATAAAGGCAAAATCCATTACATCGGAAATGCGTTTCCTCACAATTATGCTGATGCGCAGGACGACGAGCGCGGCATGATGGTACTCGAGTGGGACGGTGAACCCGAATACATCGATTGGCCAGAGTGCCCTAAGTATCGTACAATCACGCTATCAAAACTCCTTGATGATAAGGATGAGATCATTAAAAGCAAAATGTATCTTCGTGTAACACTTGATATTGATATCTCGTACGAAGAAGCACAGTTTGTTAAAGAAACATTCATGGACCAATATGACTGTCGCGAGATTACGTTAATACCGTCTAAGGTCGATGCAGAGATTAATACAAATCTCGATATCACAAAATTCGAGTCGGTGGACCAAATTGTAAGTAAAGAGCTTACGGCAATTCAGTCTGACGTCTTCGATAACAAAACTTTGTTAAGTATCTATAACAATCTATAAATGTTATAGAACCCTAACTTAACAGGAATTTTGATGATAAAAATTTGCGATATGACAGTGAAAAATTTCATGTCAGTGGGCAATTGCTCCCAAGCAGTAGCGTTTGATAAAGTTCAACTTACGTTAGTGCTTGGTGAAAATTTAGACCAAGGCGGGGACGATTCCGGATCACGTAACGGCACAGGTAAGACTACCATAATTAACGCGCTTTCGTATGCACTTTATGGTCAAGCACTTACTAACATCAAACGAAATAATCTTATTAACAAGACAAACCATAAAGGAATGCTTGTTACACTTAACTTTGAAAAAGACGGATTACGGTATCGCATTGAGCGAGGACGGTCTCCTAACGTTTTAAAGTATTTTGTAAACAATGAAGAAGTAGATACTGACGCTAACGAAAGTCAAGGCGATTCAAGAAATACACAGCTTGATATTAATAATTTGTTAGGCATGTCACACGATATGTTCAAACATATTGTTGCGCTTAACACGTACACAGAACCGTTTCTTTCAATGCGCACAAACGATCAACGCTTGATAATCGAGCAGTTACTCGGCGTCACTTTACTGTCCGAAAAGGCAGAAGGACTGAAGCAGCTAGTACGCGATGTTAAAGATGCAATTGTTGAAGAAACTGCTAAGATTAACGCAATTGAAGCTAGTAATAAAAAGATAGGCGAAACAATTAAATCAACTGAGTTGCGGCAGAGAGTATGGCGCACAAAGCAAGCAGATCTCGTTGTTAGTTTAACAAAAAAATTACACGATCTTGAAGAAGTCAATATCGAAGCTGAACTAGCTAATCACGAGCAGTTAGCAAACTGGACTACGCTTAATGATAGTTTAACAGCTATGCGGAAGGAAAGAGCATCTCTTGAGACATCTCTTACGCGAGCAGAAAAAGACGTTACCAAAGCAGAAAAGAATCTTTCAGCGCTTAACGAAGACTTATGCTATGCGTGCGGACAAGACTTGCACGAAGATAAGAAAGAAGAAATTCTTGCTAAGAAAGATAAAGAATTTGCAGATGCAACAACTTATTATAAAGAAGTAGATTCTAAGCTTATTGGTGTAGGTAAAGCGATTACAGAAATCGGCGACTTAGACGGCAAGCCAGTTACATTTTACGAAACAGCTAGAGAAGCGTACGATCACCAAAACAACGTACAATCACTTATAGCGGCTATTAAAGACAAACAAGAAGATGAAGATCCTTACGAGGAACAAATACATCAACTTAAGAATTGTGCAATCCAAGAAATTAACTGGGATGCTATTAACGACTTTAATACGTACAAAGATCACCAAGAGTTTATATTAAAGCTATTAACTAACAAAGATTCGTTTATTCGTAAAAAGATTATTGATCAAAACTTAGCTTACTTAAACAACAGACTAACATACTATCTTGCCAAAACAGGGTTGCCGCATCAAATTAAGTTTCAAAACGATTTAAGCATTGAGATTACTCAGCTCGGGCAGGACTTAGATTTTGACAATCTGTCTCGTGGAGAGCGCAATAGACTTATACTTGGTATGAGCTGGGCGTTTAGAGATGTTTGGGAATCATTGTACAGCGGTATTAACTTATTGTTTATCGACGAATTAATTGACTCAGGAATGGATGCTGCAGGCGTTGAAAGCTGTTTAAGCATTTTAAAGAAAATGGGGCGTGATAGAAGTAAGAATGTTTTTCTTATCTCGCATAAAGACGAACTTGTAGGACGGGTAAATCACGTTCTTAAAGTTATTAAAGAAAACGGTTTCACTTCCTATGAAGGCGACCTAGATGTTACCGGAGTATAATGAGTAAATTTGATTACGTACCGCCCGAAGGGCTAGATATACTTGATATTACAGACACGCATGACCAGATAGTTCTAAACTTTCTAGAATATTTCAAGCAAGTAGAAATATATTCTCGCCATAGGTCATACCGTCCGCAGCAGAAAGCTAGAAAGGCGCTGCATAAGATGTCTTTATTAATAAAAGAGCGGCGTAAAGAGCTCTCTGCAGACTATCACGCAAACAAAGAAGGCAAGAGCAAATCCGGGCGTAAGTACGGAACATAAAGTTAGCCAATAACGTGGCCCCTGGTCACGTATCGAATGGTAAGTACAATCAATGCAATGGACTTACAAAGGAAAGAAAGTAACTAAAATGCCCGAGGGCGTTCTAGGATTCGTATACCTTATTACAAATGTAATAACTGGTAGAAAGTACATAGGCAAAAAACTGGCAGAATTTAAAAAAACCAGACCACCACTTAAAGGCAGAAAAAACAAAAGACGCTCTACAGTAGAAAGCGATTGGAAGGACTATTATGGTTCTAGCGAATCGCTTAACGCAGATGTAGCAGCATTAGGCAAAAGTAAGTTCACCCGCGAGATAATACATTATTGTCCAAGCCGCGGTGTACTAAGCTATCTAGAGGCAAAGGAACAATTTGATAGATGCGTTTTAGAATCAGATGATTACTATAACGGAATTATTAATGTTCGCGTAGGCATATCCAAGGCACTTACTGAAACACTTCAAAGCATAAAGAAAAAGAAATAGCACACAAGGTTAGCGGGCCAGTTGTCATACCGCTGTGGAAAAAGCACGGACTTAGTCCGGCACACGTACACGTTGAGAGAAACCCCCATGGGCGTACATTGGCGTAGGATATATGCTGTTATCCGGAAAACACCGCATAGTTCATAAAAACTATACAATTAGGAACGAACGTATAGGTAGTGCAATATTATTGCATGATGTCGACGTAGGTTGGGAGAGGTTAGAGCCCATTGAGCTGGTGTATAAATTAAATACCTACTTCCAAGTCTATGGCTTTCACATACTCACATGAAAACCTTTTTTTTAGATGGGACCGTAACAGGTTCCGTCAGACCAAACACGATCTACATGAAGCATTATCCTTTAAGGATGTAAGTATTATAACAGTATACTTTAATCATCTAATTAATCATACGAAGTATATAATAGTGTTGAGCGATAGCGAAACACAGATGAGTGCAACTCATCTTAAAGTATTATATTAATTCGAGTTATTGCAATTATCACTTTCTATTCTCTTAGGAGATAAGTAAATTTGGAGAAGTAAATAAATGAAATATTTGGTTACTGGTGCTGCGGGCTTTATTGGTAATTTTGTGGCTGAGCGATTATGTATTGCAGGGCACCAAGTCATGGGACTAGATAACTTAAATGATTACTATGACCCCAATCTTAAACAAGCAAGATTGGATCGTATTAAACATTTTAAAGAATTTACGTTTGTGAAGATGGATTTAGCAGATAGATCAGGCATTGCTAACTTATTTGAAAAAGAAAAGTTTGACCGCGTTATACATTTAGCTGCACAAGCTGGCGTAAGATATTCAATTGAAAACCCAATGGCTTATATTGATTCTAACCTTGTTGGGTTTGCTACTATATTAGAAGGCTGTAGACATAATAAAGTACAGCACTTAGTTTATGCTTCGTCGAGCTCAGTATACGGAATCAACGAGAAAATTCCGTTCTCAACTGAAGATAATGTAGATCACCCCGCATCTTTGTATGCAGCAACTAAAAAGTCAAATGAACTTATGGCACACAGTTATAGTCATTTGTATAAATTGCCAACTACAGGGCTAAGATTCTTCACTGTATATGGTCCCTGGGGCAGGCCTGATATGGCACCGTTCTTATTTACTGATGCAATATTAAATGATCAAGAAATTAAAGTATTTAATCACGGTAAAATGAAGCGCGACTTCACTTACATTGATGACATTGTAGAAGGTGTTATTCGTATTCAAGATGTAATCCCAGGTGGCTCGCTTTATAAAATATTTAACATAGGCAATAACGAGCCAGTTGAGCTAATGAGCTTTATTGAAGCGATTGAGAAAGCTACGGACAAAACGGCTAAAAAGATTTATATGCCGATGCAAGCCGGCGATGTACCGACAACCTTTGCAGATATTGATAGCTTAACAGAGGAAGTAGGGTTTAATCCTGGTACTAATATTGAATATGGTATAGAACAGTTTGTTACTTGGTTTAAGGCGTACTACAATGATAAATAAATGTGCATATTTGGAGAGCGATTAATGCGTATTAATGATATTATAAGTGAAGATGTTAACGAAGGTCCCGTTGACTGGGCAATGGCTAAGATGGGCAACAAAAACGCCCAAGCACGACAGGACGTAAAAAAGTCTGACAAGGGCGAAGTTAAGCGAATGGTTGGCGATTTTATGGCTAAGTCGCGCGGCAAAGCTACTCCTGCAATCCTAGCAAAATATCTTAGTGCTGCTGGCTTTCCAGTCGACAAACAAAAGATCCATCGTGTATTGCAATTAGGCAAAACCGAGTTCATGAAGAATCAAGAACCAGTTGCACAACAAGCTCCAACGCAATCTGCACAAGCTCCGACGCAATCTGCACAAAAGCCGCAAACTGGTGATAAGAAAAACGGTTATACATTCCAAGGCTTGCAGTGGACTAAAGACAGTACAAAAAGAATCGCTTCTAAGGCTGAAAGAAAATCAATGGGCTTAGATGAATCTACATTAGTAGAAGTTAAAACACTTAGCAAAGGCCAAGTTAAAAAAGTTATTGATTACTTTGTTAAGAAAGGCGGACGCGAAAACATTGCTCCTAGCAAGCGATCTAAAAATGCTTACGGCCAAGCTCCTGCACAAGCTACCGGACAGCCAGCACCGCAGCAGCGCCCTATTAAGCAATCGTCAGATAAAGAAATGTTAGCTACTTTAAATAAAGCAGCTTCCATTTTGAGTAAAGCGGGGATTAGTGGTGTAAGGGTTGTTCCAGATAACGATTAAAAATGCGGCATTTGTATTTTTTTAGTTGTTTCGAAGTTTTCTTCGATAATATTAGAAATTATTTCGCGATCTTCGTTATCTAACGAAAATGCTTCATTGACTCCTAACGATCCGCGCATGTACCAAGCAAGTTTATAAAGATTATGCTTGAGTTGTTTGGCCTGTTGCTCCATATTTTTGGTTTCTTGCAGGATCTCGTCAACAGACCAGTTTAAGATCCTGATCCGAAAAAAATTGACATATCTAACACTACCGGAACATTAAACTTTGCTGGCGCTCCTAGTTTAATTTCTTCCGGGGTAGATTCAACTTCCATCGGCTTTATAGCAAATCGGTCTTTTTGCTGTTCTATATGGTCAGTAACTCTATTATAAAACCCTTTATCGCAATTTAATACAAAATCCGAAATATGAGTTTGATCAGTTACACTTTGTCCGTCGACTTCTATTTTATGTATGCCTTGTCTAACCGTATCTATTGTAATATCAGTTAACTTACGAAAAGCACTAGCAAATCTCTCTAATTTTTCCTCCTCCTCCATGCTATCGTTATTAACAATAGCAATAACTCGTTGCTCTTCGAACGTCCTTAGCGAAACCTTTGTAAACTCTCGATAGCTCAACGGTGTTGTGTGAATAATCATGCTTTGGTAGTTTATTTTTTCTTCGTATACTGCTTGTGTAAGCTGTCCGAGCAGTATTTGTAAATTTAAAGAAAAGCTACGTTGCTCTTTAGTATTTGGAATATTAATATCAAGATCTAAATTTTCACCTTGTGTGGCCATTCGTATTGCTATAAGAACGGCGTCAACATCAATTGATGGCATTGACCAAGGATCTTTTATGTTCGGCACGCAAGATTTGATAATATCAACAGTTGCTTGCCCGTTAAGTAACGCATCTGGAATCTTTAGCGTCAAGTCATCTCGTGCTGTCATTGAATAAATCGGATATTCACCGTTTTCAGTTTTTTCAAGCGAGCCATCTGGATAAAACTTGCCATCTGATGGCAGTTGAATATACAGCTTAGGCTGGCGGTAATACTTAGTCAGCGGATTTTCCGCTGACTGTGCTTCATAAGTCATTTATTTCTCCGACTAAATACATTATAAATATATAGCTGTTTTATTTATGTGCGCAGTTAATTGGATTGGTAAAGTATGGCAGAAGAAGTAGAAATTATTGGTGTAGACGGCGGCCCGGCCTCCGAAGCAACCCTTAAAAAGTTACTAGAAGTAACTAAGAAATCATCTCCGTCGGGATCTGGCAGTAAAGTACAAGACAATTATAATAAAGCGTTAAAGAACGGTGTTAAAGTAACTAAGGACTTTAATAAAAACACAAAAGAAGCAACAGAATCAGTAGAGGCACTTGGTAATGCTGTGCCCGGATTTATTAAAAAGCTCGGATTAGTAGCTATGGCTGCTGGAGCAGCCGCAGGGCTTGTAAAAAACTTTTCACAGGAATTATTAGTCGGCGGCAGGAATGTTGAAGACTTTGTAAAGCACATGCCGATAATCGGCGGATTAGCAGCGGATCTTACAGGAATGTTTACCCAGGCTACTGAGAATCTAAGACAATCTGCAGATATAGGCGCTTCTTTTGGAAACGATATCATGGGAATGACGCGGGCAGCAGCAGCAGCGCAAATGCCGTTGGAAGAATTTTCAAGCCTAGTAGCAAACAATACTACTACACTTAGGCAGCTAGGGTCAACTTCAACTAACGGTGCATTAAGACTTAGTCAATTAACTAAAAGCGTGCGACTAGGCGACGAGCAGCTTATGAATTTAGCATTTAGTACAGAAGCACTTAATGAAGGCACCGCATCGTATATCAGATTGCAAGCACAAAGCGGGCGATTGCAAAGTATGTCCGACGCAGAGCTAATTGCCGGTACACAGGGTTATCTAAAAGAAGTTGACTTGCTTGCTAAAATTACCGGTAAGTCGCGTAAAGCAACCCAAGACGATATGGAAAAAACTGCCGCCGAAGCAAACGTGTTAGTTATGATGCAAGACATGAATGATAAGGAAAAGAAGAATTTCTTAGGCAATATAACTATGGTCGACGAGCTATTAGGCCAAGACATGGGAAATGCGTTTAAAGATCTTGCTGACGGTGTTGCACAAACCGATTTAGCTAAAAAACTTGAAGCACTAAACAGTCCCTTAGGAAATTTAGCTAGACAAGCACGCTCGGGGGAAATAAGCCAAGGCGAATTTGCTGAAAAACTAAAAACTGTAGGACCAGAGCTTCTATCATTTGCAAAAAGCATGGGCGGAGCAGGAACTTCGGCGTTAATGACACAGTCGGGATTTGCAGAAGCACTAGGCTCATTAGCTCAAGTCACTGCAAACGCAGGCAGAGTAGGCAATGCTGCTGATGCGTTAGCAGAACAACTGCAAGGCGATAAGTTTTCCCAAAGCATGTTAGGGTTTAATCAAGATATCGATTCTACTAGAGCAAAAATAACCGAAGCATTTCTTACATCAAACGTGTTTGATAAGACAAAAGTGGTTGTAGGAGGAGCAGTAGACGGACTTGTTAAGTTTAACAATTACTTAGCTGATAAGTCGGTAGTAGGACTAGAGTTATTTGACAAAGGCCTAAGCAAAATTCTTGAAAACGATTATTTTAAAAACCTTATGGACGGAAAAGTAGCTGAGATTAAAGAACCTAAAAGCAGCTCTAGGACCAGAGGCCCTTCGAACATTGTTGATGCAATGGAGTCTCTTCCTGTTGAGAAGCAGCAAGCGATAAAAGAATATGCAGCAGCTACTTCGCGAGGTAATAACCGAGGAGGCCGCACAGGCAATTCCAACTCTTCGGCCGGCGGTGCTGACAATGGATTAAATAGTATGAAAGCTGCATTTGACAGTTTTGTTAACGTACAAAAAGAAAGTAATCAAATACAACGAGAAACATTGGCAGAAAATAAAAAGCTGTCTAGAGCAGCAACGCGTGGTCGCAGCATAATATGAATAAATTAATTAAAAACGGAAAAATTTAATGTCGTGGAAAAAACACTTTACTCCCTACAACGTAGACGGTACCCAATCAGGTAACTACGGGCCGATAAGCGGATCTATGGCTAACAGCAAGCCCGGGCCGGCGCGATTAAATTATTCTTCGTACTTGCCAGACGTGTATACAGGAACTCCTAACAGAGTAGAGCGGTACGGCGCGTATAACACAATGGATCAAGACTCAGAAATTAATGCAGCCTTAGATATCCTTGCAGAATTTTGTACACAAGACAGTGCTGTCAATGGAACACCGTTTACAATTGACTTTAGCGGTAACGCAACTGGCTCGCAGGTAAGTGTAGTACATCAGTACTTGCAACAGTGGAATAAACTACAAAGATTTGAAACAGAGATATTTGAGATCATTCGTAACGTATTCAAATACGGCGATTGCTTTTTTATCCGTGACCCAGAAACTAAAAAATGGTTTTATACCGAAGCAGCAAACGTTTCTCGCATCATTGTTAACGAAAGCGAAGGCAAAAAGCCAGAACAGTACGTTGTAAAAAACATTAATTTTAATTTTGCAGAATCAGTAGCTACATCGCCTATTACAACACAAGGCGGCACCCCAGGCGGAAGCGGGGGATCTGGTTATCAGCAAGGTTCAGCAAAAGGCATGGTTGGTCATGTAAACACTAATTCGTCTACTGGTTCTAGATTCCAGCTAGAAGAAGGCGAGTTGTCGGTCGACGCTAAACATATGATACATTTATCACTTAGTGATGAAGTAACAGCAAACTATCCTTTTGGCACATCACTACTAGAAACTATTTTCAAAGTATATAAACAAAAGGAATTATTAGAAGATGCTATTATCATTTATCGTGTTCAGCGTGCTCCTGAGCGTAGGGTGTTTTATGTGGATGTTGGCAACATGCCGTCGCATTTGGCAATGCAATTCGTCGAACGAGTTAAAAACGAAATCCACCAAAGACGAATCCCTTCGCAGACCGGCGGCGGAACGTCGGTCATCGACTCGTCGTACAACCCATTAAGCATTAACGAAGATTACTTCTTCCCTCAAACAGCAGAAGGTAGAGGGTCTAAAGTTGAAACACTACCGGGCGGCACGAACTTAGGGGAAATTGACGACCTACGCTACTTTACTAACAAGATGGTGCGTGGACTTCGTATACCTTCCTCGTACTTACCGACAGGCGCCGACGATTCAGCATCATCATTTAACGATGGCAGGGTTGGTACAGCGTATATTCAAGAGTTGCGCTTTAATACATACTGTGAACGCTTACAGAAGATGATCACAGAAGAATTTGACACTGAATTTAAGAGATACTTGCTTGAAGCAGGGCTTAACATTGACACATCAACGTTTCAACTTAACTTTCAGCCGCCACAGAACTTTGCTGCTTACAGAAAGACAGAATTAGATAACCAGCGTATTCCTACATTTACACAAATGATCGGCATACCGTTTATATCTAACAGATACGCATTAAAAGAGTATCTAGGATGGACTGACGAGCAGATCAAAGAGAATGAGCGCTTGTGGTTAGAAGAAAACCAGGATAACGTTGAGCCACTAGCCGGCGACATGGACGATCTTGCAGGCGCAGGCGTTACAGGCAGTGGTCTAGACAGCGACATGGACGATGCAGGCATGGATGCAGACCTTGCAGGCGAAGAGGGCCCAGAAGAAAGCGAGATCCAGCAAGGCGACGGTCCTTCGTCAGTAACAGCTCCGGGCACAGGCGATTCTCCTCCAACAGGCGGCGGTGCCTCAGTTAGCATCTAAGGAATAAATATAAGTATGACAACATTACGCGAACTATATTACTTTAACAGAGAATCGGGCGAGTCTGAAGAAGACAACTCTTACGAACCCCGTGACGACCAATCAACTATGCGTTACGACGATACTCGTAAGACTCGGTTAACCTTACGTGCGATTAATAAAATCCGTAAAGCCGGCGAACAGAATGACGAAGAGTATGAAAAGGAACTTCATTACCTTCGCCAAATGTATGCTGCACCTCCTTCGGACGCTGAATTAGTGTAATGGCTAAGCTAGACAAGTCTTTATATACAAAAGACGAGTGGCAAAAGATACGTAACAAGCGTAGGCAAGAAAAACTAATCAACCGAGCACAAAAATCCCGACCTAAGCCTCCCCGGCTTACCCTAAACAGCAACATAGCATTTGTTCTTGGCAATGGCACCAGCCGTAAGCCTTTTTCTTTATCTGAAATACAAAAAAACGGAACAATGTACGCTTGCAATGCAGTGTACCGTGAGTTTGCTCCGGATCATCTTATAGCTGTTGATACAAAAATGATTCTTGAAATTGCAAAATCAGAATATCAACTTAAAAACAGTGTATGGACAAATCCTAATAGAGTTTATTCTAAAATTCCTAATCTTAATATATTTGATCCTAGTCTAGGATGGAGCTCGGGGCCAACGGCACTGCATCTAGCTTCTAAGCACGGTTACACTGACATTTATATTTTAGGATTTGACTACGTAGGCCTTGACAGTAAAATAAACAATGTGTATGCAGGCACACTGAACTACAAGCGCAAGCAAGACCGCGCAACATTTCACGGCAATTGGCTACGGCAAACACAGATTGTAATCGAAAAAAATCCCCAAACGAGATATATAAGAGTAGCAGAGCCAGACGGCTTTGAACCACCTGAGCTTGAACGACTTAGCAACGTAGTAACTATTACTACTTTAGATTTTGCCAACCGTTTTAGACTATTACCTGCCTCCTAGCCAAATGGGCCGTTTTGGCACCATTATACGCCCGTTTTCTGAATTAACTATAAATATTAGTTGACAGCTTTACAAATAAGCCTTTAAAGGCAAACAGCTTAATCAGCTTAATTAGTTTATAGGAGAAACACATAATGGGCGATACATCAAAAATCGAAGCCATGCTTGAGAAGCTACTTGCGGAAGACCGCGAAGGCGCAGACGAGCTATTACACGAATTTGTAGTTGACGCATCACGCGGCATTTACGAAAGTATTTTAGAACAAGATTTAGACGACGACGAAGAAGTTGACGAGTCTGATGATGACGAAGACGAAGCAGTTGACGAGTCTAACGACGAAGACGACGAAGCAGTTGACGAATCAGATGACGAAGACGAAGACGACGTTAATGAAAACTTTGACTTAGACGAGTTTGAAGTTGAAGCAGATCCAACAGACGACATGGTAAGTGACGTAGAGTTTGGCGGCGAAGAAGAAGACGACGACATGGATAGCATGAACTTCGGCGGCGGCGACATGGCCGACGATGAAGAAGAAGGCGAAATTGAAGATCGTGTAGTTGATCTTGAAGATGCAATTGACGACCTTAAAGCAGAATTTGACAAAATGATGGGCGACGACGACGGCGACATGGGCGACGAAGAAGATTTCGGTAGCGATGACGACGAAGAAGGCGAAGAAGATTTTGGCGGAGACGACGAAGAAGCTTACGGCGACGACGAAGAAGAGAAGGAAGAAGCATATAACTTTGAATCTAAATCAAATCGCACACTTTCAGCAACTGAGCAAATGCGCGAGTATGTTGAAAAGATTAACGGCGGCGGCTTAGATAACAATAGTGTACTTGGAACATCTGAAAACGGTGCTAACACTAAGTCAACACTAGCTGGCAAAAACGATATGGGCGGAACAGCATCAAATATCGCACGCACAGATACAGAAGCAGGTGTTGAGGCCAATAAGGGCAACCTAAAAGGTTCAGCGCTTAACGACCAAAGCAGCAAAGAAGATTCAGCTGGTAACGTAAATGTTCCAGGTGGAAAAGCAGGAGTTAAACACTTGAAAGCACAGCCTAAAGGGCACGGCGCTGAAAAGAAAGGCTCAGGCGACACTGCACCGAATAAAAAGCAAATTATCGGTCGCAAGAAGTAAGGTACTGAAATAATGGGAAGCTATCTACAAGAGACATTGACAATGGCCGAGGCAAACTTGGTCCTTGAGTCTACCGAAAACAAACATGGTGGAAAGGATCTATACCTTAAAGGTATTTGTATCCAAGGTGGGGTGCGTAATGCAAACCAGCGCGTCTATCCTGTAAACGAAATTGGTAGGGCTGTCAAGACTCTCAACGATCAAATTCAAGGAGGCTATTCGGTCCTTGGAGAAGTTGACCATCCAGAAGGCCTTAACATAAACCTAGACCGAGTGTCTCATATGATCACACAAATGTGGATGGATGAGTCAAACGGTTATGGGAAAATGAAAATACTACCTACACCAATGGGAAAACTAGTACAAACAATGCTTGAAAGCGGAGTTAAGCTAGGAGTTTCGTCGCGTGGAAGTGGTAATGTATCAGAAGACGGAAGCGGTAATGTCTCAGACTTTGAGATTGTTACTGTAGACGTTGTAGCACAACCTAGTGCACCTGGTGCGTACCCTACACCAATTTATGAACATTTAATGAACACAAAAGGTGGTTACGCATCGTACCAGCTTGCACAGGCAGCTAAAACAGACCCAAAGGCACAAAAATACTTAAAAGAATCTTTAATCAATGTGATTAAAGGTCTCCAATAAGAGGAGAGGAACTATGTTGGAAGCATTACAAAAGTTACTTGAAAATAATGTTGTTTCGGAAGAAATCAAGACCGAAATCGAAGAATCATGGAACCAGAAAGTTAAAGAAAATAAACTTGCTGTTACATCAGAACTTCGTGAGGAATTTGCAAAGAAGTATGAGCACGATAAGTCTACTATGGTAGAAGCTATCGAGTCTATGCTTGAAGAGCGTCTTGAAGCTGAAATGGCCGAATTGAAGGAAGACCGTGATCAACTAGCTGAAACTAAAGCAAAATATGCTATTGCAATGCGTGAAAACGCAACTGTACTACGCAAATTTGTTACAGTCCAGTTAGCCAAAGAGATTAAGGACCTTCATGAGGACCAGAAGCTGATGGCACAAAACTTTGCGAAGCTTGAGGAATTCATCGTTGAATCATTAGCGAAAGAAATTAGCGAGTTTTACGAGGACAAAAAGGACCTGGCAGAAACCAAAGTCCGTCTTATCCGTGAGGGCAAGGCACACTTCAATAAGGTTAAGAAAAGCTTTATTGAAAGAAGCGCGAAGTTAGTCGCAGAAACTGTTAAGACCCGAGTACAATCGGAACTGACTCAGTTGAAAGAGGACATTCATGCAGC
>TARA_R110000851_G_scaffold179381_1_pt1 | contig 37792 bp, 28 predicted proteins | sample TARA_R110000851 | Tara Oceans TARA_R110000851 (sample SAMEA4397627) | marine metagenome | biome: Polar Biome; feature: [DCM] deep chlorophyll maximum layer (ENVO:01000326); material: water (ENVO:00002006), including particulate matter (ENVO:01000060) such as... | depth 17 m
CTGGTGTGGGCGAAGCGCCACGACGTTAGTGGCCGCAGGCCATAGTGATGTGGTCAACTAAATATATTCACGTAACAACCGTTACCTTTGAAATAAAAACCTTACCTTCTTACTTTATCCAACGCCCCACAAACCGCATTAACGCCTTGAATCGCCCTTGGGGTGGCCCGATGAAGTAAATCGGCATCAAACTGGTAAATATGCTGATTTTTTACTGCGGGTAATTCAGGCCAATCGGCCCAGTTAATGCCTAATACATTGCCTTCATCTTGGCTTTGTAAAATCACTTCTGCACCAGTTAATAACACATTCTCAATACTGATTTGCGGGTACTCACTAGCAGCGTCATAAAACACATTTTCACCGTGGCACACTTCTATAAGATGTTGGATCCAACTGCCTTTTGCAACGGTCATTAGTGGTGTAGACCATAACTGATAAAACACTTTGACTGCGGGTTTGGCTTGGTTTTTTAGCCTGATTTGGGCTAGTTGTTGACGATAATCTGTCGCCACTTGCTGCGCTTGCACCTCGTTACCCGTCAGTTTACCGAGCGCTTCAAGATCAGTGGCCACATCGGCTAAGTTTTTAGGGTCGCTATTAAACAGGGTAAAGCCTAAGTCACGCAGCTGATTAATGTCGCCCTGTTTATTGCCACTTTGCCAAACGATGACCAAATCTGGATTTAGCTCAATCACCCGCTCTATTTGAATACCATAATAGCCACCAATACGGGGAATATCTTTAGCCGCTGCGGGATAATCAGCATAATCAGTGGTAGCTAAAATTGACTCCCCAGCACCAATAGCAAACAGCATTTCAACCCCATGAGGTGACAAGGCAATAATCCTTTTGGCTGGTGGCTTTTGTTGTTGATCTTGCACTGAAGTGAGTTCAGCCCCAGGTAAAATCAACGACACCGACAATAATCCAATGACAATGCTCAGCGATAAAAATAGACGCAACAAGATGTTTTCCTTAATTCCTGATGTTAATTAAAAGCGACTAATCCAAAGTGGTTAATCAAAAGTGGTTAATCAAAAGTGGTTAATCAACCAGCTTATCGGGCCAGCCATAGTTATCAATGTAATTTACTAAGTTTTGAGGCCGGTAACGGTCGTCATTTAACCAACGGGTTTTAACCGATTGATGGATCTGTATTGGCGAAAGCTCAGACTTAAGTGCGGGCTCAAGTACAGGGGCTACTTCACGGTAAAAACGCTTTTTGATCCGATAAAAACTGCGATACGAATCTTCGATATCGGCCATAGGGTTAGGCAACAATGTATCAGCTAAGTGCAATTCTACCGTTAAATCAAATGCCATTGCTTGGCTAATCATCCACTGCAATCCAATGTCCGACAAGCTACTACCGTCTGAATTGGGCGCAACACTACCACCAATATTACTGTGGGCGCCAGCAAACCACACTTGCTTAATATCAATGCCACTTCGGGGTTGCCAAAGTGTCGGTTCAAAGTCGCTGCGATGTTCATCAAGCGCCAGCGCGTGACGCGCCACCTTTACATTACGACCAAGTTTAGTGTCGTAAAACTCGTCTTTGTCTTCAAACAGGCCTAAAAAAGACAGCGGGATCCCCATGGCTCCTACTGTGTCCCACACGCCAACAAACGCTACATCACGTGATGGATGAGAATGCTGCTGACGAAACTGCAGCGAACGTTCACCATCTGGAGCGAAGGGTTTAGTTTTCATTTTATAGTGGTCAAAGGCTTGCTGGATAAGCTTGGCATCTGGCCGAGTGACAATACCGCAATTGTTAATTAGGCCACACAAACAACGCACAGTGTATGCACCACGGCTAAATCCAAACAAATATATTTGGTCACCGGGGGAATAGTTTTGCACTATGTAGCGGTAAGCATCCATAATGTTTTTATGCAGCCCTCGCCCCGTCGCGCCGCCAATCATCGAGTCATAGTAGGAACCAATTCCCCAATCGTAAAACACCTGCTGGGGTACACCATCATCCGCAATAGGCTTTATCGCTCTGGCAAGTTTAAGCACATTCGTGGCGTGATCTTTTTCAAGATCTTTTTCTGGCCGATTCCAGGTGCCGTCGGCACAAATGACAATACGTTTATTCATATCAATCCCTGACATTATCTATGTGAACATTCATAAAAATTATCATAGCAATAATAGACTAAATGCCTATTTTCACCATAGTCAAAATAACCAATACTCGAAAGCTCACTTAATCTATTCGAGTAACTGACCATGCTAACAGCAGAACAAAGTGTATTAATGATTGTGGACGTACAAGGTAAGCTCGCCCAAGTTATGCAACAATCGGCCCCACTACACCAAAAACTTGCGATATTAATTCAAGGTGCACAACTATTTGATATCCCCATTATTTGGTTAGAACAATTACCCGATAAATTAGGCCCTACTAGCGAAGAACTCTCACAATTGCTGTCGCAAACCACACAGCCCATTGCTAAAAAGCATTTTAGTGGCTGGCACTGTGAAGAAGTAAAACAACAGCTTAACTCATTAAAACGTCACAACGTGATCCTAGCCGGTATTGAAACCCATGTTTGCGTTTACCAAACCTGCCAAGACTTATTGGCCAACGACTATCAAGTGCATCTTGTCGCTGATGCGATGTCATCTCGGGGTACAGACAATAAAGTACTTGGAGTGCAAATGATGCTCAATGATGGCGCTAAACTTACCAATGTCGAATCACTGCTATTTGAACTACAGCATGTTGCCCAAGGCGATCGCTTTAAGGCCTTACTGAAATTGATAAAGTAGCCATAGGTTGCCAGTGTGGGTATGATGTTAAAATAAATATAACAATAACATCATACTGCTATGCACCCATTTGATCGGCCCATTATTATTTTATCCGCGCCCCGTTCTGGCAGTACCCTGTTGTTCGAGGTGTTATCAAAAAGCCAGTCAATATTCACTATTGGTGGGGAGAGCCATGCGCTGATTGAAACCATTCCTAAACTGAATGTTGCCTACCGTCAATTTAGTTCTAATGCCTTAACGGAACAGGATATTGATGCCGATTTACGTCAGCAATTATTGCACCGTTTTAGCGATGCGCTGCAAGATAACCAAGGCAATAAGCCCGAAAAAAATAGCGATGCGAGTATTCGTTTTTTAGAGAAAACGCCCAAGAATAGCTTACGAGTCGATTTTTTTAATGCGCTATTTCCTGACGCTTTGTTTATCTACCTCGTCAGAGAACCCAAAGAAAATATTAGTAGTATTATGCAAGCTTGGCGGTCGAATAAGTTTGTCACTTACCCTAACTTACCGGGGTGGGATAAACGCAATTGGTCACTGTTATTGCCTGAAAAATGGCAACAGTTAAATCAGCAGCCATTGCAGGCTATCGCCGCATTTCAATGGCAAGCGGCTAATGAAGCTATTATGGATTCATTACAAAAGATCGACAGCAATCGCTGGTGCATGGTGTCTTATGATCAATTAATTGCCAACCCTGCGAAAACCGTTAAGCAACTCTGTCAATTTACCGGTACGGATTTCGACCCAGCTTTAGCGCAATTATGCAGTAAGCCATTAGCGCATTCTCGCTACACCATATCGACACCCAAACCCAATAAGTGGCTCGAAAACTATCATGACATTGCCAAAATTTGGCCGAGTATTGCCGCTACACTCAACAAAATCAATCATCATTTACACGAACGCGGTCATCCAATATATGACACTCAATGGCAGCAACACGACATTGCTGAGCCTGTAGATCTGGCCCCAGAACCAGCAAAGGAAGTGTTAGCTGCGCCAAGTGAGCAAAATCTATCTCGTAACAGTCCCTGCCCTTGTGGGTCTGGCAAACGATTTAAACAATGCCATGGTGCGTTAAGCTAAACAGCAGAGAGCCAAATTATGAAGTTACCCCATGAGTTTTATCAGTTACCTTTTAGCTTTGATGTTGGTCAATTAACCAAAGAGATCGAGCAATTTACCGAATCAGATTGGGTGACTCATCATGAAGGTTTTCAAGGCAATTCTGCCATTCCGTTAATCTCGGTCAACGGCGAATTTAATAATGACTTTAAAGGGCCAATGAAGCCCACATTGGCGCTAGATAAAAGCCCTTACATCAAACAAATATTAGCCTCATTTGGCGAAGTACTCAGTCGTTCACGCTTAATGCGTTTAGCCCCTGGCGCACAAGTACCACTGCATTCAGACATCAATTATCATTGGTATAAACGCGTTCGCGTACACATTCCTATTACCACCACCGAGCAAGTACAGTTTTTTTGTCATGACAAACAAGTCCACATGGGTGCGGGTGAGTGTTGGATTTTCGACTCGTGGAAACATCACAAAGTGGAAAATAACAGTGACCAGTATCGAGTGCACTTAGTGATAGACCTTGCTGGTTCAAGCCAATTTTGGCGCACTGTTTTTCAACACTCGCGCTCAATCGTAGACGATCAATCAACCGCATTAAGCAGTCAATTCGTCGGCTTTAACCCAAACTCACCTGCAACATTCATCACTGAGCAATTTAATTCCCCGCTGATCATGCCTGCGGCAGAGGTTGAATATTTAACCAATGAGCTGTTAACTGAAATTAATCACAATGCCCAAAACACAACTGAAGAAGTGAGTGCATTTAGGTTACTGATGGCTGAGTTTGTTGCTGATTGGCGGATGTTATGGCTGCAATTTGAGTGTACTAAAGCCGGTTGGGCGCATTATCATGCCCTGCGCCAGCAAACCATGGTCAAAGCCTCACAATGCGCTAAGTCGCTGCAACTAATGCATTCAGGCTCGGCGATAAAAGCCTTCGAACAATTAGTGATTGTCGCCTGTATGAATGTTGAACTAAGCGAACAATATCATAATAGTAGCAACAAATCGGCAGCCGCGACACCTAACGTCGTCGCCAAAAGTGGCGTTGGTAAAAATCACCCCGCTAAAGCGGCGACGGCAACAACCGCCAGTCCTATCGCGGCACCACAATCACGCAACAGCCCTTGCCCATGCGGCAGCGGCGAACGCTATAAAGCCTGCCACGGTAAAGTGAGTTAGCATTAATCCTAATCAAATAAAATGGCGCCTTATTGGCGCCATTTTATTAACCAAAAAATTGCTGCGATGCTTTTTTGGCAATCGCATCAAGTTGCGCAATTTCCGCCGCAATAAAAGGCTGGTACTTAGCCGCCTGACCAATAGCCTTAGGGTTCATAGGCTGCCTAACCTGACTGGCACTGGGCGTTAATACGGCGCGATCTGACTCATAAAAAGTAAAGCATTGCGCCTGAGTAGTTAAGCCACAATAGTCCAGCATGCGCTGAATTTGCGAGTCTGGTTCACGCACCAGTTGCTCAAAACACACATGTAATATCTCGTTCGGGTACAGTTTGTCCCAATGCGCCATGATGTCTAAATAATGCTGCCAGTAACTGGTTATTCCCGTAAACGAATACGAATAATCGTGACCAAAGCTGAAAAACTGCTTAAACACGCTCAAACCATTGTCGACCGTGTTACGCACCACGTTAATGATTTTTGCTTGGGGAAATAAGCTTTTAATGAGGCCAATATGCAAAAAATTATTCGGATTTTTATCAATCACATAAGTCGGTGCCTCGGTAAAATAATGATCCACTTCGGTTAAATAACGTTGGCGGAACTGCATAATCTCATTAGCAGAAAGCTGGCTTAATTGAGATTGATAACCGCCCGACATGTCCATTTGTAGCGCAAATCGCTCCATAAACGGTAACTCATCGGTAGCACCTACCATACTATGGCAGGCTAAAATCTGTTCAACCAAAGTGGTGCCAGAACGCGGCATCCCGACAATAAAAATGGGCGTTTGGCTAGTTGTCGGTAAACTATCAATATGCGGCGACGGAGTATGCCCAAGTAAAGACAACACAATTTTAGCGAACAAAGGCTGCTTAAATGGCCGATAAACAGCCATAATTTGATTGGCTAATAACATCGACTCACAGGCTTTATCGATTTGCTGATGTTGTTCATAGGCTTTACACAAGGCGAAATAAACTAACCCCTGATTTTGCTTACTGAGCGACGCCTCCGAAGCAAAGTTTTGTAATAACGCTAAATCATTAGCGCTAAATCGATACTGCTTTAAATCAGCTAAGCTCCAATAGCCAACACCGACTTGCTTTGGGTTTAATTGAATATACTGATGATAAAAATTAGCCGCGCGCTCAGTATCACCTTTCGCTTTATAAATATGACCTAAATTGAGCTGCACCGCTGGCTCTTCAAAATCATGTTCAACACACCATTCAAAACTGTGTTCAGCTAATGCCATATCGGCCACTTTAGTCGCGACTAGCCCCAGTTTATAACGGTATTGGCCGACCTGTGGCTGCAGATTAATTAACTGTTCTAAATAACCTTTAGCCGAGAAAAAGTCTTGTTTCACTTCAGCTATAGCCAGTAACCCCGTCAACACTGAAACCGTATGAGGTTCAATCGATACTGCGCTAACAAAATAGCTTTCGGCTTGGGCATATTGTTGCTGCTGTAAATGAATGTGGCCTAATAATGCTAGGGCGCCAACGTGCCTATCATCACGCTTAACCACTTTACGAGCATATATTCTGGCCGACGAATAATTTTTAGATTTAAACAGCGATTCCGCTTGGCTCAAATATTGATTAATAATACTCAAACTAGGGTCCTTTTCTTATTATTAGTTTATGAGTCCCAATAACATTAACATAAAATACCGCTATTTCTGACTAGGGAATCAGCGCATATTGAACGAAATAATCAACTTAAGCGTACAATGACTACATGCGTTCCCCATTTACGCGAAACAAGTGAGTGATGATGAAAAATAATGAAGCCAAAGTGCCAACTAGCCGTTTATCTCGATTATCAAAAATGGGTGGGCTGGCTTCACGCCTAGCGGGTAACGTCCTGTTTGAAGGCGCAAAACAGTTTAGCCAAGGCAAATCACCATCAATGCAACAACTGATGATGACCCCAACCAACATTGGCCATGTAGCAGACAAGTTGTCACAGCTGCGCGGCGCCGCGATGAAAGTGGGTCAAATGTTGTCAATGGATGCGGGCGATCTCGTGCCTCCCGAGTTAGCAGACATATTCGCAAAACTGCGTTCAGACGCTAAAGCCATGCCACATAAGCAATTAACCCATTTATTAGTTGAGCATTGGGGCCCAGACTGGCTTGCTCCGTTTGCTCAATTTGAATTACGCCCATTTGCCGCGGCCTCTATTGGCCAAGTGCATTTAGCCTATTTAGAGACTGGCGAAAAACTGGCAATCAAAATTCAATACCCAGGTATTCGAGACAGTATCGACAGCGATATCGACAACGTTGCCACATTATTAAAAGTCTCACGCCTTATTCCGGCAAACGTTAAACTCGATACCTTATTGGCTGAAGCTAAAGCACAGCTGCATAACGAAGCTGATTATCACTTCGAAGCACAACAAATAGCACTTTATCAGCAGCAATTGGCCGACGATCCAAGCTTTATTGTGCCCAAGGTGTATAAGCAACTCAGTAATGACAGTATTTTGTGCATGCAGTTTGTCGAAGGGGTGGCCATTGAGTCATTAGCACAATCACCACAAGAGGTGCGGGATCAAATTGCTACCACGCTAATGGCCTTGTGCTTTAAAGAGCTATTTGAATTTAAATTAGTCCAGTCTGATCCTAACTTTGCCAATTTCCAGTATCAAAAAGATACTCAAAAAATCGTTCTATTCGACTTTGGCGCTACGCGAGCGATCAGTGATACGTTATCAGATGGCTACCTAGAGCTCATGCTAGGAGCCGCTGATGAAGACAAGACTAAAATGACGGCTGCAGCCAAGCAAATTGGCTTTTTTCAAGATCAAATTGATCCCGCCCAGCAACAATTAATTATTGATATTTTCTATCAAGCTTGCGAGCCACTTCGCTTTGACGGGGATTACGACTTTGGCGCAAGTAATTTAGCTAAACGCATCACTCAGGCAGGTAAAGTCATGAGTACCCAACAAAATGAATGGCACACACCACCAACCGATGCTATTTTTATACATCGAAAATTGGCAGGTATGTATTTATTAGCCGCCAAACTCAAGGCCAACATTAATATACGCACCCTGTTTAATCAGGTTATCAACAGTAAAAATAAATAAGTAAAATAGATAAATTAAATTGGTGTTTATTCACCCCACAAGGAGAGTCACAATGTTCAGCCACATCATGCTTGGTGCCAATGATATCGAAAAATCAAAAGCCTTTTACGACGCTACACTAGGCGAACTCGGCATTAAACCAGGGGGGATTGATCCTAAAGGCCGTTGTTTTTATATGACTAGCAGCGGTATTTTTGCGTTAACAAAACCATTAAACGGTGAACCCGCTTGTAACGGTAATGGCAGCACCATAGGTTTTCATGCAGATAACGCAGAACAGGCCAATGCTTGGCATGCTGCTGGCATTGCCAGTGGTGGTGAAGCTTGCGAAGATGCTCCAGGTGTTCGCGACAGTCCAAATGGTCCATTGTACCTAGCTTACTTACGCGACCCGTCGGGTAACAAAGTCTGTGTATTGCACAGACCAAAGGCATAATCGTCGTTATTGATAACAACTTCTGTCATCAACAACTATGCCCTAATATAGGTGAAACAAGTACAGTTTCACCTATATTGATATCTCAATAATGCATCATTTAATCCTCCACTTGTCATCCACTTCACGCAACCAATTTCATCTAATCCGATTGTTATAATAGTGACTTCCCAATGCTATCCATTATCCACAAATTCAGTGATACACTTTGACGCCTATTCTCTTCAACTAAGCTTCGACTGAGCTTCAACTGAACTTCAACTGAGTACCATTATGTTTTCACGAATTTTGATATTACTAATCGGTTTTGTGTGTTGTACGCCACCCGTGATGAGCGCAGACTCACTAGCCCAATTGACCATTACGCCACTTACCAGCGATGCTTTGGTTAAGGCCAATTTAGCTCAAACATCGCAAATTCAATTATTTGAATATCAGTCGTATTTTAAAACTGACGATTTTGGTTTAGTCGATGCTAATGGTTTAGTGGTTGTTGAAGGCAAAGATGCTTATTTAATCGATACTCCATGGAGCGAGCAAGACACTATTGCCTTGGTGGATTGGGTAAAGCAGCAAGGGTTTGTACTCAAAGCCAGTATTTCAACGCATTCACATGCCGACCGCACGGCTGGAATAGGTTATTTAAACAGTATTGGCGTTAACACTCACGTTTCTGCAATGACTCAGAAAATACTGGCTAAACAAGATCAAGCACTCGCAAATCAGCCGTTTAATGCTAACTCGTTTACCCTAGCCAATGGTTTGCTCGAGGCTCGTTATTTAGGGGCTGGGCATACGGTAGATAACATTGTGGTGTGGATCCCTAAGGCACAATTATTATTTGGCGGCTGTTTAGTTAAAAGCGCCCGCAGTAGGAGTATGGGCTACATTGCTGAGTCGTCGTTATCCGACTGGCCAATCACGATTAGTAAGGTTAAAGCGGCATTCATTGATGCTGAAGTTGTTGTGCCTGGACATGGGGCGATTGGGAATTTTGAGTTGCTTGATCATACTCAAGGGTTGGTGAAGGATTATCTGACGAAGTCTGCTCAATAACGATTGAGCTGTGGTTTATGCTGTTCATCTTACAATAAAGAGGAAAAACATTAACACTTTCGATAAGCATCTGTTGTGAATGAATCCCCCCAATATCGTGTCGATATCGTGTTGATATTGTCAATGATATTCACTACATCACCATAATATTGCTCTTATCCATATGGGTCAGATGCCAATAAATGACCTTGTACCTCAACAGCTAAACTCAGATCTTGCGGGCAAGATACCAGAATGCTTTTAGCACATGGCTGGGCGGAAAAGGCCATATAAACTTCACGTAAAATCAATTTGTTGAATAATAAAAAAGGAGCCTAATCATAGGCTCCTTAGTTAATTTAATGCATCAATATCTTAAACAATATTAACGTTTAAAATTATGATATTTCTCGATACCTGAGCTTCTTCCTTCAGCATGACAAGTTGCACATGACTCACTTGCGTTTAACTTATACCATTCAGTAGCAGGTACCAGTTGTTTGATAGTACCGCCATTTGAAACCATGTGATTGAGTGCGCTTTCATCAGTATGACAAGCATAGCAGTTAGCCGTGATTGGGCTAGCCATCATAGTGTCATCGTATTGACTGTCTCCATCTTCGTCAACAGTCACATGAAACGCTCGGGCTCTGATAAACTGATTTGGAACCGCATTCAAATCAACAACACCGCTATCATGACAAGCAACACAGCTGGTCTGTGGTGCAATAACACTTGCCGCGTTAGATACTTCTTTATCATCTGCATCTAAGCTTTTGCTACCAACACCCCAGTGCATACTATGCACCATTGGGCCAAAGCCTGGAGCACTGCCTGCCGCTTTTCGATCTTGACCATTGTTATGACAAGCGACACAACCTAAACCACCTTCAGCGAAGTTACCGTTTTTGTGAAAGTTACCAAGGCTGTTATGACAAGTAGTACATGATTCAGTGCCCACATTGTGACGACGATCGTAGTCAGTTACTGGCTCATCAATCTGTGATGTAACATCCGTGTATCCATGTATAGTCACAACGTCAGATTCAGCGCCCATAAAGTCTTTAGCGGTAAAGCTGACACGTAATGATGCCATCAAGCCCGCATCAGGCCAAGCTGATAAGTCTGGAGTTGAGCCCGCAATAGGTGGTTTGCCATGACCGTTAGAGATTGCATAACACATAGTCTTGCGACCTTCTGCATCATAGCTGTATTCATAAGCATCAGTAATACGGCCAATAACACTGTTGTTATACACGCCGTGCAAGTATGAACCTACATAGTTAATTGGCTTGTCTGGATTATGAGTCGTTTGTGACTCGTCGAACAAATCATGTATATTAACTAAAGTTTCAGCTTCTGTTGCGGCGTCAATTTCGAATAATGACAGCGTGGTACACCATTGGCCAGCGTCACCAGAATCTGGGAACCATGCAGGTGCGGTACCAGTAACCTTGTAGGTATCAGTGAGCGCTTTATTAGAAGTGATAGCACTTTTTGCTTCATGTAATTTACGTAAGTCAGAGCCGTTGCCTGGAAGGATATCACCAGGAATACCACCAGTGTCATGACAATCAATACAGCCAGGACCTGCAACATTGATGTTTATCGTTGGTTCAGTGTGACAAGAACTACAGTTCATCACGCTAAAGCCTGTCTCGAACTCTTGGTGATTGATATGACCAATTTTAGAGAGTGTATTTCCAGCGTAACCGCCGACAGAGAATCCCTCTTCATTAACAGCATCTTCACTAACAGAGCCGTGACACGTCAAGCAACCTTCAACGAAAGTGACTTCACCATCCATGCCTTGAGCGACATAGCTGGCATGACGATTAGGGCTGGTCGAGTAGTCAATGTGACAAGAATAACAAGCTTCGGTTGTGGTCGACATTGACCCTTCTGGCTTGTTAACCACCAATGGGGTTGATCTTGCGATGCCGGTTGCAGAGTTACCGCCAACACGCAGCCAAACGATACCTTCGGTTCCCACATCAACCCCTTTCAAAGGAAGCACGAATTCATAGTGCCCATCTTCTATTTGAGTGAGTGTAGCCCCTTCAGTATCTGGACTTCTGGAAGACTCCATGTTTACTCCACCGTAACCGCCAATATGCACGTTGTCTTCGACTCCGTTAATTGGGCTTTCGGTGCGGTTGTTGATAAAGCCTTTGGCTGTTAGTGCTGCGACTTTACCTTCAGCTTTCATTAGACCGTTAACAAGTTCACCATTTTCGTTAGTGACTTCAAACTCGTAACTGATTGTACCTTCACCGAAAGTATAGTTAATCACGTTAACATTTGTTGCTATTGAGTTGGTTACAACAGCTGGAGCCCAAGACTCTCCGGGAATACCGGGTTGTCCATCGACACCATCAACGCCATTAGCACCATCGTCACCACCACAACCCACTAAAGAGCCAGCCAGCATAGCAGCGATCAGATAAGCTATTTTTTTTGATTTAAAACATTCCATCATAATTCTCCGTTTGATCTAAAACGCAAAGATGATTTCGTTATCAGCCTAGTTATTGGGAAATAACAGGTTTTTACCGTTCATTCTTGGACTATCAGATTCAAGTTATATTTATTATTTGAGCTTTGACCAAGATTGATATCTGCTCACCGTCAGTTTACGGTTAAAGCTTTGTTAGTTATTTGAACATATTCACAACAAGCGTTATCAATTAGGATATGCATCACAATTTGGAAAACAATCTCAATAATGATGGGTTAGCATCTTTTAAAAAGCGTTATACAAAAAACAACTTACCCCATAAGCGTCGAATACAACGATTCACCAAGTTCCCCATATAAACACACATAATCAGCTGATTAATTGCTGTGATAATTGTTAGTCCATAAAGGTGCACCAAACGGTGCAACGAGGTAAAATAGCTGCCCTTTGGTGTAGTGAGTGTGTTTTGATGTCTGTTAACGACCCGTGTTTTATTCCTTTTATTGATACGATTGCTTTCAATAACACGCTTGCCGAACAAGGGTTACCTGCGTCTTTTACCTTCCCGTTTTATTATCAACCTCACCCATTGACGATTCTAGCTGCACAGCAGTTGCAGCTGGAGTTGCTTGAGGCGAATCCTTGGCAACATAACTTTGGCTTAGACAGCGTAAACGATCGCGGTATGGTGATTGGTAAAATGTTTGGTGTGTTGGTGGTAAAAAATCCTCAAGGGAATATCGGTTTTTTAGCAGCTTTTTCGGGTAAATTGGCTGATAAAAATATCTTGCCACCGTTTGTGCCACCAGTATTTGACATGCTAACCCAAGACAGTTTTTTTAGTGCCGAGAATAAACAGATTAATCAAATTAATCTGTTTATTAGTCAGCAACAAGCCAATCCATTACTGGCGACGCTAACCGCGAAATTACATCAGCAACAACAGCAATCTGCCACCGAACTTGAGCAGCAACGTGGTTTAATTGTGGCAAGTCGCAAACAACGAAAAATAGAGCGTGAGCAAGCAGATTCCGCATTAGCGCTATCAAACATAAGTGCCGATGAGTATAAAAGATTGTCGATTGAGTTAAGCCGTCAAAGCGTGCAGCAAAAGCACCAGCTTAACGGGTTAAAGCAGCAATGGCAGGATCTAATAGACGCAACACAATCGCAACTCGGTAGCCTGCAACAACAGATTAAGCAGCTTAAATATCAGCGTAAACAACTGTCTAATGGCTTACAAAAAAAGCTATTTGCCCAGTATCAATTTTTAAATACCTTAGGTGAAGCGCGAGATTTAAACGATATTTTTAATGATGCTCCCAATCATTTACCGCCCGCTGGGGCTGGCGAATGTGCTGCACCTAAGTTGCTGCAATATGCGTTTAGCCATCAATTAACCCCCATTGCCATGGCGGAGTTTTGGTGGGGGTCATCACCTAAATCTGAAATCAAACAACATCAAAACTACTACCCTGCTTGCCACGGAAAATGCCGCCCGATTTTGACTCATATGTTAACAGGCATGCAGGTTGATGATGACCCGTTACTGATTAATCCAGGTAAAGACTTACCGATTGATATTATTTATCAAGATGAGGCGATGGCCATTATTAATAAACCCGCTGAACTGTTATCGGTTCCGGGTAAAAACATTACCGACTCGGTATTTAGCCGCATGCAGCAACAATATCCTAATGCAACCGGGCCATTAATTGTCCATCGCCTCGATATGTCGACCTCTGGTTTAATGGTAATAGCGCTCACCAAAGAGGCCAATAAAGCCCTGCAACAGCAGTTTATTCAGCGCGTTGTCACCAAACGTTATATTGCCCTCGTTGAAGGTGCGCCGAACCAAGATGAGGGCGACATTAGCTTGCCGCTTAGGGTTGATTTAGACGACAGGCCAAAGCAACTCGTGTGCTATGAATACGGTAAGCATGCCGAGACATTTTGGCAGGTGTATCAACGTCAAGGAAAACGCACTTTACTGCATTTGTATCCTAAAACAGGTCGCACGCACCAGTTGCGCATCCATTGCGCTCATCATGACGGATTGCACATGCCGATTGTGGGCGATGATTTATACGGGGTTGTCGCTAATAGACTGCATTTGCACGCCCAGTATTTAGGCTTAAATCACCCGGTGAGCGGCGAAGCTATGATGTTTGAAGTAAAAGCCGATTTTGAATAATGGGTTAACAGCAAAGCGCTTTAGTTTATTGCCCACAGCACTAATCCGAAGCATTAAAAACAGCAAACCGATATTGGGTCAGCAATATCGGTTTTCATTGTTAACTCGCGTTGATGATGACTTACGCTAACTAGAACTGGCGAGGCTGCTCTTCTAAATGCATTTGCTCAACCAAACCTTGACCGGTTCGTTGCTGATACTGAGATTCAGCTTGCTGCATTCTAGTGCGACCGTTGGTGAGCATATTTTGACCTTGTTCAATTGAACTCTGGCCTTCTGCTAGGTTGGTATTACCGTCTTCGATAAGTTCTTTACCGTCTGCATACATGTCGTCGGCATCTTCCCAAAGATCGGCAATATCATCTAATCGTTCAACTAATACCAGTGCTCGTGCGCCATTTTGAGCACCGTTTAACGTGCTCGCCATCAATTGAAATGCTACACGGTGTTGTTGTGCGGCTTCTTTGGCAACGATAATCAGCTTTTCTCCTTCACGGATTTTCGTATTACCTTTGCCGATCAAATTCCGGCCATCAACTAACAGGCTGCTGCCATTTTTAACGTCTTTTTGACCTTGTTCCCATTGCTGAGACAAGTCGAGGTGTTGCTCACCTTCAGCTTTCACTTTGGATGCAAAATTATGTTGCGTTACTGCACATCCAGATAGGCAAACAACACTCACAACCAACAAACTACACAGCACAGCTCTCATGAAAACGCCTCTATAAATGTGGTGGAGAAAGCGGCACAATTAGATAACCTCGTCACTAAAATAGCAAGTACTGAGACGGATTAAATTTGGTTAATAAAGAGTTAATTGAATAGCGTTGATCGCCTCTAGAGATAGATAAACGTAACGTTTGTTCTCTCTAATATAGAACCACTCTCCGTTAAACGTAACAGACGCGACACATCATTTATATTGCCCCACAAAAATGGGGTAGCTTATTGTTAAGCTAACCCATCATATTGTTTATCGCTTAATCGTTATGTCTACAGCTCAAACAATACATCGGTGCGGATAATGTATTTAATTCCTTGATAAATCGGTTCAGAACTATGAACACAATGCAGCGGATGCATACCGTGAGGGAAACAAAGCACACTCCCAGCAGGGGTCCTGACATCCACGGTCTTAACATTATCGCCGTGTTTTGCCGGTAAATGAGGGTTATCCGCATTGACTAAAAATCGGGTGGCACCACCTTCAAAGTCTTCAGTCAGTAAGATTAAAAAAGTCAGCTGACTGTAACGATCGCCAAAAGCATCTCGCACTAGTTCACCGTCTATCACTTGGCTGCCTGGCCACGAACCATCCGAATGCGGCTTAAAGAAATCGCCTTCGTTATAACGGTAAAAACGAAAACGGTTATTTAATCCTAAGGCGGCTTTACCATCAAAAATGCCTAAGGTGTCATCCATAAGATGCTTAACCCGATCCCAAATGACTTGCTCAGTGGTGTTATCCACCACCCAAGTTAAGCTGTCGTTATGACGAACATGACGAGGCAGTGACACTGCGGCATCCGGTAAAAAGCCCATCGTCTCGCTGGCCGAAATTAACCGTTTACACTCATCGGCCGACAACACATTGAGTAATTGAAAAGCACCAGGCACTTCGGCTAACATTTTTTTGCTCACCTTAGTTCGCTCAGTTTGCGTCAGCTCTGCATCATTAAGCTCTGCGATATTGGCTTGATGATTAGCCCACGTTGGCAACGCCGGATGCTCTGCGCCGGGTTCACGTGCCACCACAAAATAAGCTGAATTTTCACTTGTTGTGTTCATTTCTTTATACCTTTAACCATAAAATGGGCCAGCGATTGTTTACCAAAAAATGGGTTAATCAATGTTGCCCAGCCCAAAAATTTAATAACTCATTACGCGTACTTGGGCAAATTGACGATGCCCTGCAGCAGTACCATGAAAGCCAAAACCACTTTGCTTAGCGCCAACCCATGGCGCATTACCGGCACCCGCACCTTGATTAACCCCCACCATGCCAGCCTCAAGTTGCTCAGCAACAGCTTTAGCGCCCTGGCCACCAAACACCACTGCAGCTAAACCATAATGGCTATCGTTAGCTCTGCTTATGGCCTCGTCAATGTGCTTATAACGACTGATAGCGACCACAGGGCCAAAGGTTTCTTCGCGCTCGATTAACATCTCTGGCGTTATTCCGCTAACCACGGTTGGCTGAATAAACGGTAATGGATAATCATCGCTACCAAGTAAAAAATCCGCCCCTTTGGCTTTAGCATCTTGCAATTGCTCAAGCACTTTTTGGTGCTGCATTGGGTTCACTAAAGGACCAATATTTACATTGGCTTCATCCCATTTACCGACTTGATAACGGCTGGCCAGCATCACCACCTTCTGTTCAAACTCATCGGCAATACGTTCATCCACGTAGACACGCTCTGTTGAAGTACACATCTGTCCGGCGTTTTCAAACGAACTGGCTACTGCAAACCTGACGGCTGCATCAATGTTGGCCGTCGCCATCACAATCATGGGATCGTTGCCGCCAAGCTCCATCACTAAGCGTTTTAAGCCCGCTGCCGCATTGGCCATAATGTGCTTTCCTGCCGCCATAGAACCCGTAAATGCCACCATATTAATGTCTGCAGCCACCAGAGCCTGGCCAAGGGATCTATCGCCTTGTGCCAGTTGCAGTACATGTTTTGGCAGTACACTATTCAATGTATTGATAAACAACTCAGCCACTAATGGTGTCTGTTCCGACGGTTTTAATATCACACTGTTACCGGCCATGAGTGCTGGCATCAGCAAGTTATTGGCCATGGCTAACGGATAGTTCCATGGCGAAATCACCGCCACAACACCTAATGGTCGATATTGTATTTCAGTGCGGTTATCAACTTGCTCAGTGGTTAATGCATCGCTTATTTCACTGGCAAAATACGCTGCATTTTGTACCGTTCCACCCACTTCATAAGTGGCACGCCGATAATCTTTACCCATTTCTTGGCCGATTAATCTTGCCAGCTCATCTTGTACCGCCACAAGTTGCTGGTAGGCCTTGACCACATACTGTTGACGTTCAATGAGCGACAAACTCGCCCAACTTTTTTGCGCGACTCGGGCATTGGCAATGACCTCAGGTAACTGAGATATCGCTAAGGTTTCAACACTGCCAACCGCAGTGGCTTCAATATGTTGGCCGTCATCGGCTTTGTGGTAACTCGCCGGATCGTAAGAGGTTAATACTGCCATGGAGAAATATTCCTTAATGGGACAAAAATGACACTAGCCTGAATTAAGTCTATTTTGATACAATAGGATACAAAAGCAACCAGTATACTTTTAGTAACCTAGGCTAACTTAAGTTGAAAAAATGAAAACAACAATTGAAACAATGAATAACGGTCAAAAAAAAGTTATCAACCCTTGCGCAGAACCCTGCTCAGTTGAGCGTGGAATGCGAGTGTTAGGCGGAAAATGGAAAGCATCAATACTATGGCACTTGCAAGATGGTCCAGTACGATTTAATGATTTATCTCGCATGTTAGGCGGTGCCAGTAAGAAAATGGTCGATCAACGTCTTAAAGAATTAGAAACCCAAGGATTAGTGAGCCGCCATGTGATTAGTGATCGCCCTATTGCAGTGTCTTATGCCATTACCGATCTTGGCCGTACCGCATTGGATATTTTAGAGCGCTTAAAAGATTGGGCAGACGAATATGTGGTATAACTGAATCAGTGGTAAATAAATCACGATAACAAAGACATAAACTAAAAAACCAAAATAAGAAACACCACTGTCTACAACTTTTCAACATCCAGTAATAAACTATAATGAGTAGGATCGTTGATATATAGAATAAATAGGATAAGATGCGCGGAAAATTCGGCTTAAGGTAATCCTATTTCATGATTAGGTCTCTTTTCACTTTTATAACTATTGTGGTGATATCGCTTATTTCGCTCATTAGTGAAGCAAAAGAAAAAGTGACTTTTTATACTGAGGCATACTCGCCATTTCAATCTCAAAATCAGCAAGGTCAATTAGTTGGTTTTTCAATTGATATCTTACACGCTACCCAGCAATATGTTAATTTTGATATCGATATTCAAATGATGCCTTGGAGTCGGGCCTATAGAAATGCTCAAAAGCACCCTAATACGTTTATTTTTTCAATTGGGAAAACCGACAAACGCTTGACGTCTTTTAAATGGGTAAGCGATTTTTACACGGTACAAGACGCGATTTACAAACAAACCGCAAGAACCGATATCGATATATCTAATCCAGATGATATCGACAGGTACAACATAGCGCTATCTCGCAATGACGTGTCACTGGAGCGCTTAAACATTGAACATGATTATGCCAACGTGTATTTAGTGACCAACCAAACTACTGCGGTAAAAATGCTCCAATTTGGCCGCGTTGATTTAAATTACAACAATCAAATTGGTTTTAATGAAGCAGTAAAAAACTTAGGATTTAATCATGCCGATTTTACTCCGGCATTTATTGTTAGCAAAATTTCATTAGGGCTAGCAACTCACAAAGACACCCGCATTGAGTTATTTAATCAAATGCAGCAAGCGTTTGACACCATCAAAGAAAACGGCGAATTTAACCATGTTGTTGCCAAGTGGTTTCCTGGCTCTGATACCAAAAAAGTTAACTTAAGTGCTACAGCAAGTATGGATATCCCGCCCAATCTTAACTAAACGATGAGTGAGCGGCTAAATCAAAAGACTAATTTGAATAGCCATCAACAAACCTACATTGTTGTTAGTAATCAAAACCCAACTGAGCTTTAATCCCATCATTAAACGCATGTTTTATCGGTTGCACTTCGCTAACCGTGTCGGCTAATTCAATGATGTCACGATGACAAGCGCGGCCAGTAATAATCACGTGTTGCATCGCAGGGCGATTTTTTAATGCCGTTAATACCCGCTCAAGCTCGATATAATGGTAACTGACCATGTAAGTCAGCTCATCAAGTAACACCATGTTAATCGATTCATCTTTAAGCAGTTTTTCTGCTTCTAGCCAAGCTTCCATTGCGGCTTGGGTGTCTTTTTCTTTGTCTTGGGTGTCCCAGGTAAACCCCGTGCCCATCACATGAAATGGCACCCCTGCGCCTTCTAATAAATTACGTTCGCCACAAGCCCAAGAACCTTTAATAAATTGCACTACCGCCGCTTTATGGCCATGGCCTACAGCACGAGCAACGGAGCCAAAACCTGATGTCGATTTACCTTTTCCGTTACCGGTTAGTACCAGCAAAATACCTTTTTCTTCTTGGGCTGCGGCAATTTTAGCGTCAACACCCACTTTGACTTTCTGTTGGCGGGCTTTATGACGTTCAGCTTTGCTTGCATCAATAGCGCTAGCTTGTTCGTTGTCGTGGTGATCAGTTGTCATGAGATTATTCCTTTCAATGTATTCATATCCAAATGCGCTTCTAATACATCGGCAAGACGATTTAGTTGCTGCTCGCGGATCTGGTTAATATCAATAGCATGGTGACTCGCTAAGCCTGCCCATTGCAAAATAAGTTGGCATGCAGCGGGATGATCGAATAATCCATGCACATAGGTCGCTAAAATTTGTTGGTCATTGCTCACCATGCCATCGAGCTTGGTGATCGGCATTGTCTGCTGTGCATCTTGTTCAATCGATAGCGGCTGCGTTACATCACTTTGAGTGAGTGAAGACTCACCACAATGGATCTCATACCCACTAAACTCTGCCCGCTGGTGTTGTAAGCGTAAGTGACCCCTTACTTGAGTTAAGGTTTTACTAACTGTTAATACGGTAGTAATAGGTAATAAGCCCAATCCTTTGCTGCAACCGGCAATGTCTTCAATGCCTAAAGGGTCATCAATTAGCTCACCGAGCATTTGATAACCGCCACAAATCCCGATGACTTTACCGCCGTAACGTAAATGGGTTTTGAGTTTAATATCCCAACCTTGTTGACGCATAAAAGCCAAATCTGCGCGGACATTTTTACTGCCTGGCAAAATGATGACATCGGCGTTAGGCCATACCGTCGAGCTTGCATCGCTTTGCATACTCACATAATGAAAATCAATATGCGGGTGTAAACGCAGCGGATCAAAGTCGGTATGATTACTGATCCTTGGATACACTAACACCAATACAGACATACGCTGGCTGGTAGATAATGCTGTCGGTAATGAGCTTTGAGGATGATCAATTAACGCATCTTCAGCGTCTAAATGTAGGTCGTGTAAATAAGGTAATACGCCTAATACGGGTTTTTGGGTATAGGCTTCAAGCCAGTCAATACCCGGTTGCAACAAGCTGATGTCACCGCGAAAACGATTTATCACAAAGCCTTTTACCCGTGCTTGTTCAGACAGACTTAACAAGGCCAACGTGCCAACCAAATGGGCAAATACGCCGCCTTTATCAATATCGGCAATAATAATCACTGGGCAGTCGGCCACTTCTGCAAAACCCATATTAGCAATATCGCCATCACGTAAATTGATTTCTGCGGGACTGCCCGCCCCTTCTATGACCACCAGCGAGTATTGTTGCTGTAAGCGTCGGTATGATTGCATCACGGCCGCTAAGGCCAAGGTTTTATAACCTCGACTCTCAGGGCCGAAAAAAGCCTTCGCTTCTAATGTGGTTAACGCTTTACCGTGAATAATCACTTGCGCGCCAGTATCAGAGCTGGGTTTTAACAGCACGGGATTAAAATCGGTATGAGGGGGTAATTGACATGCGATGGCTTGCAGTGCTTGAGCGCGACCTATTTCACCCCCATCAATGGTTACCGCACTGTTTAATGCCATATTTTGTGGCTTAAAAGGCGCAACATTGACTCCTTGGCGGGCAAATAAGCGACATAGCCCTGCAACAAGAGTGCTTTTACCGGCATCAGATGTGGTGCCTTGCACCATTAATGCCCCGGACAATAGGTCAGCGGTTGGCAGGGTAAAATGCGGTAATGACATTATGCTTTTAAGGTCAAAGGCAGGCCCGCAACCACCAAAGTGACTTGGTCTGATATTGCCGCTATCGATTGGTTAAGCCAACCGGCTTCATCAACAAAACGGCGATTTAACTCGCCCATGGGAACAATACCCGAGCCCACTTCATTGCTGACTAATACCACTTCACTTTGCAACGCGGGCAGACTGTCGATGAGTAATGATTTTTGAGAAGCCCACGAGGCACCATCATCTAACAATAAATGATTGGTTAATAATAACGTCAAACAATCAAGCAATATCACTTGCTGGGGTTTATCGATTGCCACCAAGGTTTGTGCAATATCGTAAGCTTGTTCATGCAGTGTCCAGCCATGGGCGCTAGACACTCTATATTGCTGATGTTGCTCAATACGCTGCGACATTTCATTGTCTAGCGCCGTTGCCGTGGCTAAATACACGCATTGGTAACCAATAGCAGCGTATTCGGCTACACATTGCTCTGCAAATTGACTCTTACCGCTGCGCGCACCGCCCAACACCAAATGGATCATCAGCTTAATCCCACCGCTAAAATGACAAGATAACAACACACTTCGCTAATTTGCTGTGCTGCGCCTAATGTGTCACCAGTATAGCCTCCAATCTGTTTACGGAAGAATCCGCCTAACAAAATACGCACCAGCCATAAGGTGATAAACAGTACAAATGCCACTAGGCCATTAAGCCATAACAACACAAAAATACCGCTAGCAATTAATATAAGCAAGTCATTGAGCTGCTGATTTTGTGCTATAGGCATTGACTTACTGGTCTGTTCATTTCGGACATATTGTTCACTGAAAATTAAGCTCGCCGACACGACTCGACTTAAGGTGTGACCCACGACAAGTGCGCTGACCGCCGCCAGTGGGCTGTATAAAGCTAACTCTACCAACAATTGCCATTTAAGTAGTAACACCAATCCCAGAGATAATGCCCCATAACTGCCCAAGCGCGAATCTTTCATAATCCGCAGCTTATCTTCAATCGTTCTACCACCACCAAACCCATCGGCGGTGTCGGCTAAACCGTCTTCATGAAATGCGCCAGTGACTAGCACACCCGCCACCATCGCCAGTAAAATAGCGATACTCGCGGGTAAAATGAGTTGTGCTAACCAAAACAACAGCGCACAAATTAAGCCAATCACTAAGCCGACCACACCAAAATATCGGCTTGCCTTGCTCTGCTTATCATTGTCGATAACCACCCAAGGCGGCACCGGGATCCGAGTAAAAAAACTCATTGCCACAAAAAATAGATTCAACTGCCGTAACCACTTTATCTCGCCAGACATCTTGTACCCTTAAACCGCATTATTAACACCAGCACCATAGAGACTGGCCATTTTATTGTGAAATTTCAGCGTAGCTTGAATTAACGCCAATGCAGCGCCAGTGCCCTCTCCAAACCTTAATCCCAGCAACAGCAATAGTGTAGCTTTTAGCTGTTGTAATAGAAGCTTATGTCCTTGCTTTTACCACTGATGAGCAAAGACTCAATAATCTCTTGATTGTGGACATAATGTTACCGCAACTCATGCTGCAGCAGTAGCGATAAAACCATCAATCATCACTCATATTTTTTGTTCCCTAGCCACTAAAATCGCCCCAATCATTGACACGATTTTAACGTCCGCTAAAGGGCTAAAATGGCCCATGAACAGACTTACTCATGACGATGTAAGTCTAACGCTTGGTTAATTAATCGGGGGTTAGTGTCCAAGGTTGCATCATCAATTCCCGTGCATCGACCAATACACGGCTCAATACATTGCTCAATACATTGCTCAACACATTACTCAATACATTGCTTAATACACTGCCTAACACATTACTCAATACACTGCTCAACATATTGCTCAACATATTGCTCAACACACAGCACATTACGCAATAATGATATTCAGCATAGCTGACATTACCGCAGTTGCGGCACAAGTATTGCCTATAACCATTTTACCCAAAGCAATAACATTGCAACCAGCACCAACAAGACGTGCACCCGCTGACGAGTAAGCTCTATCCCTTAGGCGACTTTTTCAAGCCCATTGCGGGCGCTAAATGTATCGCCTGAGTACCTGCGCCTAAACGTTGAACGATAACATTGAAGATAACATTGGCTTGGCCCGTTAGCGGCTGTAATATCGGGCAATCAATTATCTCAAGCTCAAAACCGACTTAACGACACTTGTCAGTCAATAAGATCTGTTAACGGCGTTGACGCAAAATAAACAAGAAAAATACACTGCCCAAAGCGGCAGTGATAATACCGACAGGCAATTCTTGGTTCGATAGAATACATCGCGCTATCACGTCAATCCACACCATAAATAATCCCCCCAACATCGCGGTTAAGATCAGCGGCTGACGTCCTGAAAACAATAGCCTAACCGTGTGCGGGATCATCAACCCCACAAAACCAATGCCCCCACACGTCGCCACCAACATCGCGGTGATCAGTGAACACAGTAACAACATACTTAAACGCAATTTAGCGACATTAATGCCTAAGGTGTGAGCGGTTTCATCACCCGCTTTTAGCGCCATAATTTGCCGTCTAAACGCCAACATAATTAACAAACTAATACCAACCGTCACACTGGGTAATAGTAAATTAGACCAACTGGCTTTGGCAAAACTGCCTAAGCTCCAAAATAACACTGATGCCGCGGCCTGTGGGCTAGAGAAATACAACAGCAAACTAGTTAGTGCGCCGAACAGAAACGAGGTCGCCACACCAGACAACAACATACGTTCAACTTGACTACTTTGACCAGAAGCCGACAATATAAACACAATCAATACCGATAAACTGGCGCCAATAAATGCCCCAATCGGTATGCTTAACGTCGACCAAGACCACCAAGGTTGTGCCGTAAAGCTTGGTTTTATCGACAATGCGCCTGAAAACATCTCCGCAAACAAGCCTGTTTGGCTGAATAATGACACCACCAACACAGCACCAAATGACGCCCCAGAGCTAATGCCAAATAAGTAAGGGTCGGCTAGCGGATTACGGGTCACGGTTTGCAATACGCTGCCCGCGATAGACAAGCCAGCACCAGCCACAAAGGCTAACAAAATCCGCGGCAAGCGTAATTCAAGCACAATACGTTGGCTCAACTCGATAGCATGCTCACTGCCATCAATAGAACTCGGTATGTCATCCCCCCATAAAGTATTGAAAATGGTCAATACGTCATTAAGATCAATATTGGCTGCACCAAAACTGGCCGCAAAAATAGGGGTAAGTAGCGTGGCAAATACCAACAAACTGAAACACACATAATACCGACGTTGCGATGCATCAATCATGATCAGAGCATCCTTTCTTGCTTGCCCGGTAACCATAGAAATAACTGATGAGGGGGTTACCATGTTGTGGATGATCGTTGACGTGGCAGCAAACGCCAAACACCTCACTAATTTGCCGCTCGGTGAGTACTTCTGTTGGGGTACCTTTAGCAATTAACCGCCCTTGGTCGAGTAGCAGTAATTTATCGCACATCGCACTGGCTAAATTCAGGTCATGTATAGAAGCAATGACACTGATCCCCAGTGATACGACGAGTTCAAGGATTTGAATTTGATAACGAATATCTAAATGATTGGTAGGTTCATCTAATATAAGAATATGTGGCTGTTGCACAATGGCTCGGGCAATAAGTGCACGTTGTTTTTCACCACCAGATAATAGCTCATACTGTTGCTGCGCTTTTTGCTGCAATCCCACTTTGGTTAATGCACTTAAAATACGTTCTCGGTCTTGCGCTGTGTTGGGGTCAAACAAGTTTTTATGCGGTGTTAGCCCCATTGTCACTAACTGCTCAGTAGTCATATCAAAATAATGCGGGGTATCTTGTTGCACCACAGCAATACTCTGCGCTAACGATTTAGAGGAAAAACCACTGATGGGTTTGGAAAAAATTTCAATATTGCCGCTAGTTGGCTCAATATAACGATACAAGCAACGTAACAGACTCGACTTACCCGCACCATTGGGGCCAATGAGCCCTAGCATTTGGCCTCTAGGCAAACTGAAATCAATATCAGCTAGAATGGTTTTATTATCGACTGTCCAAAAGAGATGATTGACATCCAATACTGATTCAGACATGTAAATGACCTCGCCATGTCCAATTAATTAACACATACATCTATTTAATAACTCCCCTAAGTCACCCGCTTAGGCATGGATATTGAGGCAATTCAAAGCTGGTATCTGACTTATGCACCAATGGTTAATTGGTCCATCTACAGTTGCGGGTACAGTTTGGGCTTATCCCAATTCCCAATACCTTGAAAGGCACTATGATTATGGCGCTATGGTTCTGATGAGTCGATTATAACGCTATGAATATAAAACTATGATTATAACAATATGATTATTACGCTATTAATATGACGTTATAGTAATAATTCTATGACTATCAATATGACGCGTTAAGCCTATGTAATGCTCACTTTAGCTACCTTGCTATCTATTACAACAGATTGAAAACAGTCAAGCTTATCAATATCGTCAAGCCAATAGACATCGAGCACCATAATAGCAGCATAGGGGATCGCTAGGTTAGCGAATAATCCGCTACATTGGCCAGCCTTAAGCACATATTCCATTAAGCAACGCATCATGCCACCGTGAGTCACCAATAACGCACCGGGGCAATTGCCAACTTGAGCAGCTTATTTCATCTCAAACGGGTCATTTGTTTGACTAACAAGGCGCATTGACCCGTCAATAGCGAGCCTATTGCAAGTTAAGCAACGCAGTTAGCAGGATAAAGGATTGTTGGATAAGCCGTTATCTCCCGCCCTGAGGTTAACGAGTACGGCTATGTTACCAAGACCACCACAGAAGATGGCAATGTCGTTTATGCAGGAGTAATTAACGACCTTGAACGCAGTCACTTCTCGACATGCTGGCTCCTGCATGTCGAGGTCGTTTGGGTATGTGACCATTGCCATTACAAGATAATGGCAGTAATTTACTCCCTCTCGCTAAATTTTTTGATGTTTCTTCACCAAGCCAAAGTCAGCCAAAATCGCGTAGGCACAAGGAATAATAAATAACACCATCAAGGTAGAGGCAAAGATCCCGAATACGATTGAGACAACCAAGGGCTGTACTACTTGCGCCTGAAGACTCGTTTCGAGCAATAGGGGTAACAGACCTGCGGCCGTCGTCAGCGACGTTAAAAATACCGCCCTAAATCGTTCCCGACTGGCACTTACAACGGCTTCATGAACGCTATCACCTTCATCGACATGATGACGTATATATTGCACCAGCAAGATAGAGTCATTGACGACTATGCCTGCAAGGGAGATAAAGCCCATTATCGATGGCATAGATAGGTTATAGCCAAGTAGCACGTGCCCCCAAAGCACGCCTATCAAAGACAAGGGTATTGCCAACATCACCACCACAGGCTCGAGGTAACTCCTGAATTGAAAACTGAGTATGACAAAAAGTCCAAATATTCCGATAAGGAATCCCTTACCAAGAGAGGCGCCCGTCTTCGCCGTCTCTTTTGCCGAGCCTTCGAAGTCGACCTTAACCCCAGGATAATCTTCAGTGGCTTGCGGCAGCCAATCGGATTTTATCTTAGCTAATGTTTCGGTGGAATTACCCTTGCGGTTGTCAACATCGGCCATCACGGTAACCGAACGTTGGCTATTGATCCGCTGAATACGGACATAAGATCTTTGATGCTCTAATTTGGCGATCGCCGACAGAGGCAACTGCTCCCCATTGGCTAACATAATGGGAAAGTTAGCCAATGCATGAAGATCGCCTGCTTGCTCCTTATTCAGCCTAACTTCAATTTCGATATTCTCGGGCCCAATTTGGATCTCATCGGCCCGTTGGCCAAAGAAAGCACTTCGCAGTTGACTGGCGACCAACTGACCATCGATGCCGAAGACTTCCGCTCCGGGCCTCAGACTGACCTTAATTTCCTCTTTCCCCGGACGCATATCATCGAGAATACCGTTGATACCGTCAAACTGGGCAAGATAAGATTGCAGCGAAACCGAGGCCTGCTTTAGCATATCCAGATCATCACCTAGCAGGCGAACCTCGATATCACGACCCGCAGGCCCCATTGTTGGCTGCTTAAAGACCATAGACAAAGGGGCTGCTAGCTCAACCGTACCGTCGCGCCAATCTTCGATAAAATCTTCTATCAGCGTATTTCGAGTTTCGGCCGACAAGAGATCTAACCTAACCGTCGCCACATGAGGCCCTTTCTCGCCCGCATCGGCATTAAAATTAAACTGTGCGGTAATATCTTCAATAAGCTCAACGCCCTCTTCCACGTCTTGGGTATAGCGAGCAGCCGTCTCTTTAGCACTGAGGATCACTTGTTCGACAACCTCCTGAGTCGAGCTCAATGGGCTGCCAGGTGGCAGGATAATTCTCACTTCGGCGATATCACCATCAAGCTCCGGAAAGGGCAAGAATTTCAACACGCCACCGGCAACCAGCGCCACAGATGAGAGCAAGATACCTAAGGTTATGCCAACGCTGGCGTAGCGCCAATGCACCACAAACCTAACCGCATTGACGAGTGTCGTATTACGAAACGTTTCGAATGCGGCTAAAAAATCTCGCTTAAATTTAAGCTCAGGCCTAGGCGCTTTCTTGGGGACATGGCTTAATGAATGGTTTAAATGGTTGGGCAAAATTAAAAATGCCTCAATCAAACTGATGCTAAGCACCATAATCAGCACCGTCGGGATAGCCGAGAGTACGGCGCCCATCTGACCATCTAATCCAAGTAAACTACTGAAGATTAAAATGGTGGTCAGAAATGAGGAGACCACGCCTGGGGCAACCTTTTTAACCCCTTGAACCACGGCATCATGTGGCGCTAAGCCCCGGTCGACATGGGAGGCGATAGACTCGGCGATAACGATGGCATCATCCATCATGATCCCGATGGCCATAAGCAAACCGACTAAACTCATGATGTTAATAGAGACGCCAAAGAGACTCATCAAATAGATGCCGCCTAAAAAGGCAACCGGAAGACCTGCCGATACCCAAAAAGAGTAACGCAAAGAGAAAAATAACCACATGCTAAAGAAGACTAGGATGATCCCTTGCCAGCCGTTGGTTAACATCATATCCAGACGATCTTTAAGCAGCGACGAGAGATCGTTGGTCAACGTCAAATTCACGCCATCGGGCACACGTAAACGCTCTTGCTCGATAAAACGGCTTACTTTCTGTTTTATTCTTAAGGCATCATCGGCTTTATTCTTCTTCACCTTGAGTATGGCGGCGTGCTGCCCGTTGAAAAAAATGTGCTCTTCATCGAGTTCAAATCGGTCAGTCACGGTGGCAATATCGCCGAGTCGGACCACGCTGCCGTCGCTAGTAGAGGCCACGATGGTTTGCTTTAACGCCGCTGGCGTGACTTTGCGCTCATCGAATCTGAGCAGCAGATTTTTATCTTTTAACTCAATATTACCGGCAGGGATCTTCACATTTTGCCGACCCACTTCATCGGCAATGTCGGTTGCAGTCAGGCCCAAACGGCGCATATCGATTTGATTAAGCTCAACCCGCAGTTGATGATCGGAAAAGCCAACAACGGATACCAGACTCACTCCGGCATCGATTTTCAAGCGACGTTTGAGATCCTCGGCATAATGCTTCAGATGGGGCCAGCTGGCATCGGCCGAAATAGCGATATCAACAACAGGTTCGGCCCAATCGAGCTCTTTAACGATCGGCGGTTCAATTTGTGATGGAAAGTTTTTAATCCCATTGATCTGGGTTTGCACATCCACCAAAGAGCGCCCAATATCGGCTTTGCCGTCCAGCTTGATAGTCATGGACGCGACGCCTTCTTGTGCGTCACATTTTACCTCTTCGACATTGCCTAGCCCATCGACCGCATCTTCCATGCGCAGACATAGGCTTTCTTCCACTTCTATCGGCGACGCGCCGGGATACACCACGGTTGCAGTCACATAGGGAGGCGAAAACTCAGGAAAAGTCTCACGTTTTATTGAGCCCAAACTCAATAACCCGAGCAAGATCAGGGTGAGCATCAACAGATTGGCTAAGGTCGGGTGACGGGTGATATAAGCGATCACTGACCGGCCTCCTCTCGGTTGACCTGAGATGGCTCAGCAGCATTAACGTCGAGGTCTGATGAGATATCTCTTAAAGACATCCCCGGGATAGCGGGAATAAGATCGTTGAGCACAATGTTATCACCAGCGATAACGTCTGCTTTAATCGCCACTTGATCTTGATTACGGAACAAAATGGTCACCGGTTTTATCATCAGTTTATTATCCGAGCTCATCAGATATAGCTTGTCACCGTGAAGCGCCTTCTCAGGTACGATAAAATGTGGCCTTGCCTGGCCGTATATCCGCGCTGAAACAAACATTCCCTTGGTCAGAGGAGGCCGACTGAATGGTTTAAGCTGACGAATATCCTGCTCAACCTCAAGATATAAGCCGATGGTAGCCTGATTCGGATTAACCGTTTCTGCCACCCGGGTGACTTTGGCAGGCCAAGTAAAACGATTGCTTCCTACCTGAAACTCTACATCGGCTTGTAATGCTAAGAGCTCAAAAGAAGGCAGACTATTTTGTTCAGGGATCATTTCAATACTGCTCACTAAGGTGCGCATGTCCTGCAGTGATATTTCAGCCATTATCTCCGCAGTACCGAGTTGGTGAGCGATCAACATAGTTGAGCCCATGGCAACCACCTGATCTTGTTCAATGTTGATATCGGCCACTCTGGCATCGAAGGGCAGCACAACCTTGGTTTGTTTCAGTCTTCTGCGGGCATCTTTTAACTGTGCAACATCGACGCTTTGCTGTGCTTGGCTCACTTTTCTATCGTCGGGAAGGAGCTTAATTGAGTTTTGCAGATCTTCCACCAGCTTGGTTTGTACCAACAAGGACTGATGCTGACTTTCAAGTTCAGAAATCGACACCAAATTACGCTTTTTGAGGGTGAGCTTACGTTGATATTCCTGCTTAGCCAGATCCAGTTTCTGGTTCTCTATCTGCAGGCTGGTATTGAGATTTCGCTCCTGCTGATCGAGCCTTGTCAGTTGTGCCGACGTAGCATTGAGACTCGCTTGTGCCTGTGCCAGCTTCAACTCATATTCCAGAGGGTCTATCTCTAGCACCAAGGTATCCTTTGGTAACATTCGGCCCGTTTCAAGCTGAGGGTGGCGGTAGATAACTTTGCCACTCACTTCGGCGACGGCTTGCCATATATGCTTAGGTGTCACGCGACCAAACCCCTGTATTCTTGGGGCCAGCAAGGTTTTGTCCAGGGTGAGAATGTCAACCGCCCTGGCTTTATCATAACTCTGGACAACCGAGGGTGATGGTTTTAGGGCTATAGCTAAAAATAATATCAGCATTCCGCATAGGACACCGGGGAGCAGAAAACGTTTCTTATTACTGGTCATTATTTTTGTCCTTTGTCGGCATCAAGCCTCTTGCAAGCAGATTGGTATTTTGCTGTGCAAGTTTCATTAAAAATTCTGGGGTGATTTGTATACCGAGTCGACTCAAGAACCCTTCGGGCACAATAAATGGAAAGATCATCATCGAAAAAAAACTCAGTTGAGCGCAATGGATATCAACATCATCGTGCAACAGTCCCTTAGCTTCGAGTTTATCAAACATCATGATGTCATCCACATTGACAATTTCGTTAAACACCTTGGTTATCTCTTTATTTTCAGGAATACTTTGATCTAGGCCTGCCAGACGGAAAATTAATCTTGGGAAATGGGGATGCGCTGACATCACTTGATAGTAGGTCTGCATCAAGCCTGCCGGGCCATGGGCTTGTTTTTCTTTATTCACCTTGTAGAGCTCTTGTTTCACTGGAGCGGCCGTCTCTCGCAACATCGCGATAAACAGATTTTGTTTAGAGCCAAAGTAATAGCGAATAAGCCCGGGATCAGTGCCTGCAAGCGCCGCGACATCACGAACGGTAACCTGAGAGTAGTCACGTTCGACAAAAAGAGACCTTGCAGCCTGAATAAGCTTATCGCGATTTTGGGTCTCTCCACTGGGGCGTCCCACTTTATTCTTGGTATCAGGCATACAGAATTCCTCAGTTAAAGAATTATTTTAAGAGCAGAGCACATTAATTGGCAGTGAAATAATTCCACAAAATCAGCGGTAACGAAGAATACAGCTATTAACAAGTTGTTAAATATGAATAAAAAACTATAACAGCATGAGTATAACCCTTTATGTTTAGCGGGGAGGTGATTTGGTTAATGCTTTAGAACCTTTGTATAACCATGTAGGGTTTTTATCTCGGTTTTTTATCTAGTGCCTTCTGGCAGAAGACGGTATCTGTCATTAAACGTTTCTCCCTATGCTGCAATATTGGCTACATCGTAGGCTTTACCGCTTTTCAAGCTTGTGACAAAAATTGGCAATATGTTGCTGAAACAGCTTGAGTTCCGCCCTATAACTCAACTCGGTTTTAAAGCCATAGTATGTTGTAATTTGGATGCTCAGGTGTTCGGCCTCATTGGGCTTGTCATCCTCAACCGGTTTGACGACAAGCAGCCTGAAGCAATCGAATAAGATAATAAACATATATTGATAATAAATTTCTATTAAACAGAGGCTTAGATCAATAAAAAACACCTACTATTATGTTGATTGGTTGAACATTTCTGCGGCTAACTGACGTCCCCCATCGCTTAACCCAAGTAGAAGTTAAATCAGCCTTGCTCTGGCGGTGAAAACTCGCGTAGTATAGACGTCTATACGTTTATATGTCCAAAAGGCTATCTTAAAAGGTAATCATTTAGAAGATGCGCATTGTAAGCAGCAATTGTAATCAACAGTTGTACACAGCAATGATGTTATCGCCCTATTATTGTAAAAATAAGGGTATGCTTATCTCAATCAAGGTATCAAGCAACATAGTGATCAAAAGGTAACTGTTATGGCTAAATCGACTTCTTACAGTCAAACACTTGAACAACTTAATGCATTGTTAGCGCAGCGTATTGTGATTTTAGATGGCGCCATGGGCACCATGATCCAAGACCATAAGTTGGAAGAAGAAGATTATCGTGGTGAGCGCTTTAAAGATTGGCATTGCGATGTTAAAGGCAACAATGACTTATTAGTACTCAGCCAAGCGCAAATCATTAAAGATATTCATACTCAGTACCTATTGAACGGTGCCGACATTATTGAAACCAATACCTTTAACGCTACCACCATTGCTATGGCCGACTACGACATGCAGTCACTGGCCGCCGAAATTAACTTAGCCGGTGCCAGAATTGCCCGCCAAGCTGCCGACGAAGTGGCTGCGCAAACAGGCTTGCCACGTTACGTTGCCGGCGTATTAGGGCCAACTAACCGCACCTGTTCTATCAGCCCAGACGTGAACGACCCAGGGTTTCGTAATGTCAGCTTTGATCAACTCGTCGAAGCCTATGTCGAATCGACCAGCGCCTTAATCGAAGGCGGCGCCGATATCATTATGGTTGAAACCATTTTTGATACCTTAAACGCCAAAGCCGCCCTATTTGCGATTGAAAAAGTATTTGATCAACTTGGCGATCGCTTACCGGTTATGATCTCCGGCACCATCACCGACGCATCGGGCCGCACCTTAACCGGCCAAACTACCGAAGCGTTTTATAATTCACTGCGCCACATTAAGCCGTTATCCATTGGCCTAAACTGCGCCCTTGGCCCTAAAGAGCTGCGTCCTTACGTTGAAGAATTATCGCGTATTGCCGAATGTTATGTCTCAGCCCATCCAAATGCGGGCTTACCCAACGAGTTTGGCGGCTACGATGAAACCCCAGAAGAGATGGCTGAAGTCATCAACCAATGGGCCCAAGAAGGCATGCTCAATATTGTCGGCGGTTGTTGCGGTAGCACCCCCGCCCACATTAATGCCATTCGTGAAGCAGTACTCAGACATGAACCAAGGCACATTCCAGACATTCCTGTGGCGTGTCGTTTGTCGGGGTTAGAGCCACTGACCATCGATAAAAACTCGCTATTCGTCAACGTCGGCGAGCGCGCCAATGTGACAGGCTCAGCCAAGTTTTTACGCTTAATTAAGCAAGAAAAGTTTGAAGAAGCCCTCGATGTGGTGCGCGAGCAAGTCGAAAACGGCGCCCAAATTATCGACGTCAACATGGACGAAGGCATGCTCGATGGCGTGGCTTCCATGGCGAAGTTTTTAAACTTAATTGCCTCTGAGCCAGATATTTCACGCGTGCCGATCATGATCGACTCGTCTAAATGGGAAGTGATTGAAGCGGGCCTTAAATGCGTCCAAGGCAAGTCGATTGTTAACTCGATTTCGATGAAAGAAGGCGAAGCCAAATTTATCGAACAAGCCACCTTAGTGAAACGCTATGGCGCCGCCGCCATTATAATGGCCTTTGACGAAGACGGCCAAGCCGACACGCGTGAACGTAAAACCCAAATCTGTACCCGTGCTTACCGTATTTTGGTTGATGTGGTCGGCTTTCCACCAGAAGATATTATTTTCGACCCCAACATCTTCGCCATTGCCACCGGTATTGATGAACACGACAACTATGCTGTCGACTTTATCGAAGCAATTAAAGACATCAAAACCACCTTGCCACATGCGATGATCTCCGGTGGTGTGTCTAACGTGTCATTCTCGTTTAGGGGTAACAACCCAGTACGCGAAGCGATTCATGCGGTATTTTTATACCATGCCATTCAAGCTGGCATGGACATGGGCATTGTCAACGCGGGTCAGTTAACCATATACGATGATATAGATCCCGAGCTTAAAAAACGGGTTGAAAACGTAGTACAAAACTTACCTTGCCCGGTTGCCGACTCAAGCAACACCGAACAGCTACTCGACATCGCCGAAACCTTTCGCGGCGATGGCTCCCAAGTGGCCAAAAAAGAAGATTTAGCCTGGCGTAGCTGGCCGGTGTCCAAGCGGTTGTCGCACGCCTTGGTCAAAGGCATTACTGAATTTATTGACCAAGACACCGAGGCTGCACGCCAAGAAGCCACCCGCCCACTTGATGTGATAGAAGGGGCATTAATGGACGGCATGAACGTAGTCGGTGACTTATTTGGCGCGGGCAAAATGTTCTTACCGCAAGTGGTTAAATCGGCTCGAGTGATGAAAAAAGCCGTTGCTTACCTTAATCCTTATATCGAACTAGAGAAGGTTGCGGGTCAGTCAAACGGACGAATTTTAATGGTCACCGTAAAAGGTGATGTGCACGACATCGGTAAAAATATCGTCGGCGTCGTGCTCGCTTGTAACGGCTACGAAGTGGTCGATCTTGGGGTGATGGTATCGGTTGATAAAATTCTCGATGCCGTTAAAGAGCATAATATCGACATCATCGGCATGTCAGGGCTCATTACCCCAAGCCTTGATGAAATGGTCCACAACGTGAAAACCTTCCACCGTGAAGGCTTAACCATTCCGGCCATTATCGGCGGGGCGACTTGCTCTAAAATTCATACGGCTGTGAAAATAGCGCCGCATTATCCACACGGCGCCATTTATATTGCCGATGCATCCCGCGCCGTGCCTATGGTGTCGAAACTGATTAACAACACCACCCGCCAAGCCACCATCGACGAAGCCTATGCGGAATACGACATGATGCGTGAAAAACGCTTGTCGCAAACCAAGCGTAAAACCTTAGTGTCGATTGAAGCGGCGCGTGAAAACCGTTGCCAACATGACTGGGAAAACTACCGCCCATTTACGCCTAACGTGTTAGGTCGCCAAGTATTTGATGACTACCCGCTAGATGATTTAGTTGAACGTATTGACTGGACACCGTTCTTTAGAAGCTGGGAACTGCACGGTCATTACCCTGAAATTTTACAAGACAAAGTGGTCGGTGAAGAAGCGGTTAAATTATTCGCCGATGGCCAAGCCATGCTGAAACAAATCATCAGCGAAAAGTGGCTCACCGCCAAAGCCGTCATCGGTTTATTCCCAGCCAATACCGTTAATCACGACGACATTGAACTGTATACCGATGACACTCGCACCACATTGGAAATGACCGCCCATCATCTGCGCATGCAACTTGAACGCGTGGGTAACGACAACTTCTGTTTATCAGACTTTGTTGCTCCTAAAGACAGCGGCGTTGCCGATTACATGGGCGGGTTTGCGGTGACAACAGGTCACGGTATTGATCAACATGTAGCCCGTTTTGAAGCTAACCATGATGACTACAATGCGATTATGCTCAAATGCTTAGCTGACCGTTTAGCCGAAGCCTTGGCCGAGCGTATGCACGAGCGCGTCCGTAAAGAGTTTTGGGGGTATGCCGCCGATGAAATACTCGATAACGAAGCGTTAATTCGCGAACGTTATAAAGGTATTCGTCCAGCACCAGGTTACCCAGCGTGTCCGGATCATACTGAAAAAGGTTTGTTGTGGGATTTACTCAAACCCGATGAAACGATTGATTTGAACATCACCGAAAGCTTTGCCATGTACCCAACCGCTGCAGTGTCTGGCTGGTACTTTGCCCACCCAAAATCACGTTATTTTGGCGTGACCAATATTGGTAAAGATCAAGTTGAAGATTATGCTAAACGTAAGGGCATGACCTTAGCAGAGACAGAGCGATGGTTGTCACCGATATTGGACTATGACCCAGAATAGAGAGTGATCCTGAGCAGAGAGTGACCCAGAGTAGAGAGTGACCCAGAGTAGAGAGTGCTCCCGAATAAAGAGTAACCTTGAGTAATCACGGTTACTCTTTTTTATGTCCAAACTTCGTTTGGATATAGGTCGAAAGGTTTATACATTTTATGGCCTGCGGCCACACCTATTTTAGAAACAAGAGTAGATCGCAAGGATCCACCCTGCACGGGCAAAAAAAAGGGGAACGTTTTGATTCTGTAATTTCGGCAAGGTTGGAGTTATATAATGGTTATAACTATGACCACGTTTTGTATTGTAGCGCTTTAGTATGTAATTCAGCACATTAAGCTTCACTTCATCAAAGTAATTCTAACCATTGCTTAATCTATGATTCTGACATGGCTAATGCTTGTTATGCAGTAAGTTTGCCTTGTTTGAATATCATTAAAACTACGATTTATTGATAGGTGCTGCCATTGTGTTTTAGCCAGCCGCTTTGGTGTTGTCCGCGTGGATCGTGGTGAGTCCAATGGATGACGCCGCCTTTATTATTGAATTCATAAACGCCAAAGAACTCGACCGTATCGCCAACAGTTAAGCCGTCTATGCGCGGGGCCAAATCAATATTATGGGCAACGAGTAAGGTACTGCCACTGGCTATTTTTAAAATAAACCGCTGGTGGCGACTGCCTTTTAGGTCGTCGGCAAGTATTTTTATCACCTCGCCTGAACCACCAATTTGAAGGTTACTCTGCCTATTCTCAATGGCATTTTGTAACGCGTTATCACTGTCAACGGTGTAACCAGCGTAAACGTTTTTTACAATTTGAGTGGTTTGAACCTTTTTATCTAAAAAACCAAATAATGCCAAGCCAAGTAAACAGATGACTATTATTTTTTTCATGTTTATCAAATCCCTTTGTAATAACAATTAAAATGATATTAAGTGAAAAACGCGAGTTATTGTCGCGTTTTCTATTAGCTAAATTCTATCTATATCTACTGCCCAACAGTTTATTTCAGCGACTCTAGCCATTGGTTAAACGATGATGCGGGCATAGCGCCAGATTGTTGGGCGATTGTTTTGCCTTGTTTAAATACCATCAAAGTTGGGATCGAGCGGATATTAAACTGCGCAGCTAATGCTTGTTGCTCTTCGGTGTTGAGTTTGCCAAAACGGAATGCAGGTTCCCACGTTTTCGCGGCTTGGGTAAATACCGGCGCAAAGCTTTTACACGGACCACACCAGCTAGCCCAAAAATCAACCACCAGCGGCAATTCTGATTTGTTAGCATGGTGGCTAAAATTGGCTGCTGTCAGTTCAATCGGCACACCAACAAAAAGGTTTTGTTTACACTTACCACAAGTTGGTTGTTGTTCAAGACGCTCTTCAGGGACGCGATTTAACGTATCGCAATGGGGGCAAGCTATGATCATGGTTAGTCCTTATCCACTTCATTATTGAGACTATTCAATCATAAACCTAGTTAGTGTGTTAAACGAATAATCGTTTAATTTTCTTTATCATTTATGGCCTGCGGCCACCAACGCTTAAGTTCGCAAGGTTCCACCCTGCACTGGCTAATTCATTATGGCCTGCGGCCACCAACGTCGTGGCGCTTCACCCACACCAGACCAAGAGGAAACCAACGGCAGTTCCCTCTTTACTCTTTATAAAAGAATTGGCCCAGCCGCCTCGCAGGATTTTTCCTAATGACTTAAATAACAGCAGCGAAAAGTCGCCATGGGGATCGATCCAGCTTTTGACTTCATTTGTAATCGGCTTCGGCCCATTTTGTTGTAAATAGTTAAAATGCTAACGCTTCCGATGGTACATCCTGTACCGCGAAAGCTA